>JGI24703J35330_11748354_pt1 | contig 14502 bp, 13 predicted proteins | sample TergutNt197P1_FD_35330 | JGI IMG/M metagenome (IMG submission 35330) | reverse complement strand
GTGCTGCAAATCCGACAACACGGTAGATGTTGTCAACGAAGACTTTCTTTACTCGATGAACCGTTTTTGTGAGCAATCCAATTTCAACAAGCCTACCGATGAGCTTTACCACTTCAGAACGCCCCCACTTACCAAAGCCGAGTTGTTCGCAAATGTCGTTGTAGCTGTTCCATGATTTGCCGTACTCGCACGATTGACTGGCAAAAGAAAGAATCCGCCCGTGCCGGTATGAGGCGGTTAGTGAAAAAGTTGCTTAAGCAATACAAATATCCGCCGGAGGGTTTGGAAGATGCCATCGCAACCGTTATCGGTCAATGCGAGATGTGGGCTGATAATTGAGGCGAAAGGAAGATAAAATCATGGCTACAAGAGGCAAAAACATACAACTTTTCTTAATGGACGGAGATTCAAGCGGGCGTATGAAATGCACTCTCGCTAACTGGACGGGTGTGGCGTACAAAATTCCACGCACCGTGTTAGAAAAGTGTAAAGGGCGCGAAGACCTCTCGCAAAGCGGAGTGTATTTCCTGTTTGGGATTTCGGACGAGACCGGCGATAGTGTTGTTTATATCGGACAAGCAGGCGTTCGCAAAAACGGCGAGGGTATTCTTTATCGTTTGCAAGAACACAAGCGCGATGGACACAAGGATTACTGGACTGAAGCCGTGGTCTTCACAACCTCGAATAACTCTTTCGGACCCACAGAAATCAGCTATCTTGAACACCGCTTTACAAATATGGCTGTTAAGGCGAAACGCTACGTTATCAAGAATGGCAACGAGCCTGCGTCCGGCGGTACCCCTACCGAGGAAAAGGAAAGCGAATTAGAGGAGTTTATCGAATACGCCTCAATCGTGATGGGTACGCTTGGGCATAAGATATTCGAGCCGCTGACGAAAACAAAACCCACCGTAATTATCAACGATGATGCTACTGACAATAACGATAACACCCTCTCATTAAAACGAAAAAGCCGCAAGAGCGGACAAACGATAGAGGCAACCGCAAAGCAAGTTACAGATGGATTTGTGGTTCTTAAGGGTAGCCAAGTGGAACTCAACAATTCGGAGAGCATTCCGCCCGGAATTAAAGAGGCACGGCAAAAATCCAAAGTTGATGAGAACGGAATTTTACTGGAAGATGTGCATTTCAAAAGTCCTTCATACGCCGCCGCGTTTGTTGTTGGTGGTCACGCAAACGGGCTGACTTCATGGAAAACCAGCGAAGGTAAAACTTTGAAAGAACTGGAAAATAGTGAGGATTAGCAATAAAACCTACACAGTTTTCAATACCAAACCCTATTCGTGATTTATCAGAGCAGAAAACCGAGTAAAATTCACATAGCAAAACGCCCGTCTAAAAGACGAGCGTTAAGATAATGGGCGTGGCAATTACACCATAGCCTCAAAGCACTGGAACAAATTGCGTACAATGTGCTTTGCAATCGCCTCCGCCGATTCCTCGAATTTGTCGGGACTTGGTTTCGGTGCGGGCTTAGGTTTATCGCCGTTGTCGCTCTTATGTGAGCCGTTGCCTGTGAGATTTCGCTGTTAAAACAGTCTTCGAGAGCCGAAACGTAAAGTTTTCCGTCCGCACAAGGCACTTCGGTAATGTCGCCGACAATTTTTTCGTAGGGATTTTCAGACGTGATATTTCGTTTGAGCAAATCGTCAGATTTCTGAGCATTTTTGTCGGCTTTGGTGATTCCGCTTGGCTTTTTCTTGATTTTCAACGTCAGCCCTCTTTAATGCAGGGTGTTTATTATTTAGAGTTATCCTTTATCCTGGTCTAACAAAGGCGGTTGGGAATCATCATCGTCATTATTAGCAGTAGTTGCTTCAGTTGAAGCTGATTCTACTTCGTTTGTGCTTTCGGAATCGTTTTCGTTATTATTATCGACTGGAGTTTCGTTAGAAGTTTCATTCTCTACTTCGTTTTCAGGTGCACTCTCATCACTTTCAGGTGCTGGTGGCGGTGGAGGCGGTGCTTTCCCGTATGGTACACCATAATCGCCACTGTAATTACCCGAAACCGCAATTGCGTCTTCGTTCATTTCAAATGGAGGGATTCGACCTTGAGTGACTTTAGCTTCGATGAGCATTCCCCATGCAGCAGTTAACTCATCATCGTTGAGTGTGCTTATCATGCGAATTTGTTCGGTAGAAAGAACAGTTGATAATCTAACCGCTAACTGTGGATTTAATCCGTTTTCAAGCGACATAATTTCTTCAAGCGAGAGATTTTCGAGTAGCGTTTCAAACACAGCATTGATTTGCGTTCCAGCGACATGAACCTGTGCTTCAACGTTCAAAACTTGCTTGCCTGAATGGTCAATGATATAGTTTTCCCAGTGAATAAGTTCTGACACTGGTACAAAATCAAACCCTTTGTCTTTTAGTCCCGAAATAACTTCTGGTAACGCCTCAGTGGTATTTTCTAAATCAGTGTGAAAAAGAATAATCGAACCCGATTGTGTTCCACTTAATACACGACGTACGATTGTTTCAGGCGAAGGTCCTTGCCAGTCAACACTGTCAACAGACCACTGAATGTACTTGTACCCCATACCTTTTATTGTCATAATCGAATTATCGTCATACTCACCATAAGGTGCACGATAAAGTGTAGGGGCAGTACCTGTAATTTCGGTGATTTTGCGTGAGGCCTCACGTGTATCATGAATTAAATCATTGATATTCGCCCCCTCAACGTGTGGGTGCTTGTCAGAATGGCTCTGAATTTCATGTCCCGCTTGATATTTTTTTAAGATATCTTCGGGATACTTATCGACAAATTCGCCAGTGACAAAAAAAGTTGCTCTAATATTTTCTTCAGCAAGAATAGCTAAAATCTCGTCTATGTTAGAATTTCCCCACGCTGAATTAAACGTCAGTGAAATTTTATTATCATCACGCCCCACGTGATAAATAGGGAGTCTTTTTTCATCCGCACTCGTGCTGATTGAGGTGAGGATTGCCGCAATACCGATAATTACCCCCACAATAATCGCTATGAACAAGATTGCTAACCTCAATGCGCGCTTTTTTGTAACAGTGTAAACAAACATTTTCGTAACCTTTCCTTTCGTGTGACATTTATAGAGTTACTATCAAGATATGCTTGTTTTGCTTGTATTATTACAGATTGTCCTCAAAAAACGACTATATAGCGAATGCTGTGGGTTGAAAATGCTTTGCATTTTCAACTTAACTGATTATAACTGATTATGAACACAGCTTCTATATCAATTTCCCAAGCTCAGAATTAAAATCATCAAGAATTAGTCGTAACGCAGTTAGTGCGAGGGTGTAATAGATGTTTTCGGAGGACGTAACTTTTAATGGCATTTCGAGTGGCTGAACAGTTCTGCCTGAAAAAGCGGTGATTTCCCGATTAAGCGAAACCATTAAAGATGAGTTTTGAGCATCGTGAATATCTGTAACATAAAGGCTTCCATAACTCGAACAACTGAGCGTGTCTTTCTCGGAAATGCCACAAGTGATTACTGTACAATCAACTTCTTTAAGTGCAGACAACTGTTCGGCATTTTCAGAATTTGCGATTATTATACATTTTGAGGGCAATTCGGTTTGAAAAAGCGATGGGACAATTCCATCAGCTTTCATGACTATGATACATTCGGGGGCGTTTAAGCATTTTAATTCCTGAAATTCGGCGATGACTACCTCATATCCATTTCCAGATTGTATTATACTATTCTCGTTAATATAAGTTACCCTATATGAACAGCTAAGCTGCAAAAGCACGAGTTCACTAAACGCTGTATCAGAATTGTCACCAATTACATTTACGATTGTCATGTAAAGACCTCCATTAAATAACTATTGCATTTATCATAACCATATTCACCCTAAACTATACTTCGGCGACGGTCAAAAGCATCAACGGTGATTACATAGAACATGGTAGCAATCAAAGTGAAATTAACATTACCATGTTTGAGAGCAAAAATAATCGCAACAATCACAACTATTAGAGTAATTATTTCGATGACTTTTACCGCCCTTACAGTCAAGAATAGTTGCAAGAGTCGCTTGCCATCAAGACATCCGAGCGGTAAAAGATTAAATAACCCAATCGAAAGATTGATTACAGCAAACATAATCGGATAAAGGTTTGTGTAAGGTACAGAAATCATAAAGTATAACACTATAAATACTATAAGATTCGCCACGCTCCCAGCTACAATTATTGCAAACGAGTTGGAGTTTTCACAACCACCGATTTTGATTCCTCCACCACGCAAAACAATCGCAGTGGGTTTATAGCCTTTTAACGCCATCACAATTAAATGCCCGAACTCGTGAATTACGCAAGCAAACAGGCTCATAATCGCAAACCCTGTTGTATCAAAAACGATGAACATGGCGATTACCGCAAAAAAAGTGAAATCAATATGGATTTTTGTTTTGGTTAATGGAATTTGCTTCATTGAAGTTTCTCCTACATATGGCAGTTCTGATATTATAGTCGATTAACATAAAAATCTATAAGTTTTTTCGGTCTTTTTGACACCATACTACGTTAATTTTTGTTTGAATATTAGCGAATATTCAAACAAAAATTGCCTTGTCTGATGCCAAAAATCATCGCAAACCATTATAGATTTTCAAGTTAAACGACTATATCAGAGTTATCGGAGTTTTAAGATAGAAAAACCCTATCAAGCAGAACACTGCACGATAGGGCTTTTCGGGGTTGCTAATATAGCGGTTTTTTACAATACGGACAATTGGAATAATCCGAGTCACAAGTCTTTTTACACGATGTGCAGGTGACTTGTGGTTTGTTGTCAGCGTCGAATTTATCGCAAACTTCAGATACGTTATTAGATGGCTCTATTTCCAATTCTGCTCCTGATTTTTGAGTAGCTTCTTCATATTCCTTGATTAGTTCTAATGCTTTGTCCTCATCCGCTTTTCGGACATAGACACCCTGCCATTCATTGAATTTACGCCCACGCCTTGCCCCTGCTGATTTGACTTTGTATTCACCAGAAAGCACAACTTTGTAAAGAATATCATTATCATCTAAAATGTCATGCAACCAAAATCGTTCACGAACATATGGATGCCATCTGCCGTGTTTAATCATATAGATTAAAACTAATTCCTCATCATTGATGACATTTTTAAGAGTCGATTCCGCCCATTTGTCAGGGTCGCCATATGGTGTCGATAACATATGAACTTTTGCATCTTCAAAAGTGAAAGCATATTCTAGCTTTTCTTTACAGTCACAATAAACACGTTTTTTGAAAAGTTTCTTTTTATACTTAGCATTACATTTTGGGCAAACTAACATTTTGATTATACTTCCTTTTTAGATTATTCGATTTCTATAATCATAAGCTCACGTTCGTATTCAGTTAGTTCGTCGAACGGGTCTTCAACTGGTGTTTCGGTAGAATTATTCGGTATAACCACTTGAACATTTTGCGAAACATTAACGTCTGAAAATTCAGCAGATATTGATTTATTCGGAATTTCTAAGCTGAGTGGGTTGAGCGTTTTTTTGTCAAATACTAACTCATAAGAATTAGCATCTACACCAGTTTTGGATGTCACTCGAATAATTTCATTACTGCGACCACCAGCGTTTATTTCACGACCTTCACCAGCAACTGCATTTTCAAAAGCTTCGATAATCTGAGTGACAACTGCATTTGAATTGACTGTTGTCAAAGAACTAAAGCTAAGCCCCTCAAAATTAGACGTGATTTTGCCAGCATTGTAAGACTTGGTTAGCCCAGCGAGTGCAAAAGGTTCAGTAAAAATAACATTCCATTCATTCATGCTTACTCTTTCAAAATTGGCGGTTGCGTTAAATTCTCTAAACTGCATATTCGCCGAAAACGTGTATGCTTGATTGAGTTCGATTTGATTTGGTTCAAACGGATTCATTCGTTGACAACCAGTCATTGTTATTGCGGATGTCGCTATCGTTGCGACTATTATTATTGACAAAATCTTTCGTTTAATGCTTTTAGTTCTGTTCATTCGTATGTTTCTCCTATGTTGATTTTGATGTCTATAACCTTGCAATCTCTTCCGCAACATCGCTTGCGGTAATTCCCCAAAGTGATTTAACCTTAGAAAGTTCATCAGCGGCACACCCATGCAAATAAACACCTATGATTGCCGCTTCATAAGGAGGTGTCCCTGACGCTACTAACGCCCCAATGATTCCAGTTAAGACATCACCAGTCCCCGCTTTAGAAAGCCCAGCATTGCCAGTTGGATTTACGTATACTCTGCCACTTGGTTCAGCGATTACGGTATTCACTCCTTTTAGAACAACAATCACTCCAGCTTCTTTTGAAAAAAGTCGTGCATAGTCTATTCGATTTTTTTGAATTTCGGTTACAGAAAGCCCTGTCATCTTTGAAAATTCACCAGGGTGAGGCGTAACAATCACTTTTGCACTGGACATCCCTAACACATTTATATTATCGCAAATGCTGTTTATGCCATCTGCATCTAAAATAATTGGATTTTGTGAGTTTTGCAAAACAAAAGTTACAATTTTACGCGTTTTCTCGGTATCACCTAATCCACAACCACAGATTATTGCACCAGCCGATTGTAATTCATCTTGAAAATCTTTACCATTAAATCGTGCGTCTGCTTTAATAGGCACAAAGATTGCTTCAGGAACTTCAGACGCAATCGCTGTTACAACTTTTTCGGGTGTAATCAGTGTTACCAATCCAGCTCCTGTTTTAATTGCCGCCTTAGTCGAGAGCAGAGCCGCACCGATATAACGCTCACTCCCAGATATGTTCAATAGCCTGCCATTGTTACCTTTATGTGCGGATTTTTGCAAGCGTTTCCTAAGTGCCAATATTTCTGGTGTAGTGAATTTTGCTTCATAAGCATCATGATTATCGTTACAACTAAAATCGCTCGGAATTAATCCTATGTTTAGTAAAACACAATCACCCAAACAATCAAACGCAGGGTGAGATAACATACCTTTTTTGAAAGCACCAAGAACAAGTGTTACATCTGGTTTGAACGCATCTGAAGAAATTTCACCAGTATCGGCGTTCAACCCACTTGGTAAATCTATAGAAAACTTTAACCCACTACAATGGTCATTGATAAATCTAAATAATTTGCCGATTGTGGATGGAAGTTCACCGCTAAACCCGAACCCGTAAACACAATCAACAATTATGTCAGCGTTTTGCAAAACCGATTTTAGTGCTTCTGGAATTTTTGAACCAGACCCAGTATCAGTTTCTAGATTTGGGTTACTATCAGTACTTGAATAAATCACACTCGTCAAAGAAGACGATAATCTCGAATAGATTTCCCCACTTAATCCAGAACTTGGTTTCTGGTCTACGAAAACGCACAAAACTTCCACACCTGATTCTTTTAAGAGCGAAGCAAGCAACATTCCGTCACCGCCGTTCATGCCTTTTCCACATAGAAGTGCCACGGTTTGTGTCGTGAGTGCTGGTAAATGTCTACACAACTCCTCAAAACAAGCAGTTGCGGCATTTCCCGCTAAATCTGCGTGGCTGACACCGCGCTTTACCGCATTAGATTCAGCGTTACGCATTTGTTCGATTGTTACCAAATATTCCATATTTATTACTTCCATGACCTTTGTTATGCTCTTGTTTGGATTCGCCGTCGTGCCAGTGATAATATAGCTTTTGCCACATTCGCCCATTTTGTGGAAGTGTATCAAATGTAAGTGCTATACGCCACTCTCCTCAAGTATTTTTATCGGTATTACGCATAGTTTTAAGATTACCAATTTTATTTCGTCGCTCGACCAAGACAGCCTCGACATCTTTCCAATCAAGACCAGCTTCAGCACACAGTACAAGAATATGATAAATCAAATCACAAACTTCGTTCTTGAGTTCGGCGTTATCAGCATTTTTAGCTGAGATTACCATTTCGGTACATTCCTCGCCACATTTTTTTAAGATTTTGTCCATCCCTTTTTCAAACAAGTAACAGGTGTACGAGTTTTCTTCAGGAATATTTTTACGCTCAAGTACTATTTCATTTAGTTCGCCTATAATATTCATTGATTATTCCCCTTCTAACTCAAAATCACAAACCATGACCAAAGATAATACCCAAAATCATTATAATAGCCAATAAAATTGCCATAATTCTAAAGGCTAATTTCAAATTCTCACGATTTCTTTTTTTCATAATAACACCTTAATTTCACCTAAAAGTTCCAAAATGCTGAACGTAGTACCTCGTTCCATCTAAATCAAACGCCCCAACTCCGAGAAGCTCAAAATTCTCGTTTAATATGTTCGCTCTATGCCCCTCTGAGTTCATCCAGCTTTCCATTACCATTTGAGGAGTATACCATGTCGCACCAGTACGCGAATGTCCGCCTCGTGCCATATTTTCGCCTATTGTGGTAAACTCTATTCCAGCATCACGTACAGTCGTATGCCATTCACTGCCGTCTGGTCGTCTATGGTCAGGAGTAAAACGCTCATTAATTTCAGCAGCTCTGATTCTTGCAGTTTCAGCAAATTCAGGATTCCATTGTACTGGAGTTATGCCATGATTAGCCCTTTCAGCATTAACTAAATCCAGAATTTCGAGTGCAAGAGCGTTTTGAAAAATGCCAACCGTCGGAACGTTAGCAGGAGTAGTAACGTCATTCCTTCGTGGTGTAGTGGTTCTTGACGGTTCACGTGTCTGAGGTGTTCGTGGAGTTTGCGGTGTCTGTGGTGTTGATGGTGTCTGTGGTGTTGATGGTGTCGCTGAACCATTAGTAGCCGCAGTTGTAACAATTGCCCCAATACCTGCATCTATTTCCGTATCAGAAAACACACCAGTACCGCCATTAGTACCACTGTTGCTATAACCAGAATTTACTCCTCCATAATCTTCCATGACATCGATATGCGACGAATACTCACTCGATTGCAATGTTCCGTTTTCGTAAGAATCTGACTCATAAGATTCGAGCGTTGCATCGTAAGTTCCGTCTAGTGTTCCATCAAGCTCAAGCTGCTCTGGTTCACCCGTGCAAGATTTTAAGGTAAACGAGAGTGTAAGTGTAAGTAAGAATGCAATAATCGTTTTGTTGTTATTCTTCATATAATTCATACAGAGAACCTCCAGTATTGCTGGTTTTCGAGGGTTTTTAACGATTTACTTTTCTACCAACTAATTTATCAATAGTAGTAACCAAGTTACCGATTTCTGGTTTTGAAAGCTGTGCATTCGCTCCGAGTTCGCTACCCTTATGACGCATAGCATCATCAATCAAACTCGAGAACAGGATTACTGGTACGTTCTTTAAGTGTTTATCGTCTTTAATTAGCTTGAGTAGCCTATGACCGTCCATCACTGGCATTTCTATGTCAGAAATAACTGTAGCGACTTCGGTTTCGAGTGGAATACCATTTTCTCTTGTTTCATCACGAATTTTTGTGATACAATCCCACAACTCTTTCCCATCAGAGAATGAGCGAATATTAGTATATCCAGCACTAACCAAAGCCCCGTGAATCATATCACGCAAGAATGTAGAGTCATCTGCGGTAAGTATAGGCTTTTCGCTACGCTCGCGTTCGCCAAGCATTTCGATTTCCGATAGCTGGATTCCCGTTTCAGGGTTAATATCAGCGATGATTTTCTCAAAATCTATAATGCTAATCAGTTTCTTATTGATTTTAGCGACACCAGTAGCCAATCCATCTCTACCACCGAATGCGGTGGTATCTGGTTTTTCAATATCGCTCCATTTAATTCGGTGAATCCCTTCAACCGTATGGACATGGAACGCCACATTTAGCTTATTGAACCCAGTAATCATAAAAAGGTCACGACTATCATCTTCCGATGGATTTAATCCTAAGTAATAAGGCAAATTAAACACCGTGATTATTTTATCACGCGGCTTAAAAACTCCCTCAACACTCGCATGAGAATTTGGAATAGGACGAGTGGGCATGGTTTTCATAATTTCAGTCACTTTCGCTACGTTAATTCCGAAAGGGATTCCGTCAATTGAAAATTCCATTACCTCTAACTCATTAGTACCACTCTCTAATAAAATATCAGTATGCATATCACACCACTTTTCCTTATTTTTTTGTAGCAATCTTTATACAGACACCACTATAAAGTCAATCAGTTTAATAATACCTGAGCAATTGCTGTATAATATTACTCTTAAATTTATATTCTACACGATTTTTGAAGTTTTGTCAAGGTTTTTAAGCAAATTTGTAATGTAAAAAAGTTGAAATACCCTCAAACAATTGAAACAGGGTTTTTGTCGGATTTTTACGATATTCAAAAAACCATCCAAAAACTTTTTTACTTCCACCGAATTTTGACAAAATTCACGCTTGATTCATGATAGACTTATTAAGCCACCGACAAAGTCATGGCTTAATTGGCTACCTGTATCGGTTGTTTGTACGCTATGCAAACGAGACACAGAGCCATTTTGAACCAACAAAGTCGCCGAGCGGCTCTGCCATGAGGTGTCACGACTTTGTTGGTGAGGTAATATTACAAATTCAAAAATCGGAGGAAGTATATTTATGGAACGTTACGTACATAACCTTGTACGCCAAAACGGGGGTTATTTTCGATATCCGCTTATTTTCGTAACAGCGGTGATTATTGCAAGTTCAGAATTATTCGGTGAAATTAGCCCACTTGCACTGGCATTTATAGGAAGCCTGTCTAGCGGTGATACTCTGTTTGCGTTTTTAGGAACGCTTTCTGCATTCACAATAGTAGGCAATTTTTTTGAAGCGGTCCCTATTCTTTCAATGATGTTAGTGGTTGGTGTCTTTCGTTTTTTCTTCGCAGTAAATGCCAACAATTATATCAATAGGAGGAGTGCGACAAGTGGAAATTCCACACGTTTAATCAACATATCATCCGCCCTACTCACTGGAATAAGTGCTGGAATAGTCGGTGCAATTTCCGCTACTGGAGTGAGCGATTTAATAGGAACAGTAGTAATCGCACTCGCAACTGGGCTGTTGTCTTATTGTCTAACAATCACCTATCGGCTTTTTGTGAGCGGACATATACAGATTTTCACAAAACTAAACTCATCACATCTTAGTTTTGAAGGTGGAATTGCTCCATGTGGCTCGATTCTTTTGGCAGTAGCTGTTTTGTCGAACTTATCTTATATTCATCAAATGTCTGTAAATTTTGGAACTGTACTTGGAACAATAATAGCACTCACATTCTCAAAAAGCAAAGCATCTGGCAAAAGCCTGGTTTCAATTTTAGTGGCGGCAGGTATGGTGATTGTGAGTTCAAACTTTGCACCAGCAATGATAGTATTCGCATTAGCAGCAACTGTTAGCGGGCTTTTTAGCAAGAGCAGTTCGGCTAAAATAACACAATCAGCTGCTTTTATTTTTGCACTAGGTGTAGGAATTTCGATTATAGGCATAAATCCGTATACTTTGACTACAATGCTTGGTGCGTCAGTCGGCAGCATGCTTTATATTCTATTACCGTTAGAGGCTTTTATGACTTTTACGTCGAGATTTGAAAATCACACCAGCATACCAAACGCAGTTCCAACTACCACCCAGAATGCTGCTATAAACATCAAAACTGTTCCAGCAGAAATCTTTTCAGAACGATTGCGATTAGCAAGTGGGGCATTAAACGATGTTAAAACAGCGGTCGAAAAAGCTGGTGAAGTTCTGGACAAACGCGGAATTAAAGATTTCTCGTGGGTATATAACTCAGCTGGAGACTTGATTTGCAGAAAATGCAAACACAACATGGTATGCTGGGGAGAAGAGTATAACGACACTGTCACAAAAATGAACAAGTTGTCCTCAAAACTCCGCTGTGGTGAACAGCTTAATGAAAAAGACCTCCCTCCAAAAATCGCCAGTCGTTGCGAAAGAAAACCAGAATTCTTTTACGCATTAAGCGAACGCTATCGTGAGTTTGTAACAATCAATTCAACCAACCGCAAAATCGCCGAAATGCGAACCATCCTAACCGCACAATTATCAGCAACCGAAAATCTAATGCAAACCATGTCAGATGAATTTTTAGACTATTCTCATTATGACCACAAAATGGCACTATGTGTTGAAAAGATTTTACGTGAAAATGGGATTTCCAATCCAAAGGTTGCAGTCATCATTACCAATGAACGCATTTCGATTGAAGGATACGGCAAGGGCGTTCTCGATTGTGATGATTCACGATTGGGAGATTTGGTATCCGAATCTCTCCAACGACAGTTTGATTTGCCAGAAACTATTTCGACTCCATCGAATGACACTCACAATTCACATCATTTTAGATTTACTATGTATGAACGTGCGTTATACAGCGTCGAATATGGGGCGTATCAGCTCTCTAAAATCGGCAAAAACGCCTGCGGTGACTATTACGACAGCTTTGTTGACGGAAAAGGTTACGCCTATATCGTGCTTTCTGATGGAATGGGGAGCGGCAGTCGTGCAAGAGTAGATTCAGCTTTTGCGTGTGGGATGTTGATTAAACTCCTACGTGCAGGCATAGGGCTTGAATCAGCTTTAGAAATCATCAACAACTCACTCCTCGTAAAATCTTCTGACGAGAGTTTTGCTACTCTCGACATCTGCCGAATAGACCTTTATACTGGCAAGACCGAACTGTTCAAAGCGGGTGCGGCAGCGAGTTATGTTCATTGTAACAAAAAGCTCATCAAAGCGGAGGGCAAAGGTCTCCCCGTTGGGATTGGATATAAGGCTGTATACGAAAGCCGCAGCTTCACAATCGGAAACTGCGACATGGTGATTATGGCATCTGACGGCGCAGAACTAAACGAAAAATGGTTAGAACATGAGTTAAATCGAAGTTCTGATATAGAAGACTTGAACGAAACCGCAAAGACTTTAGTTGATACTGCAAAGTTCTCAAGCGAACGCCATGATTCACGTGCGAGGGAAGATGATATCTCTGTAATTGCCGTTAAACTAGTGAAATAGGAACATCTCTAATGGCAACCTCCGAAAACCTCATACACGTTTTCACCAGCCCCATTAAACTTTACGCTGTAAAGGGTCGTTACCCTCAACAACTCTCACTTAAACATAGTTTTAGCGACTTTGGATAGAATCTCAACACCTTTTTGAATTTCATCGTCAGATGGATATGAAAAATTCAGCCTAAATGATAAATTCGGCACTCTTTCATCTGGCGAAAATGCGTTCCCTGGCACAATTGCAACTTTGTTGTCGAGAGCTTTGCGACAAAACATCATCATCATCGCAGCGTCCAACCCGTCCCAACTACCTGGAAGTGTTCCCCAAATAAACAACCCGCCCTCTGGTTCAATAAAATCAATAGAAAGCGGCATATTAAATTGCAAAGTATCGAGCATTAGTTTGGCTTTACTTTTATACAAGAGTTGCAATTTTTTAATATGCTGATTAAAGTTATTTTGCGTCACAAACCTATGAACCACCATCTGCGGAAGAATGCTTGTATGAACAGTCGACGCTTGAATACAGACAGTTGCTTTTTGTAACAGCGGTGCCACACCACACATGAACCCTACCCTCAAACCAGGGGCTAAGGTTTTAGAAAAGCTCCCAACGTACACAACTCGACCCAAATCCGATTCTACATCGAGTTGTTTTATGCTCGGAATATCAGCACCTAAAAATCTAAGTTCGCCATAAGGGTCATCTTCAACAATCAAAATTTTATACTTGTCACAGAGAGCCAATACATCTTTTCGGCGTTTTAGTGACATCGTTTTCCCAGTAGGGTTTTGAAAATTCGGAATCAAATACAAAAATGCTGTTCGCGGATTAGATTTAAACGCACTCTCCAACTTTTCTAGGTTTATACCCTCATCGTCCATTTCGACCCCAACAAGATTGGCGTTATACGAACGAAACGAGTTTAGCGAACCAATAAAACTCGGATTTTCGCATACAACTGTTTCACCCTCATTGCAGATTAGTTTTGTTATAATTTCAATCGCTTGTTGAGCACCTGAAGTAATGAGTACATCATCAGGTGCATCTTTTCGAGCCGTGAATATGCCCTTTTCGGTCAACCGCAACTTGAGCCACTCACGCAGAGGCGGGTACCCCTCCGAAACTGAATACTGTAATGCGACATTGGATTCATTACGCAGAATTTCCGCTGTAATATCAGCAATTTTTTCACTCGGAAACGCATCACTTGACGGACTCCCTGCGGCAAAACTGATTACTTCAGGGTCAGCCATGTGCTTAAAAATTTCACGAATCACCGAAGGTTTTAGGTTAGACATTCGTTCTGATAATATGTTCATATTTATGACTATTCCTTTCTGTTATGGTGAGAATGACCCCACCGCAAACACGCACAACGTCTTGTAATGTTGGCAATTCTTGCTGAGCGTTTACAAAAATGTTCGGTAACACCGCAGGGCAAAGCTCACGAAGAGCAGGCTTTGCCTGCTTGACATAGCTACCCTGCACCCCTCTCGCTTCGCTCGAGAGAA
>JGI24703J35330_11748355_pt1 | contig 14536 bp, 12 predicted proteins | sample TergutNt197P1_FD_35330 | JGI IMG/M metagenome (IMG submission 35330) | reverse complement strand
CGCGCACCCATAGGTGCGTAAGGCTTTTTGCCGACGCAGTTATCGGGCAAAAAGACAAGCAAGATTGTAACTTTATTTCCTTACGTTCCCTTATTGCTGTGTAGGGGGACATTTTACTTTGCGACTTATGAGCCTTGACCGTATAGAGAAAAATATGGTATTGGGCAAAGCAGTACACGATATGCGTGGAAATGTTTTGCTTCCTGCCGGTTCATCTCTAAGCGGTACGTACATTGAGCATTTGAGAAATTTTAACATTCATTTTCTATACATAGACGACGAAATTTCTAAAGATATTGAACCATGGAGTATACTTTCTTTGCATACAAGACAAAACATAGCGGGCTTGATGCGGCAAGCGGAGAGGGTGTATCAGCCGGTAGCTGATGATTCCGAAAACTGGATAGAGCATGGAGCATTCAAAATAATAGCTGATATGATAGCAACAGATATTACTGCACAGCCTGAACTGCGCATAGATGTTTCCGAGATTTTGACCAATAATGTATTTTTATATGAGCATGAACTTAATGTGGCAATAATTTCGGGATTAATCGGCAGAATGCTTGGCATGTCCGGGGTAGAGATAAAACATCTTTGTCTTGGTGGCTTGATGCATGACTTGGGGCGTTTAGCACTGGCGGCTGATATACGCGAAAAATTGGACAAGCAAAGCGCGCTTACCCCTGTAGAATTACAGGAATTTAAGCGTTATCCGCTTATGGGTTTCAATTTGATAAAAAATGATAACTCGTTGTCTTTATCGACTAAAGCCGCCGTGCTTCATCACATGGAACATTTCGACGGCACCGGTTTTCCCACTCGCAAGAAAGAAGACGAGATAGTTATGTCTGCCAAAATTGTGGCGATTGCTAATATGTTTGATGAACTTTTCAGCGGGCGCGGCATGGAATTTGGCAATCGCACTATGAAAATTCATGAAGTAATCGAATATATCCAAAGCCACTCCGGAAGCATATTCGACCACGAGCTGACGGATGAATTCGTAAAACATGCTATTGCCTTTCCAAGTGGAAGCATCGTGAAACTTGCGGATGGGCGAAAAGGCATAGTTGCAAACCAGAATGCAGAATCGGCATCGCGCCCGATAATACGCATAACCCACGATGTCACGAACAAGCCTACGTATTATACGCTAAATCTGATGGAGGATTTGTCTGTCGAAATAGCCGATATTGAAATTTAAGAAATATTTATATCATTTCTTTCAAACGTCCCAGAGCCATAAGTGCTTCAAGGGGCGTTATTTTTTCTATATCAATTTCGGAGAGGGCGAGAGAGAGGGGATGTGGTTCGGTTTTGGGTGGGGCTTGCGGCTTCCTTTTGAATACTGTGCTGTCACGGTTGAAGCCGTTTAATAATTCGCTTGCGTGGGAGAGTACATTGGGCGGAAGCCCTGCTAGGCGAGCGACGTGTATTCCGTAGCTTTGACCCGCTTTGCCGTGGATTAATTTACGCAGGAATACTATGTCTTCGCCTTGCTCTTGGGCGGTGAAGCAGTAGTTTTTTACGCCGCCAAGTTTGCCTTCAAGCTGGGTAAGTTCGTGATAGTGGGTGGCGAAAAGGGTTTTCGCCTTGGTGCTTTGGGCTATATGTTCCAGAACTGCCCACGCTATAGCGAGTCCGTCGAAGGTGCTTGTTCCGCGCCCTATTTCGTCTAAGAGGACCAGGCTGTCTTTTGAAGCATTGTTTAAAATATTTGCGACCTCGGTCATTTCTACCATGAAGGTGCTTTGCCCGGTTGCAAGGTCGTCGGACGCACCTACTCGCGTGAAAATGCGGTCCACAACGCCTATTTCGGCTGAATCGGCAGGTACGAACGAGCCTATTTGTGCCATCAGCACTATCAGCGCGGTTTGGCGCATATAGGTGGATTTTCCTGCCATGTTGGGACCCGTGATGATTGCAAGGCGGTTTTCGTCGCTCATTTCGGTGGAGTTTGGCACGAAGGCGTGGGTGGTTAACTTTTCTACCACAGGGTGGCGACCTTCTTTTATTTCAATCGACGTGCCGTTCGTTACATTAGGCTTTACATAGCCGCTTTTCTCGGCGGTTTCTGCTAGAGACTGCAATGAATCCAGAGTCGCGAGAAGCGCGGCGGTGAATTGTATCCGTATCATTTCGTCCACGATTTCGCGGCGAAGTGCGTCGAAAATTTCAAATTCAAGAGCAATTATTTTCTCGTCTGCGCCAAGTAATGTTTCCTCCAGATTTTTTAGTTCCTCCGTTACAAAGCGTTCGCAGTTCGCCAAGGTTTGGCGGCGAATGTAATTCTCAGGAACTTTTGAAAGATTTGTCGCTGTTACTTCTATATAATAGCCAAAAACTCGATTGTAGCGAATTTTTAAACTCGTGATGCCTGTTTCTTGCTTTTCGCGTTGCTCCATTTCTTCTAGATAGCTTTGCGCATTTTGTTTTATGTCCCGCAGCTTGTCCAAATTCTCGTCGATATTGCCGCGAATCATTCCGCCTTCGCGAACAGTGGCGGGCGGGGTTTCGGTTATCGTATCGTCGATTTTTTTGTATATATCGGAAAGGGTATCGAAAGTGCGGCGAATTTCTACATTTGTCGCGCTTTTTGTGTGCGTAAGAAGCCGCAGTGTAGCGGGGAGAAGTTCTATGCTTGTGCGCAAAATTGCCAAATCCCGCGCCGTGCCGTATCGCGACGAAAGCCGCGCAATTATACGCTCCAAGTCGTGAATACCGTGCAGATATTCCCTAAGCTCGGCGCGTTCAATAGGCATTTGCTTCCATTCTTCTACAGCGTCCAGACGGCGGCGAATTTCCTGCGTTTTGATTAGCGGCAAATCCACCCATTCCCGCAAGAGCCTTGCTCCCATCGCCGTTTTTGTGCGGTCCAGCACCCACAGCAACGAACCCTTTTTCCCCCTGTCCTTCGCCGACACGGTAAGCTCCAAGTTTCGGCGGCTGGAAATATCCAAAGCCATGAATTTTTTCTCTGCATATGTTTTAATCTGCGTAATCTGTGAAAGCGCGGACTTCTGCGTATCCGCAAGATACGCCAACAGCGCGCCCGCCGCAGGAATTTCTTCCGAACTTTCGCTAAGCCCAAAACCCTCCAAGTGAAGCGTTCCAAAATGCTCGATTAGGCATTTTTGCGCATTCGCCGGGTGAAATGTCCACGCAGGCGCGATAGTCGCTTTCACACCCGATGTATTTTCTATAATTCTTGTAAGCGGAAAATTCTCCGGCAAAATTATTTCCGCAGGATTGATTCTCGAAAGCTCGTCCAGTAGTTTCTGCTCATCTTCACCGCGAATCGCCGTCGCCATAAATCGCCCCGTCGTTATATCCGCACATGCCAGCGAAAACCCACCGGAATCCGCATAAATCGCCGCAATATAATTATGCCGTCCTTCTTCCAGAAAATTCGCGTCCGTTACCGTCCCCGGCGTAATTACCCGTATTACATCACGCTTTACAATCCCTTTCGCTTGCTTCGCGTCCTCAACTTGGTCGCAAAGTGCCACACGATACCCTTTCTCAACAAGCCTCGCTATATACCCATCCACCGCATGTGCCGGTACTCCGCACATTGGCGCACGCTCCGCTTGCCCACAGTCCCGCCCCGTTAGCGCGATATCCAGCTCTTTCGACGCAATCTTCGCATCCTCAAAAAATATCTCGAAAAAATCCCCCAGCCGAAACATCAATATCGCGTCCTTGTGATTCGCCTTTATCGAAAAATACTGCTCCATCATTGGTGTGAGCTTTGCTTTTGCCATGGGGAATTCTCCTCTTTTATGTAGTTTTATGGCATTATAGCAGAAATTCCCGAAGCAACAAAATACCCTCTAAGGGAACGTAAGGAAATAAAGTTACAATATTGCGCAGGATTTTTGCCGACGCAGTTATAGGGCAAAAAGACAAGCAAGATTGTAACTTTATTTCCTTACGTTCCCTAAGTATGATTAATAAAGGGCTGCAAAGCTTTGTACCAAAACATCGGAATTTCAAACGCCACGAGCGCGATTAGCAAATGTTTTATTGCACTCCGCAAATATGCGCGTTATAATGAAAACAGAAAATGGTGGGGATAATATGCAGGGTGACGAACAGAATCAAAGCCGAATAGTGGATATGCTCCACAATCAAGATAAAACACTAAAAGAAGGTCTTGATTTGTACAATGGCGGCACGTTAGATTTTTTGGACGATGACCTTTCCGGCGAAGTCACAGACATTCTAAGCACCGAGTTTACGGAAACGACAACGAAAAAATCATATGCAGATAAAGCCTTGAAAGTCCGTATAAATGGTGCATACGAAGGTTTACACAAGGAATGGGAAGCGGATATTTCACAAGATGATTTGAAGCGTTTTGGTTCTTCAAATATGGATTTATCACGTTTGCACAAAATTGACTTTACCACTGTTATAATCACCGCTAAAAAGCCAAGCGTTACAAGCTACAAAAACAAGTCCATAAACTTTACGCCAAAAATAATTGACCTTAGTGCGCGTGATGCCGATGCAGTTTTAGCGGAAATTGACAGGAAGCTGAAAGCAGGGAAGAAGGACGAGATAAATTTACTCGAAATTATCTACTTTCCATTGTACGGAAGCAAAAGCGGAAAGAAAACCCCCGAATTATTTGACATTGCAATAAAACTTACGCCGCAAGTTGCCGAAGATAAAAACACGCAACAAAAGCTACAAGACTTGTTAATATTGCTTACAAGCACATTCATAGATGATGCAAATTTTAGAAAAATATTGGAGGCGAACATGAGAGTATTAGAAGATAGCACTGCCGTTAGGGTTATAAGCGATTGGGGCATGGATAAGAAAATGGTTGAAATTGCTGTAAATATGCTCCGTGACGGTGACGATGTTCAAAAGGTGTCAAGAAATACAGGGCTTGATTTGTCACGAGTTGCCGAGTTACAAGAGGGGTTACAAGCCCACGTAGTATAACAATTAATATTGTTAGGGAACGTAAGGAAATAAATATAGCTCATGGGCTGTTAGGAGAAAAATTTATGAAAAAGTTTTTGATTACAACGATGATGCTGTTTGCGATTATTGCATTGGCGGCATGTGGCAACAATGACAACAATGGCAATACGCCGGAGTCCCCACTATACGACCCGCCGGAAGAAGAAAATACTGATTCGGCCGGAATGGAATATACACCTGAAAGCGATATGCTTATTTGGATTGTGGAGCCTACACTGGAACATGATTTTATTTATCACTGCTGCTTTTTTTCAACCGACAACCATAGCGGAGAGTTTATTGATAGTACAACAGGGTTAATCGTAGATTGGCCTCAGGGTTTAGCGTTCGGGCATGGCCCTACTCAGGGCTGGGTGTATGACCCTGCGGTATCGCTTTTAGGCTTTGGAGGGATTGGTGATTATTCGGGTATATGGTTGCTCCCAATTCATGAGTGGATAGAAGAATTTCCCAATATTGACGAAGAACAGGGATTAATGATAGTTCAAATGGTAGATTCATCCATGCGAAACATTACTGAATTTGGCAATGAATATTTGTCGGATGATGCACATAGCGGTAAGTTTGCCGTTATGCTTAATCGCGCATTCATCACAGATTTTATTTTTGACGGAGGTAGCATACGGGGTGTTAACATCGATGTTTTAAGCTACACTATTCCTATGTATGAAGGGAATACATGGGGTTTTATCGGCAAAGACGGAAATGTTGCGATTCCATTTTTGTTTGAACATATCGTGCGAATTGATGATGATTCGGCGTTCGCACGATACAATGGCAAATATGGCATACTCAACATCCCGCTTACGATTGCAAATTTCTAATATGGAGGAAGATTCACCACCTAAGATACGCACTAATTTCTTCAGCGGTTTCGTTTATCATCTGAAAAAGCTCGCGTGTTGGCATATTAGGCGAAATGTTTTCGTGGAGGGTGGCGAATTTATCGGCAATTGATTGCAGTTTGATAGTAGGGTCTTCTTCGAGTCTTAGTATGCTTTCTGATTGCGCTTCTAAAAGGAAAAAACCACCCCCGCCTGCTCTGTTATTATGATGGGTGGAAAGTGCGTTTGTAGTTGCATGAAGACCGAATATTACTCCACGAATATCGCCTAAACGAAATTCCCTATAATTATAATTAAAGTCATTAGCGGCACGGGAAAAGGTGGCGTAAAGCCAGTTAACATGGTTCGAAACATGTTCGACATGTCGGCGGCGAGCTGTTTCAAAATTTACGATGAATACTATATTTGCGATTATAGATGCACAAAACAGAACTGCGGAAATTGTTATTATTTTTCGTTTAATCATGCAAGCACCCCGGTTACATAAAATGTTTTTGCCGCGTTTATTTTAACAGGCACAATATCGCCTTGGCACAGCTTTTTTTCACCTGTGAAGTGGGTGAGGGTATGGTCGTCGGCGCGTCCTTTATATATGAAGGCGTTTTCATCTGCTTCTTCAATCATGACTTCGATTATGCGACCGATTTTTTCTTCGTTTTTTTGGGTCATTATTGGATAAAGTTCCGAGATAAGCCTGTCGAAACGTTCGTTTGCGGTCTTTCGCGCAATTAGGTCTGTGCGCTCGGCGGCGGGTGTACCGCTGCGTTTCGAGTAGATGAATGTGAACGCGCTTGCAAAACGTACGCGGCGCACAACGTCCAGCGTTTCCAGAAAATCCTCTTCGGTTTCGCCGGGGTAGCCCACGATTATGTCTGTCGAAAGCGCGATTTCGGGAATGGCGGCGTATAGTTTTTCTGTAAGTGCGAGATAGTCTTCTTTTGAATACATGCGGTTCATGTCTTCAAGTATTCGAGAGCTTCCTGCTTGCAGAGGCAAGTGTACAGACCTGCAAACTTTTTTTGAATCGCGAATAGCGGCAATAAGTTCATCGGAAAAATCCTTGGGATGGGAGGTCATAAAACGGATGCGTTCGATGCCGGAAATTTTATTTACCATTCGGAGAAGTTCGGGGAAATTTTCACTGTATGAATTTACGTTTTGACCAAGAAGCATGATTTCCTTTACGCCGTCATTTGCAAGCGCGGTTATTTCGTCCAAAATATCAGAGGTGGGGCGGCTTCTTTCCCTACCGCGAACGTATGGCACAATGCAGTACGAGCAATAATTATCGCATCCGTACATTATATTGACTCCCGCTTTGTGGGGGAATTCCCGCGTTGTTACGGGGATATCCGAAATTTCATGCTCGTCCCCTTCGGAAATATCCACAACACGCTCACCGCCATCCATCACGCGCCACAAAAATTCGGGCAGACGGTGGCGATTCCCCGTTCCAAAAACAAGGTCGATATATTTGTGCTTTTCCGACAAAAGTTTCGCCATCTCTTCTTGCTGGGGCATACATCCGCCAACTGCCAGAAAAAACGGCTTCTCCGTTTTCATCCGCTTCAAATTGCCCAAATGCCCAATTACCTTGTCTTCCGCACTTTCGCGCACACAGCAGGTATTGTACAAAATAATATCCGCGCTCTCTTGCGAATCACTTTGCACAAATCCCATCTGCACCAAAAGACCTGCCATTTTCTCCGAGTCGCGCTCGTTCATTTGGCATCCGTATGTTCTTATGAAAAAGCTTGGACGCGCTCCCTTTGCTTCCAGCATATCGTTTCGCGCCGAAATTTTATATCTATAATCCATGTACAGTATCAAGTGGAAGTTCTGTGGCTTCGGCAATTTTTTCAACAGAAACACCCATCAATAGAAGTTTTTTTGCGACAGCTTTTAGCTTTTCTGTTTCACGGTTGGCTAACCACCCATACCGTTCCGCACCTTCCAAAAAAATATCCTTAATGTCATCGTGAAACATATTTATCGCCTCCATAAACGCATTAGGGTTTGCCTTCACTAATCTATGCAAGAACACATTTTTTTCGTTAAGGGGTCTTCGCTCTTTGTATAATTCCAGTGTTTTTTGCATATCCGCTCCGCTCAAATTACTGCGGAGATTGCGCAAAAATAGGTTTTCTTCTTCGGATAAATTTTTACTTTCGAGTATCTGAATCGGGACAATATCGCCTGTTATGAGGTGGATTCCGTTTTCGCTGTTTTGCACGGTCAAACCACGATTTTCAAGGATTTTGATTAACTCTCGCGGGTATATCGTTAGCGAAATGGAGATTGTTATATCGGGCATCTGCACTTTTTCAAAAGACGAATATATAATTTCTACATCCTTAGTCTTTTTGATAATCAAGGTGTCCATGCGGAGGGCTTCTTTGCTGAGTTCATGTTCCTTTTAAATGATAGGGCATCCAAATATTCGTACAATTCAAGTTGCAAAGCTTCAAAATGCGCGCCGTGCCAGTATATTTTTTCCTGTTCGTCCAAAAATCCCGCCACCTCTCCACAGGGTTATTATACTACAAGATTGGACTCGCGCTCAAATTTTATTCTCATAGGCTACTTATTACGGCTCTTGTTCACGTTATGCTCTTAAATAAGCGGCTTCGAGCGGTTTTATCCAAATCATCGGTTGGATAAAAAATAAAAATAAAATTTTTGAAAATAAATTGACGAAAAGTGTTGACAAGGGAATTTCCATGGGATAAAATGCCATCAAAATCCAGAAACAGGGAGGGCATTTTATGTGTTATTTGTGTGAGTGTTTTTTGGAGTTCATCATTAGCCCGTTCGGGTGGAAATGGTGTTAGTTTTATAAATGTATAAAGAGTTCGTATATTTTTTACGAACTTTTTTTATGTAGTTAATTTTAAATATAAATAGGGGGATTAGCATGGATAAAATGTCTGCGGAAGATATTAAACATTCGATTTTTATGAGATTTTTTGAAATTGGGGGCAATCATGATTTTAAAAAACTTGACGCGCTCTCTAACGAATTGAATGAATTAAAAAATGAATATAGGCTAAAAGACCCTCAAATCGATAATGTTATGGCATTAATTAATGTATTTTTAGAAGAATATGAGCGTAACAATTTTTTTGAAGCCTGTATTTTTGCGAAACCAATAATGAATAGGCTGCTGGAATTAGATGATTTGGATTATTATGATATAAATACATTGGCAGCAGTTGTAGATTACGAAATGACCCTTGCAGGCTCACAAAAGCTTGCGAAGCGCGCCTTGGCGGCACTGGAACATTATAATCGCGAAAAGCGATATCTTCATATAAAATTGGCAATCCACGGAAACATGCTGTTTCGTCTGGTGCGCTCGCGTCTTTTTAAAGTAGACGAAGATAATAACGAAGCGAACCAGACAAAGATTTTCAAAGAGCATTATGCTGCCATTATGAAAATCTTCAAAGACGATGAAGTCAAAAATAAGTTTATGCCACATTGGGCAGCTACCCAAATACGAAAAGGCTTGTTCGAGCAGGACTACAGCGATATAGACGAAATGATGAATCTCATCAAAAAAGAAGGCTCAGAAGATGCGCACAAAATGATGCAAGATGAAATTAATAGTTTTAATGCATATGTAGGCGATGCGATAAATTATACTCAGTGCAATTCTTTGATAGGTTTTAATCTAAACAGAATCCGCACAGCCTCTAAAACAACCGCCGCCGAAGTAGGCGTATATCTGGGCGTTGATGCCGATTATATATATAGGGTAGAACTGGGCATAGACGAATTAAACTGCCACCAACTGTATAAATTATCGCACTTTTTTAATGTAAAAACCCACAACTTTTTTGAAGGAAATAACCTTCGCGCAAAAGTTGACCCCACCTCAGATTACGTCCGCGAAGAAATAGCAGAGCGGCTTTTAAAACTCTCGGGTGAGTCCGTATACGCTATTCGTGATATGATAAAAGCAATACACCCTGAACCAAAAGATAAAGGGCGCAAAAGATTGTTTCTTGACTCCTAAAAAATGGAAACGACCCCGCAATAAGGAATTGTCCGGCTTTGCGGGGTCTTTACATTTCATTTTGTTTCTAAGGGAACGTAAGTCGGAAAAGAATTGACATTTTCTTTGAAAAATGGTAGCATTGCAACGTTTTCTGAATGGGCGGGTAAACCGCTTTTTTCTTTGACTAATTTATAGGAGGTGACTATGCTCACATTCAACCAACTGGTAAAACAGGGCAGACATACTGCGAAGCGTAAGTCTAAATCGCCGGCTCTTCAAAAAGGGCTTAACACGATTAAGGACAAGCGTACAGACCATTCTTCGCCACAAAAGCGCGGAGTTTGTACACGTGTGTTTACGGATACACCTAAGAAGCCTAATTCGGCACTTAGAAAAATTGCGCGTGTTCGCCTTAGTAACCAAATGGAAGCGACCTGTTACATTCCCGGCGAAGGCCACAACCTGCAAGAGCACAGCGTTGTATTAATGCGCGGCGGCAGGGTAAGGGACGTGCCGGGCGTACGGTATCATATTGTACGCGGCACGCTGGATACCGCAGGCGTTGCAAACCGTAAACAGGCACGCAGTAAGTATGGGGCGAAAAAGCCCAAAAAAGCGTAAAGATTCAGCATCAGCGATGCTTATAAAATAGATAATACTATTTCCATTTTAAAATAGAGCTTCATACGTGGAAATAGTATAAAATTTCTTTTTATAGGCGCGAAAACGTGTAAGGCTGAAAAACACACGAGTACCTGTGAATTAATATCTATTAAGGAGGGAAGTTCTCGTGCCAAGAAAAGGACATGTAGCAAAGCGCGTAGTTTTGCCGGACCCGCTTTATGGGAGCATAATTGTAACTAAGTTGATTAACGGAATTATGCTGGACGGCAAAAAAGGCGTTGCACAAAAAATCGTATACGGTGCATTTGAAAAGGCGGCTGAAAAAAAAGGCGCGCCCGCAATGGACGTATTTGAAGAAGCGTTAAACAACATCATGCCTATGCTGGAGGTAAAAGCAAGGCGTGTAGGTGGCGCAACCTATCAGGTTCCCATAGAAATACGGCCCGAACGCCGTCAGACTTTGGGGCTTCGTTGGCTGGTGAATTTTTCACGCGGCAGAAGCGAAAAAAACATGATAGACCGCCTTGCAAGCGAACTGCTTGACGCATCAAACAACACGGGCGGAGCGGTTCGTAAAAAAGAAGAAACCCATAAAATGGCAGACGCTAACAAGGCGTTCTCTCATTATAAGTGGTAGGTAGCGAAAAGAGGATAGTAAAGTGAGAGCTTTTCCACTGGAAAAAACAAGAAACATTGGTATAATGGCGCATATAGACGCAGGAAAAACAACACTGACAGAGCGCATTTTGTTCTACACCGGGCGTAATTACAAATTGGGCGAAACCCACGAGGGTACAGCCACAATGGACTGGATGGAACAAGAGCAAGAACGCGGTATAACCATAACCTCTGCGGCAACAACTACGCAGTGGGAGGACCACCGCATAAACATCATAGATACACCGGGTCACGTTGACTTCACTGTTGAAGTTGAACGTTCGCTTCGTGTGCTTGATGGCGCGGTTGGGGTTTTCTGTGCAAAAGGCGGGGTAGAGCCGCAATCGGAAACGGTTTGGCGGCAAGGCGATAAGTACAGCGTACCTCGCGTTGCGTATGTAAACAAAATGGACATCCTTGGCGCAGACTTTTTAAATGTTGTCGGCATGATTAAAGACCGCCTTGGTCATAACGCTGTGCCTGTTCAGCTTCCTATCGGGGCGGAAAGCACATTCAAGGGCGTTATCGACCTTTTTGAAATGAAGGCGTATCATTTTTCCGGCGATAATGGCGAAATCATCACTGTTGAAGATATTTCAGCAGACATGCAAGCCCAAGCCGAGGAATATCGCACAAATTTAATAGAAGCAATTTCTGAAACCGACGAGGATTTGATGGCAAAATATCTCGAAGGCGAAGAAATTGATGTCCCTACGCTAAAAGCCGCGTTAAGAAGCGCGTGTATTTCCTGCGCAATTATCCCTGTATTTTGCGGTTCGGCGTATAAGAAAAAAGGCGTACAAAGGCTTCTGGACGGCGTTTTGGATTATCTTCCCGCGCCCACAGACATCCCCGCAATTAAGGGAACTTTGCCCGATACCGACGAGCCTACAGAGCGCAAGTCTTCGGATAAAGAACCTTTCTCCGCGCTGGCTTTCAAAATTATGAATGACGAACATGTGGGCAAATTGGCGTTTTTCCGCGTTTATTCGGGAACGCTTGCAGCAGGTTCTTACGTTTATAATTCCACCAAGGGGAAAAAGGAACGCATGGGACGCATCATGATGATGCACGCAAATAATCGCGAAGACGCACAAAATGTTTATGCGGGCGATATCGCCGCCGTTGTAGGCTTAAAATTTACAACAACAGGCGATACTTTATGTGACGAAAAACATGAGGTTATTCTCGAATCCATGAACTTCCCCGACCCTGTTATCTCCGTAGCTATCGAACCGAAAACCAAAGCAGGGCGCGACAAAATGGGCATTGCCCTTGCAAAACTTGCCGAAGAAGACCCAACTTTCAAAACCCATACAGACCTCGATAGCGGACAAACTATCATCGAGGGAATGGGTGAGCTTCACCTTGAAATTATAGTAGACCGCTTGCTTCGCGAATTCCGCGTAGAAGCCAATGTTGGCAAGCCACAAGTTGCTTATCGCGAAACCTTCCGCAAAGAAGCCGATGTCGAAGGCAAATATGTTCGCCAATCCGGCGGACGCGGTCAGTACGGTCACTGTAAAGTAAAATTCGAGCCAATGGATGCCAATGATAACGATAAGTCATTCGAGTTCGTTGACAAAATCGTTGGCGGCGCAGTTCCCAAAGAATATATCCCCGCAATTTCCAATGGCATTCAAGAAGCTATGCAATCGGGAATCATTGGCGGATATCCCGTTCTCGGCGTTCGCGCTACACTTTACGATGGCAGTTATCACGATGTTGACTCTTCCGAAATGGCTTTCAAAATCGCAGGCTCTATGGCTTTCAAAGAGGCTATGCGTAAATCCGACCCTGCCCTTCTTGAACCGGTAATGAAAGTTGACGTTACCGTTCCCGAAGACTATATGGGCGATGTTATCGGCGACATCAACTCTCGCCGCGGCAAAATCGAGGGCATGGAGGCTCGCGGAAACGCGCAGGTTATACACTCTTTCGTACCCCTCGCCGAAATGTTCGGTTACGCTACCGACCTTCGCGGAAAAACTCAGGGCCGTGGCACTTTCACCATGGAAGTTCACCACTACGAAGCCGTTCCCAAGAGCGTACAAGAAAAAATCGTATCAGGAAAAGAGTAATAGACATTTTTTCAGAAAATTGTTACAATATTATCCAAACAGAAAATAATTAGGAGGAAATTAGAATGGGTAAAGCAAAATTTGAGCGTTCTAAACCGCACGTAAACATTGGTACTATCGGTCATATCGACCATGGTAAAACCACGCTTACAGCGGCAATTACCAAAACACTTTCAGAGCGTTATAAGCTTAGTAACGCGGTTGATTTTGACAAAATCGACAAAGCCCCCGAAGAAAAAGCACGCGGAATCACCATTTCTACCACCCATGTTGAGTACGAAACCCCTAACCGTCACTACGCGCACGTAGACTGCCCCGGCCATGCTGACTATGTTAAAAACATGATTACGGGTGCGGCACAAATGGACGGCGCGATTCTCGTTGTAGCTGCCACAGACGGCCCTATGAGCCAAACCCGCGAGCATATCTTGCTTGCGCGTCAGGTAAACGTGCCAAAAATCGTTGTATTTTTAAATAAATGCGACATGGTAGAAGACGAAGAATTACTCGAACTCGTCGAAATGGAAATCCGTGAGCTTTTGGATAAATATAAATTCCCCGGAGACGATACCCCGATTATTCGCGGCTCTGCCCTCCAAGCTCTTAATGACCCTGCCGGTCCTTGGGGCGACAAAATTTGTGAACTATTTGAAAATGTTGACACCTTCATCGAAACACCCGAACGCGATACAGAAAAACCCTTCCTTATGCCTGTTGAAGACGTATTCACCATCCAAGGTCGCGGAACTGTTGTTACCGGTCGTGTAGAGCGTGGTACACTTAAAGTTCAAGACGAAGTTGAAATCGTTGGCTTCTCTGACGAAAAACGCAAAGTTGTTATCACAGGTATTGAAATGTTCCACAAACTCCTCGACCAAGCTGTTGCGGGAGACAATGCCGGTCTTCTTCTTCGCGGTATCGCTCGCGACGAAATCGAACGTGGACAAGTTCTATGTAAGCCGGGAACCGTTGAAGCCCATACAAAATTCACCGCCCAAGTTTACGTTCTTTCCAAAGACGAAGGCGGCCGTCACAAATCCTTCTTCAGCAACTACCGTCCACAATTCTACTTCCGCACAACCGACGTTACGGGCGTTATCACCCTTCCCGAAGGCACAGAAATGTGTATGCCCGGCGACCACATCGAAATGTCAATCGAACTAATCTCACCCATCGCTATGGAAGAAGGCTCGTCCTTCGCTATCCGCGAGGGCGGTCGTACAGTTGGCGCAGGTGTAGTTGTAAAAATCGTTCAATAGTATTTAATTTTTGATAAAAAACCTTGGGGGAAAACTTTTTTGAAAAAAGTTTTCCCCCAAACCCCCTTT
>JGI24703J35330_11748356_pt1 | contig 14559 bp, 11 predicted proteins | sample TergutNt197P1_FD_35330 | JGI IMG/M metagenome (IMG submission 35330) | reverse complement strand
ACGGCGGTTGCACCTGCCATGATAAACTCGATTGCGTCTTCACAAGTTGACGCGCCGCCTGTGCCTATAATGGGAAGGGATGTGGCTTTTGCAACCTGATAAACCATGCGCACGGCAACGGGCTTGATTGCAGGACCGGAAAGACCGCCGATTTTATTGCCTAAAATGGGCTTTCTTTTGTTAATGTCTATGCGCATTCCCAATAAAGTGTTGATTAAACACAGCGCGTCTGCGCCGCCTGCTTCCGCGCCCTTTGCGATGGATACGATGTCGGTTACATTTGGGCTTAGCTTTACGATAATTGGGGTTTTCGTATGCTTTTTTATGGCGCGGGTTACTTCTTCTGCCATTTTCGGGTCGGTTCCCATTGCCATTCCGCCCGCTTTTATATTTGGGCATGAAATGTTTAACTCAAAAAGATGAACGCCTTCCACGCCCTCGAAATCCTGCAATACGGCGACGTAATCTTCAACTGTGCGTCCACATAAATTTATAATTACTTTCGTGTCGTATTTGCGCAAGAACGGTAAATCTTTTGCAATGAATTCCTTCGCACCGGGATTTTGCAAGCCTACGGCATTAAGCATACCGCCATGGGTTTCGGCAATGCGCGGCGGGGGATTCCCTGCCCATGGTTCATGGGAAACGCCCTTTACGGTAATCGCACCGAGCCTGTTTAAATCGATAAATTGTGCAAATTCCTTGCCGCTTCCAAAAGTTCCCGACGCAGTGACAATGGGGCTTTTTAATTCTACACCGGCTATGTTTACGGATAAATTTTTCATTTGAATACCTCATCACATGTAATTTCATCAGAGTAGAAAACAGGACCTTCGCTGCACACACGAACGTAATCTTCCCCTACTTTTACCACGCATCCAACGCAAGTTCCCATTCCGCACGCCATACGTTCTTCCACGGAAATTTGGCAGGGAATATTTTTGCTTTTTGCATAATCGCTAATAGCGCGAAGCATGGGTTTCGGCCCGCACGAAAAAATCATATCGTATTTATTAGACAATAATGAAGGATGCGCTGTTATCCGCCCGCGATGCCCAAGGCTTCCGTCGTCTGATGCGAAATATCTTTCATCGTTTAGCATACCGATATTATATGCCAAGGATTTTGTGCGAACACCATGATAAATATGAAAGTCTACATTTCTTTTTGAAAGAAATGCCGCAAGGAAATTCAGCGGAAAAATGCCGATTCCGCCGCCGATTAATGCTACACGGTTTAGTGTTTCTCCGTTCCTGCCTTCGGTGAAAAATCCATTACCCATCGCGCCAAGGACTTTAATTTCTGCCGACATTTCGGAAATAGCCTTTGTACCCTTCCCTACTACCTGATAGACAATTTCGATTTCCCCTTTATCTGAATCCGCATTAAAAATGCTTATGGGGCGCGGCAAAAGCAAGTCTCCCCTGTTTAGATAAAGCATAATAAATTGTCCGGGCTGTGCCATTTTCGCAATTTTCGGCGCGAAAAGCACCATATGAAATATTCCATTCGATATTTCGGTGTTTATTAAAATTTTTGCATTTTCTAAATTCATTTATAAATCTTCCCTTTACAAATTGTATAAACAGCCCGCCCTGTGACTTTTCGCCCATGGAAGGGTGTGTTTTTGCTTAGGCTTTTGAAATTGTTTTTATCAATAACATGGCTTTTTTTCGGGTCAATAATTGTGATATCCGCTTCCGCGCCTACTGTTAAATGCCCTAAATCAATACCCAGAATTTTTGCAGGGTTTATTGTGAATTTCGCCACCATTTCCGAAGGGCTTAGTATGCCTTTTTCCACAAGTTCTGAAATAGCCAGCGGAATAGCTGTTTCTAAACCGATTATTCCGTTGGCGGCGGCTTCAAACTCGCATGTTTTCTCACTTTCGTGATGGGGAGCATGGTCGGTTGCGATTACTTCGATTGTGCCGTCTTTCAGCGCGGAAAGGATTGCGGCGCGGTCGGCGCGGCTTCTTATCGGGGGTGCCATTTTAAAATTTGCGTCGCGCTCGGTTATATTTTCGTCTATCAGCGTGAAGTGATGGGGCGTTACCTCTGCTGTGACGCTTTTTTTTGCATTTCGTATTAATTCAATACTGCCCGCCGTGCTTACATGACAAATATGCAAATTAACTCCTGCATCTTTCGCAAGGAGTATATCACGCCTTACGATTGCCTCTTCTGACTCAGCGGGAATGCCTGATAATCCCAAATTGTCCGCGTGTTTTCCCGCATTAATTTGCCCATCCGCAGTTAGCTTTAGGTCTTCACAGTGGGAAAGAATCGGCAAACCCAGTTCCTTCGCAAGCTTCATTGCTGTTTTGAAAAGCTCCGCGTCTACAACTGTTTTTCCATCGTCGCTAATGGCGCAAATTCCCGAATTTTTCATCCCACGCATGTCGGAAAGTTCTTCACCCGCAAGTCCTCTTGTTATACTCCCCACGGGAAAAACACGTATCGCGCCGTCTTTTTGGACAATATCGTTAATATACTCCACAACTTCAGCACAATCAATCACCGGCGAGGTATTCGGCATACAACACACCGCTGTAAATCCACCCGCCGCCGCCGCAAGCGTGCCTGTTTTTATAGTTTCCTTATGTAATTGCCCGGGGTCGCGCAAATGTACATGCATGTCAATAAAACCGGGCGTAACCCACATGCCCGATGCATCGATTATTTCGTCCGCCGCCGTAGATTCCGCACCTACCGAAACAATTTTTCCGCCATCAATTAAAACATCCATCACATCGTCAACGCTGTTTGCAGGGTCAATCACACGTCCGTTTTTTATCAAAATTCTCATTTTCACACCATCCCTTCAACAAGCATAACATTAAAAACCTCCCTTGTCGATTTAAAACGATTTTCGCACGCGATTTTTGATGTTTTATTGGAAAAAGTATGATACACTCATGGACATATTCTTAGAAAAATGTACAGAGGTGTTTTTGTAAAATGGGAATATTGGACAAACTATTTGGTAATTACAGCGAGAAGGAGATAAAACGGCTTAACCCGCTAATCGACCGTATAGAAGGGCTGGAGGCAGAGATGCAACGCCTTACGGAAGGCGAGCTTAGAGGGAAAACTGACGAATTTAAAAGACGGCTTGCAGATGGAATTACCTTGGACAATATAATGCCCGAGGCGTTTGCGGTGTTTCGGGAAGCAACACAGCGACTGATAAAGCAGCGACATTTCCGCGTACAGCTTCTTGGCGGAGCGGTTTTGCACCAAGGGCGCATAGCAGAAATGAAAACAGGTGAAGGAAAAACGCAAACAGTTGCACTACCGCTTTATTTGAACGCGCTTGAAGGAAAAGGAGCGCATCTGGTAACGGTTAACGAATATTTGGCAAAATACCACGCCGAAATGATGGGCGTGATGTATGAATATCTTGGGCTGACAATCGGCTGTATAATACACGACCTTTCTCCGCAAGAACGCCGCGCCGCATACGAATGTGACATCACATATGCCACAAACAACGAACTTGGCTTTGATTATTTGCGCGACAACATGGTAGTTTTTGAGAAGGACAAGGTTCAGCGTGGTTTAAATTACGCAATTATCGACGAAGTTGACTCGATTCTCATAGACGAAGCGCGAACGCCGCTTATCATCAGCGGTCCCAGCGGAAAGTCCACAGCACTATATAAAGTCGCAGACCAGTTTGCAAAAAATCTAAAAAAAGGGCGCATTCTTAACGAAGAGGAAATGAAAAACCCAATGCTTCGCGCCGCCGCAGAAGAAGAAGGCGACTTTATCGTAGACGAAAAGAAAAAAGCGGTAACGCTTACCCAAGACGGCGTAAAAAAAGCCGAAAGATATTTCCAAGTAGAAAACCTTTCTGACCCGGATAACATAGAAATCCAGCATTTTATAAACAACGCGCTAAAAGCGAATTACAATATGCACCGCGACATAAACTATGTAAACAAGGAAGATGAAATTCTCATAGTTGATGAATTCACAGGGCGACTTATGCCGGGACGACGATATTCCGACGGTCTTCACCAAGCGATAGAAGCGAAGGAAAATGTAAAAGTCCAACGCGAAAGCAAAACCCTTGCGACAATTACGTTTCAGAATTTTTTCAACAAATATACAAAAAAAGCAGGAGCAACAGGAACAGCCCTTACCGAAGAAGGCGAATTCCGTGAAATTTACGGCTTGGACGTAGTAGCAGTTCCCACGAACAAACCAATGATTCGCGATGACAAAGACGACGTAATCTACAGCACCGAAAAAGCAAAGTATAACGCAATCGTCGCCGATATCGAGGAAAGTCATGCAAAGGGTCAGCCGGTTTTGGTTGGTACGGTAAGCATAGAAAAATCGGAACTTGTGTCCGCATTGTTAAAGAAAAAAGGCGTTCCCCATGAAGTGCTGAACGCGAAGCACCACGAGCGCGAAGCAGAAATTATCGCTATGGCGGGGCAAAAAGGTCATGTCACCATAGCCACAAATATGGCAGGACGCGGTACAGACATTATGCTCGGCGAAGGCGTTGTGGAAACGGGCGGGCTTCGCGTAATCGGCAGCGAGCGGCACGAATCGCGGCGCATAGATAATCAGCTTCGCGGGCGTGCAGGTCGTCAGGGCGACCCCGGGCTTTCGAGATTTTACCTTTCTGCCGAGGACGAGCTTTTGCGTCTTTTCGGCGGCGACCGCATGAAGAATATTATGAATACAATGAATTTTGCCGAAGACGATGTTCTCGAATTCGGAATGCTTACAAAAGTAGTAGAAAACGCGCAAAAAAAGGTCGAAGGTAACAACTTTGGAATAAGAAAGCACCTTCTTCAATACGACCAAGTAATGAACGAGCAACGCGAAATAATCTACGGTGAACGGAATAAAGTAATAGAAGGCGCGAATCTTCGAGATAATATTTTTAATATGATACGCGGCGTAATAAACCGCGCAGTAGACGAGCATACCGTAGAGGGCGACATCCCCGAAGACTGGGATATTAACGCGCTAAACGAGCAACTAAACCCGCTGTTTCATGGGCCTGCGCTGGAACTTATGTCTGTAGAAATGGACACGATTACAAAGGAGCAAATTAAAACACGGCTTATAGAAAACGCCGGCGCGATTTACGAGAAAAAAGAATCCGAAATCACCCCCGAACGAATGCGCGAAATAGAGCGCGTAATAATGATGAAAGCCATCGACCGCCGCTGGATGGACCATATCGACGAAATGGACCAGATGCGCCAAGGGATTTCTCTACGTTCGTACGCCCAGCGCGACCCTCTTGTAGAGTACAAATTTTTGGGCTTTGATATGTTCGAGGAAATGAGCAATAATATTCAATTAGACACCGTTCGCGGGCTTTTCAATGTAAAAATCGTAAACGAGCAACAACCGCAAATGGAGCAAGCTGTTAGTATGAATGAAATTTCTACCAATAGCAGTGAAACCGCAGCAGCTGTAAAAAAACCAACCCGCCGAACAGAGGCAAAAGTCGGACGCAACGATATTTGCCCTTGCGGAAGCGGAAAAAAATATAAGCAATGTTGTATTCGTGCATAAAAATATCTGTAAACGAGGGAGAGATAATGACATCATCACTCAGAACAATACGCTGTAGGCGATGCGCCAATATGTTTGAATATGAAGGGCTTCCGCCTCCGTGCTGCCCGCCATGCCGCATGGAAAGAGAAGAGCAGTATCAGGTAGTCCGCGAGCTTGTGCGGCTGTATCCGGGTATAACCGCTCTGGAAGTACACGACTTCACGGAAGTCCCCATTTATCTGATTCTGCGATATATCGAAATGGGACTTCTGGACGTTATTAATTTTAAAAATAACGAAGGCGAAATCATAAGCGAACGTGTCGGCATTATGCTTAAAAAGGCAAAAGAGAAGAAAATGCTTGTCGAACGCGAAAAACTAAAAGCCACAGGCGTGTCTCTCGACCAACTTGGGGGAGACGAAGTAGAATTAGAAAAATTCACGTGGCACGAAGAATAGGGTGAAAAAATGCTGGAACTTGAAGAATTGAAACGCACACTTCTGCCGTACAAGTCAAAGTTAATCGAAATGGGGGATTCACTTTGACTTGCCTAATTCTAAGGCAGAAATGGACGAGCTGGAAAGCGAAACCCTAAAGCCTGATTTCTGGAACGATTCGGCTAATTCGCAAACAGTTCTTAAAAAAATCAAGGTATTAAAAAACAAAGTTGTGTCCTTTGAAAAAGTACAGGGCTTATACGACGATGCCATTACACTTGCAGAAATGGGCATAGAGGCGCAAGATAGCGAACTTATTCCGGAGGCAAAAGAGCAAGCCGATGCATTTGTAGAAAGCTACGAACGTCTTCGTACAGAAACCCTTCTAAGCGGCGAATATGACATAAATAATGCAATTGTCACCATTCACCCCGGTGCGGGCGGCACAGAATCCTGCGACTGGGTATCCATGCTTTTGCGAATGTATGGAAAATGGGCAGAAAAACGCGGCTTTAAATTTGAAATTCTGGATATTCTCGACGGCGACGAAGCGGGCGTAAAATCCGTAACATTCCAAGTAAGCGGCGAAAACGCCTTTGGCTATTTCCGTAGTGAAAAAGGAATTCATCGGCTTGTACGCATTTCGCCATTCGATTCCGGCGGGCGACGACATACGTCCTTCGCATCCTGCGATGTTATGCCCGAACTTGACGAAGCCACCGGTATTGAAATTAATCCGGAGGATTTGAAAATAGACACATATCGCTCCGGCGGTGCAGGCGGTCAGCACGTTAACAAAACCGAATCTGCCATTCGTATAACCCATGTTCCTTCAAACATCGTGGTTCAATGCCAAAACGAACGCAGCCAAATGCAAAACCGAGACCGCGCCATGAAAATGCTTCAATCTAAACTATTCTTAAAACAGCGCGAAGAGCATTTGGAAAAACTAAGCGGCATCCGCGGCGAAACCAAGGACAACGCATGGGGAAGCCAAATTCGCTCTTATGTATTTTGCCCCTACACTCTGGTAAAAGACCATCGCACAGACGAAGAAACAGGCAATGTACCCGCCGTTATGGACGGCGCGATAGATAATTTTATGAATGCGTATCTCATATGGATGAAAAAATCAGAAGCCACAAATTAGACATAAAACCCAAAGACGCAAACCGTCGATTGGACAAGTTTTTATTTGCGTATTTAAATAACGCGCCGCATTCCTTCATATATAAAATGTTGCGCAAGAAGCGTATAAAACTAAACAGCTCTCGCGCTATGGGAAATGAACTCTTGAAACAAGGCGACGAAGTACAATTTTTTCTCGCAAGCGAAACAATCGAAAATTTCCGAAAGCCACAAACCTTCCCAAAAGCAAAACCACTAAGCAATATAATTTTTGAGGACGAGCATTTGCTTATCGTAGACAAGCCTTGCGGGCTTCCGTCACAGGGCGGTATGCGCACAAAAGACCATCTGCTTGCACAAATTCTATTTTACTTACAAGAAAGCGGAGCGTACGATAAAAATGCAACCTTCACACCTGCCATATGTAACAGGCTGGACGTTAACACAAGCGGCTTAGTAATTTGCGGAAAAACTCTCCACGCACTACAGGAAATAAATTCACTTTTCGCTAATCGCGAAATTCACAAAGAATATCTCGCAATCGTGCATGGAAAAATCGGCAAAGTCGGCGAAAAGCATACCCTCGAAGGGGAATACAAAAAAAATCCCAAGACAAACACTGCAATAATTTTGCCCAAAAGCAATGAAAACAATGTCATAACTTCGTTTTCAGTGCTGGAAGCTTCTGAAAAATTTTCACTCCTGTCTGTTTCGCCCATAACAGGACGCTCTCACCAAATTAGGGCGCATCTCGCTTCCATTGGACATCCCCTCGTCGGTGATAAAAAATATGGCGGCTCTGTAATAAATTCCATTTCCACACAGCTTCTTCATTGCGCAAAATTAGAAATTACAACAAAGACCGCCCTCCCCTACAAAATAGGCACATCATGGGAAGCACCACCACCCAAAATTATAGCCGCTTGTATACAAGAGTGGTTTCTATAGGAAAGGATGTTTTAACATGAAGGCAATAATACTCGTAGCAGGTTATGCAACCCGCATGTATCCCCTTACTGAAAATACCCCAAAGGCACTTCTGCCCCTGCGCGGCAAGGCAGTTATTGATTATATAATTGAAAAAATCAACGACCTGCCCGAAGTGGATGAAATTTTTGTTGTATCCAACAGCAAATTTTTTCCACATTTTTCCGATTGGGCAAAAACCGCGCCAACTAAGTTGAAAATAGAAGTTCTCGACGACGGAACTACAGATAATTCAAACCGCCGAGGAGCGGTGGGCGATGTGCAATTTGCCATTTCTGAAAAATCCATCACCGATGAAATCGTAGTAATTGCAGGAGACAATTATTTCACATACGACCTTCGCGACCAATATGACTTCTACCGCAAAACAGGGCATGACACCCTAACGGGCAAGGAACTTGATGATATAGAAATGCTAAAATCCTTCGCAGTGGCAACCTTGGACGACAATGGCAAAGTCTTAGAGCTGGAAGAAAAACCCGCCGTACCAAAATCTAATATGGCGATATACGCCACATATTTTTTCCGAAAAGAAACAGTTCCCCTGTTTGAAAAGTATCTTAGCGAAGGAAACAATGCCGACCTAATCGGAGCATTTCCACAATGGTTATACAAGCTTCACGACGTATACACCTACAAAATGGACGGCGATTGCTATGATATAGGCACTATAGAAATGTACGAGCGCATGAACGTGGGAGGATAAAATGCAAACAAAGTATATTTTCATGACAGGCGGTGTATGTTCGGGGTTGGGAAAGGGCATAACCGCCGCTTCGCTTGGCAGACTTCTAAAAGCGCGTGGATACAAGGTTACTATTCAAAAATTCGACCCATATATTAACCAAGACCCGGGTCTTTTAAGCCCCTATCAGCACGGCGAAGTTTTCGTAACAGAAGACGGAGCGGAAGTTGACCTAGACTTTGGACATTACGAGCGATTTATCGACGAAAATTTAAGCGCGAAAAGCACCGTTTCTACCGGGAAAATTTATTGGGAAGTGCTTAACGGCGAAAGAAACGGCAAGTACAGAGGCTCGACAATTCAAGTAATCCCGCACATAACCGACGCGATTAAAGAAAAAATTTTAGCCGAACACGACTCCGAAATAGTAATTATAGAAATAGGAGGCACGGTAGGAGATATAGAAAGCCTCCCCTTCATAGAAGCGATTCGCCAAACAAGCCGCGACGCAGGTTCCGAAAATGTGATGTATGTGCATGTCACACTAATCCCTTACTTAAATTTCGCCGACGAAATGAAAACAAAACCCACGCAAAATTCTGTAAAAGACCTGCTCTCTTTGGGAATAAAACCCGACGCGCTTGTATGTCGCACAGAAAAAACCCTGACCAATGAACTTCGCGATAAACTCGCGCTCTTTTGCAATGTTGACATAAGCTGCATAATAGAAAATTTAAATGCCGCATCGCTGTACGAAGTGCCTCTTCTTTTAGAAGAAGAACATTTTGCAGATATTGTATGTAAACGTTTAAAACTTAACCCACCCGCTCCCGACCTTTCTGAATGGAAGCAATTAGTAGAAAAGCATTATAATATAAAGAACGAAATCACCATCGGATTAGTGGGCAAGTATACAGAATTTCGCGATTCCTATCTAAGCGTGGCAGAAGCAATTGAACACGCCGGCATTGCAAACGATGTAAAAGTAAATATAAAATGGATTCACGCAGAAGAAATTACCGACGCAACTGCCCCCGAAAAATTAAAAAATCTAAAAGGCATTCTGGTGCCCGGCGGCTTTGGCAAACGGGATACAGACGGCTTAATAAGCACATCGCGCTACGCACGCGAAGCAAGAATCCCCTTTTTGGGAATCGGGCTTGGAATGCAATGCGCTTTGATAGACTTCGCCCGAAATGTAATGAATCTCCCCGAAGCCGATTCAACAGAATTTTCACCAAAAACAAAGATGCCGATAATCGAGCATATCGAACCCTCGGCTGAAGTTAACAGCAAAATTTCTGTACCAAAAAGAAAGGGCGCGCACCCCTGCAAACTAACCCCAAACACCCATCTTTTTGCGGCTTATGGCGAAGCTTTAATCCACGAACGTTTTTGCCAATTATATAAAATAACAAACCGCTTCCGTGCCAATTTTACCCAAGGCGGCATTATTGAATCAGCCACTTCCCCCGACGGAAATAATCTGGAAGCAATCGAACTTTCGATAGACCGTCACCCATGGTTTGTGGGTGTGCAGTTCCACCCGGAATTCAAATCCAGAATTACTCGCCCGGGTCCGCTATTTGAAGCATTTGTCGGGGCTTGCCGCACTAAAACAACTGACTGATAGCCAGCAATATCAGCACAATTCCCCCCACCCACGAAATATTAAACGGAAGTTTTTTTGCAAGAGAATGCCCGATTTTATGCCCAAGCAAAATCGCCGCCATATTCGTAATAAGCGACCATCCCAGCAAAGCCCACGGATTAATCCCCGCAAGCACTGCCGCAAAACCCACTGCCATCCCATCCAGCGAAAGCGAAACCGCAAGCGCGACAGCTTCACCGGGCGAAAGATGCGCCGATACATCCGAGTCTGCCGCTTCTGGGTTCGCATAAAGATGCAGTATAAACTGAATGTCAAAAACAGAAAATTTAAATGCCTTATCAAGCCCTGTATATTTTCGTATGAGGGCTTTTATTATTCCATCCAAAAACTTAACCGTACCCATAACAAACAAAACAGTAAACGCTATCCCCGTCGCAATCTCTTCTGACAAAACCCCCATGAGCAAATGCCCAAAAAACATTGCAACGCCCATAATTACACAACAAACTAAATTGATTACTTGCAGAGATAACATAGGAATGCGAATTTTCTTGCTTCCGTATGCAAACCCTGCCGTTAGCGCGTCAACGGAAAGGCTTGTGGCAAGCACCGCCGCTTCAAATATAAAAAACATTTACATGCTCCATTTTCCCAAACTCATTTATTTTATGCAGAATTTGAATTATTTGTGATTTTTTGTGGTATAATTTCCCGGTTGAAAATTTATTTTAAAGGGAGAAATTGCAATGAAATCAAAAAGCGCGTTAGTATTTGCGTTAATATTACTGGGAACAGCGGTTTTAATTTTAGTAAATGCATTTGGCGTTCCGACAATACGAGAAAGTTTTGACGAGTATGGCAACAGAACGAGAATGTGGGGCGTACAAAATATTCGCCAAGGGCTGGATTTAATGGGTGGCGTAAGTATTTTGTACGAAGCGGATATAGAAAACCCAACGTCTGCTGATATAAGCGCGGCGCAAAGTTTAATGCGAGACAGGCTTGACAGGCGCGGATATATGGAAGCCGACGTTGTACAAGAAGGTACGCGTCAAATTCGCGTGGACATTCCGGGCGTTGAGGATGCGGAAGCTGCCGTAGCAGAAATAGGCGCGACGGCACGACTAACCTTTCAAGACGAGATGGGAAATGTCTTGCTAACAGGCGCGAATGTTGCAAACGCCTTCAGAATTGTAGACCCTGATACGGGTGTCGCGGTAAGTTTAAGCTTCGATAATGAAGGTACGCATCTTTTTGCCGAGGCTACACGCATGAACATTGGGCGAACAATTGCGATTTTCATGGATGACGAACTTCTAAGTAATCCTGTAGTAAACTCCGTGATAACCGACGGTAGCGCGATAATTTCCGGAAATATGACAATGGAAAGCGCGAACGACCTTGCCACAAGCATTAACCAAGGCTCGCTACCATTTAGCCTGGAGCCGATAAGCATGAACAGAATAGGCGCGAGGCTTGGCGCGGACGCGCTTCAGACAAGCATAATCGCCGGTGCAATCGGTTTATTTTTGGTGCTTTTATTTATGGGAATTTGTTACCGCACGATGGGGCTTTGCGCCGACCTCGCGCTTATTATTTATGTAGGAATCGTGCTGTTTTTAATCTCCGCGCTGGGAATAACGCTTAGTTTGCCGGGTATCGCGGGGCTTATCCTCTCGATAGGAATGGCGACGGATGCTAACATCGTTATTTTTGAACGCATTCGCGAAGAAGTTTCACTGGGAAAACCCCTACGCAGTGCAATTCGCATGGGATACCGCCGCGCAATTCCCGCAATTATTGATAGTAATGTAACAACGCTTATTGCGGGTGGCGTGCTTTTCTGGCTTGGGACAGGCCCAATAATGGGCTTTGCACAAATGCTTGTTATCGGTATCGCGGTCAGCATGTTCACATGTATCGTTGTTACACGCACAATCACTTTCTGCCTAATGGACTTGGGCGTGCTAAAATCATCACACATCATTTCTGCAAAGCAAAAAGAAGCCCTTGAAGCCGCAAAAGCGGCAGGCAAATCTGAACCCGAAGTTGATTTAATCCCCAAGCCGATTGTTGAAAAACGCAAGATTTTCTTTGGTCTTTCGGCGGCTATTTTGGCTACCGGGTTGGCATTTATGCTTTTGCATGGCTTTAGCGGAAACGGATTTTTCAACCTGGACGTAGAATTTTCCGGCGGTACATCCTTTATCGTTGACATAGGCGCGCCCTTTGAAGACAGCGATATAGAAGAAATAGTACGAAACATTACGGGCGAATCTGCCCCACAGGTTCAGCAAATTTTAGGCACAAACGAAGTTATGATTCGCACAACACAAGCCGAGGATGATGCCGAAAACAGACTCGCTCTAATTTCCGCGCTTTCTGAACGCTACTCCCTTAACCCCGATGATATCCAATATGCTTTCGTTAGCCCTGCCGTTAGCGCGGCTATGAGGCGTTCGGCTATTTTGGCAATCGTTGTTGCAAGCATTGGTATGCTTATTTATATTTCCATACGCTTCAGAGATTTCCGCAAGGGCGCAAGCGCGGTTTTCGCACAGCTGCACGACGCGCTTGTTGTGCTTTGCATCTATGCGGTTCTGCGCATTCCGCTGAATTATGCCTTCATCGCTGTTATGCTTACTACTTTGGGATATTCAATCAACGCCACTATTATCATCTTCGACCGCATTCGAGAAAATCGCGTTCGTATGCCAAAGGCTTCGCACTCCGTTCTGATTAACTCCAGCGTTACTCAGACCCTTCGCCGTACCCTTTTCTCCACGGTTTCTTCCTTCATGGCTGTTTTTATGCTTTATGTAATCGGTGTCGCCGCCATCCGCGATTTTACTTTACCCATCATGGTCGGACTGCTTTTCGGTGCGTACTCTTCGGTATGCCTTTCAGGCTCGGCTTGGTACATGATGCTAAGAAAAAAAGCATAGAATTAACCTAAGGAACTGTCCGAAAATAAATGCAAACATTGCAAACATGTCACACAAAAATGTGTAGGACATATATTGGTATCATGAAATCCTAATTAGGAGGTATCGCAATGGGAGCATTTGAAGTGCAAGATACTACTGTTGAGGTTGAGCCAATGTTTGGCGAAAAATTAGAGCATGAAGATAAAGAGGGAAAACTAAAAGACGAATGCATAGTAGCGTACAAAGTATACGATAGCTGCCGCAGACAAAATTGCCTTGATTACAGCCAAATAGGCCCCGCAAGGGCAGAAGAAGACTGCGAAGTAGGCGGAACACAAATTAAAGCAGGCGAAGTTATCGAGCCGCCGGCAAATGCCGTTTCTGTAAGCATGGACACGGTAAGTGTTAAAGCAATCAGAGTCGTTGACAAACAACCTAGCCCCTTTAGAGCAGGTTTTTGGGATGTTGACATTAAATATGACATAACTTATAAATTAACATTCCGCGAAGCCGACGGCAAAATAACCCCTCCGGTTAAAGCCATGAACGTCTTTAGCATAAGAGCTACCTTGTTCGGCTCGGTAAGCAGTGATTTGGCTGTTGTCACCGATATGTATCAAGGCCCTGCACCCATTATGTCTTCCGCGCCCTACTCATGGGTAGAGGCGAAATGCCTCGCGCTTGCTTCAAAAATCACCAATGGCCCATCATGCAAAGAAGTCGATGTTACTATCGGACTCTTCAGCATTATAAAATTGTTCCGCCTTGTTCACCTCAATGTTCAGTCGAAAGGTTTCTGCGTTCCCGATGAATGCAAAGACCAAGGCAAAATTAATCCATGCGAATATTTTGGCGACTTGGACTTCCCAATGGACATTTTTTCACCCCCACAGCGTAAAGAATTCCACGCTTCACAGAAAGATAATCACAAAATGTGCTAGTCGAAATCATACAAAAAAAAGAGCTGTTTTGCCAAGACGGCTCTTTTTTTGTGTTCCGGAAAACTGAGCCTATTACGCAAGGTGATGATTCACACCAGCGCACCTTAGCGCACCGCAGGTGCGCTTTGTTGTATTCCGGGGAAACAAAGCTATATTAACGCAGCAATTGCAACAAAGTATGTGTGTTTTGATTTGCTTGGGAAAGCACTGAAATTCCGGCTTGTTGGAGAAAACTTTTTTTGACAAATCGCATTTTTTCGCGTGCCATATCCGCATTGCGCACGCGGGATTCTGAATCGGAGAGATTTTCAGAC
>JGI24703J35330_11748357_pt1 | contig 14568 bp, 14 predicted proteins | sample TergutNt197P1_FD_35330 | JGI IMG/M metagenome (IMG submission 35330) | reverse complement strand
TACAACTTGTCCTACACCAGCACCTCCTACATGTCCGTCAGGTGAAACACCGACCGCATCTACTGATCCAACTACTGGATGCCCTACATATATATGTTCTACTTGTCCAGTTGCAACTCCAATTTCGTGTGGGTCTGGTAGATATCCATCTCTTACTGGAAATGATTCTTCAGGATGTCCCGCTTATGTTTGTTTGAACTGTCCAACCCCAACAATTCCAACTTGTCCTACTGGTGAAGAAGCAACTCTGACTGGTACAGACAGTAATGGTTGTCCAAGTTACGTTTGTTCAGCTTGTCCGCCACCAAATCCAATAACATGCTTAACAGGTGAATATTCAACTTTAACTGGTACAGATAATAGTGGTTGTCCAATTTACGTGTGTACGACATGTCCAACTCCAACTCCACTTACTTGTCCAAGTGGTGAAGAAGCAACTTTAACAGGTACTGATACAAATGGTTGTCCGGCTTACGAGTGTTCATCATGTCCAACTCCATCACCAATGTCTTGTAGTTCAGGTCAATATGCAACATTAACAGCGACTGATTCGAATGGATGTCCGGCTTACGTTTGTACTGCTTGTCCGACACCATCTAAACCAACATGTCCGAATGGTCAAGAACCGCTATTAACTGGAACTGATTCTACTACAGGTTGTCCATCATATGTGTGCTCTACCTGTCCGACACCTTCACCCATATCATGTCCAAGTGGTCAATATCAAACTTTAACAACAACAGACAGTAACGGATGTCCTGCTTATGCGTGCACCGCTTGTCCAACACCAAATAAACCAGCATGTACTAATGGATATGCTACATTAACAGGAACAGATCCAACTACGGGTTGTCCAACATATATTTGTACAAGTTGCCCAACACCAACACCGATTTCGTGTCCTACTGGCGAGTATCAAACCTTAACTGCAACTGATAGTAATGGATGTCCTGCTTATGCGTGTTCAGTTTGTCCGACACCTACGACTCCATCATGCCCATCGGGTGAAACAGCAACTTTATCTACAGACCCAACTACTGGATGTCCTGCATATATTTGTGCAACAGGTCCTGTGACTTGTCCGACTAGTGGAAATTGTTGTAATGGATTCACGTCTTATCCTTTAGGATTAACAGATTCGAATGGTTGTGCAGAATATCGTTGTTACCCAACGATTGCACAAAATGGACAGCCAACGTGTACAACAACCGCAACTACGGTAAATTGTACAGATTCTACTGCAACGAGCGAACCTGCGACAAATCCGAATTTAGCAGGAAAAACAGTTCTATCATATGCTGATGGAACTAGTAATACGGATATGTGTGGCGATGATTTTAATAATTATACCGGATCTGAACCACTAGTTTGGTCTGATATGTTTAACGGGGGATTATGTCCTACATTATGTGATGGAACAAGTTCGAACACAGTAACATGTCCTGATACATCAGTTGTTTCTGGAACTTGTTCGTGTTGTCCTGAATCTGCTTTACAAATTCTTGATTTGATGAATGGATTAAGAGCTGCATATGGACTTAATCCACTTCAATGGAACACTACTCTTGCGACATATGCACAAAGAAAAACTTGTGATATGTCAACCAATAATGCACCAGTTTCAAGTGGTGGAAAAGGACTTCCATTAGCTAATGGATGTTTATTTAATACAAACACTCCTACTATGAATGTTGGTTCTTGTGCTGGTCAATTCGCTGCGATGCAACATCAAGATTTAAATGGTCAAGAAACTTGGGACTGGATGGTTACTGATGGTGTGTCTAGTCAATTCGCTAATTGGGGTGAAAATATCGCTTGTGTTTCTAGTGGATTCCAATCTGCTTGTTTCTTTATGCAACAATGGACAAGCGATTGTGGACATTTAGGTAATCTTCTTGGAGATTATACCGTAGTCGGAATAGCAATTTGTGATAATGGAACTAATGCATTTTCTTCTCAAGAATTTGGAACACTTGCTTAATGGTTATAATAAAAAACATTGTTTACACAATAAAACGTGTAGCCAATGTTTTTTTATCGTTTATCAAAGACTTCAAAATGTTTAGTTCTTAGTAGTATTAACAAAGCAATGATAAAGAATATCATCGAGAATTTAAATAACATAAAGCTGCCGAAGGCGTCATAAATAACGCCAAATATTAAACTAAAGATTGCACGACCAAGTGTCATAACCGCAATATTTAAGACAAATGCCATACCGATTAGATTTGGTTTTACATGTTTTTTTATATATAAAACATTTCCGATAATTGCTGGCACCATCATGAATGCACCTATTCCACCAGCTAAAATAAATATTGTTACATTGGCGGTAAGTGCATAGATTGTAAAACGCAAAATTAAGGTTATGACAGCAAATATATAAAATTTCTTATAGCCAAAATAATTCATTAATCTTGTAGCAAAGATAAAAATTATTAATTCGGGTGCTACCGCAACGAGGTTCATGAGACCGATGGCAGAAGCGTCTGCTCCAAGTGTCAACACCAAATGATTTCCCGAGAAAGCGACTACTGAGTCGATAAGCGCTAGCGTCATTACATTAAAAAGGAGGATAAAGACGAAAGCATCATTCCTAAGCAAATCTTTAAGGGTGACTTTTTCGTTTGTTTGTTCTACAGTTGTTTTTTTATCTGGGTTTGGTAAGAAAAATACAATTAAAAATGATAAGATCATACATATAATTAGGGGTAAAAATATTGAGTAGCCGATGTCGAACATGAAATTAGTTATGAGTACACCGGCTACGAAACTACCAAAAATCCAACCAATTGACGCACTTATTCGTAGAACTCCAAAATCTTTTCCGGTTTTTTCACAATAATTTACCGCTAAAATATCAAGCATAGGACTCATTCCGATTCCTAGTGTTTCAAGTAGAGTTGTGATTGCGATTACCCAAAAGAAGGTTGTGCTTTGAAAGAGTAAGAAAGCTGTGATGGAATATGTTAGTAACAGAAATTTTAAAAGTAACTTGTATTTTCCAGTTTTATCGGCAATCATTCCCCATAATGGACTTATTGCGACTGAGGTTAATAAACTCACTGATATAATTAAACCGATTTCGCTTCCTGTTAGTCCTTTTTGTTGTTCTAGGTATACATTGAAATACGGAAAGAAGAATCCAAATCCACTTATGAAGAGAAAAAATATAAGTTGAAATTTTAAATAATATTTATCTTTAATCATTGTTTTCTCCTTATAAAATTTTTCAATTTATACGCTATTGTGTTCTCTAGCAAAACTTAAAAACATTATCGATAGCCCACAGAAAACTTTTACTCCGAGCAGAGCGTCTGTTAAAATAAAGTAATAAGCGTAAATTTGTGGAAATACTGTGATTAATCCGAGTAGGATATAACCGGACATTACAGAAACTAATAGTAAAAACAAGATTTTTTCAACTGAGTTTAAAAATTTTATACTTACCGGGTGATCAGGCATGATCAGATAATGACTTACAAATGTTGCTGCTAAAAGTGCACCACCTTGAAATCCTCCACCTGGTGCAATCGGTTCACTGATTATTAGATAGATACTTATTAGCACAAGAATCGGCATAATAAAAGTTATAGTCATAACAGCTGATGGATGACGTTTATGTCTCATAGTTATTGATTGAATATTTTCATTCTCGTTGTAAGATACGTATTTTCCTTGTTCATTTTTGTAATATGCAAATTTGTTAAAAACCCCAAAATCAGGTTCTTCGTGCCAGGGATCATCTTCATAAACTTTCGACTTTTTCATAATTTTTGCACAGCGAACAAGATGTACTACCCCTACACTTGCGATTAATAAAAGTAATGCTTCAAATATTGTATCGAAAACTCGGTAATTTAGCACGACACCTGTAACGGGGTTAACAACTGAATCAAATGAGAAGAAACTTTCGATTACAAGCATTCCGAGTTTTGAATTTGTAAATGGCGTTGAATAGATGGTTAAATATAAAGCAAGTACTCCAGCACCCACTGTTACCCCAGTTGAAATTAAAATTTTCAGATTTAATTTTGGTAACTTTGTCGATATATCATCATAATTTTTAATTGTGATGATATATAAAATGGTTGCAAGTGCACTCGAGATAATAGCTTCAGCGATTGCGACATCGGGGGCATGGTAAAGCATATAAGCAACTGATGCCCAGAGCCCAAAAACACTGCTTCCAATTATTGCCCGTTTTAAATTCTTAGCAAATACACTAAATAATGCGAAAAGAATCATTAAAATATATAGGAAATGAATAAATTCCATTAAAACGACGTCCTTTCTTGTGATACATCCGCTTTGTCACCAATGCGTATTTGTTGATTTTCATCTTTTTCTTCACGCTCTTCATTCATTTTTGCACTTAATGCGATTTTAGTTGTAACGATTGGATTTAAAACCAGACAGATTGCTAAGATAAATAAAACTTTTAATGAGAACCACGAAAAGCCACCTCGGACCATTGCGCCAATAAGAACGGTAATCAGTCCCATTGTATCAATTGCAGAAGAAACGAGTAATTTGGATTTAAAATCTTTAAATCGGTAAAATCCGTACATACCGATTAAAACCATTAAAACACCGAGGGCTATGATGATATTACCAAGAATTTCAAACATTACTCCTCTTTCCTCCATTCTAACATATAATTTGCAATAACGATTACGCCGATATAATTGAGCAAGGCATAAATAATAGCAACATCTAGAAAAAATCTTTTACCAGTAAGTAAGGCATATAGCACGATAATCATGATAATTTTAGCTGATACGAGCGAAAAAGCTGTGAGTCTGTTCCATTTTTCTTTAGCTCTTAAAATCGAAAAACTAAACACAATAGAGGATATAAGTAATATCCCTATCATAATTTCTAAAAACATTATTCATCACCACTTTCTAGTTCGGTATCAAATTGTACAAAAAGACGTTCGATTTGTTTTTCAGTATCTTTTATAAATTGTTCAGGTTCAAAGCCCACCGTGAGTATAGTCATTTTTTTTCCAATCCGATCAACTGTAATCGCACCTGGTGGCATCGTTATTGCATTTGCAAAAAGCATAATCAAAAATTCATCTTCTAATTTTGTTTCGAGTGTAATATAGTTAGGATTAATATCATTTTTTATTATACGTTTTAGTGTGTCAAAACCGACTACGTAAGTATCTCTTAAAATAATCCAAAAATAAACAAGAATTATTTTTAAATTAATATGAAACATTTCAACATAATCAATTTCTAAGATAATGTTAGTGAGCCATATCGCAACAACACCAGATATTATCCCAAGACCGACGATTAAGAAAGTTATATTTTCGTTTAAAATTATATATGCAAATGTAAATAAGATGATTAAACTTATATAATCTATAGTTCTTCTTTTAATTTTCATTTATCTCACCACCCACATACCGTATGAAACTAGAACTGTAAAAAACGCCACTAATACAAGGCACATCCTTGAAAATGATAATGAGTGTTCCATTTTGTCGTAATGATACTGTTTTGAATGGATAAATTTACGGTAAATAATAATCGCTAGTGCGACAAGCACGAAATAAATGAGACCTTTGGTAATGAAGTCTACTAGTTTGATATGAAAATCCACTAGTAAAATGTTGTTAATCCCATAATTTAATAAAGCCCCGATACAAAGAGTAGCTAGTGATAAAAGCGTCACCGCAACTTTTTTGATTTTCTTTACGGAGTATTCTTTTTCATGTTCTGATGGTAGTAACATCGTACTAAATTTTACAAATACTAGGATTGTTCCGAAGCTCATAATCCAAAAGATGATTTCGAGCCAGATATTTGATAAACCAGATGTCATAAAATATTTTGAGACACTTCCACTTGTGAGTGGAAAACCTGTTATAGAGATCATTCCTATTATTGTCATGACTCCTGCAAAGGGTAATTTTTTCATGACACCTCTAATTGAATAGATGTCGGCGGTTTCGTATTGACTAATTATTAACCCAGCGGATAAAAACAGAAGCATTTTAAAGATTGCGTGGGTGATGAAGTGATAAAGTGTTCCAGTTTCAGAGTAAACATTTCCAACTAATGATGCAGCGAGCATAAAGCCAATTTGTGATACAGTACTAAAAGCAAGCATAAGCCTTATGTCTTTTTGACTTAGGGCTTTTAATGCTGAATATATCGCAGTTACTATAGCTATAAAACTAAATAATAATGAGTAATCGAATAGTGGTAAGAACATTCGGTGAAAGAATAAAAACCAATAAAGAGTTGTTTTCATCATAATCGATGACATAACGGCCACTTGAGTTATCGGTGCACTATTTAAGGCGTATGCTCGCGATACCCACCCTTGCATTGGGTATAATCCTAGTTTAAAACCAAGTCCTGCCATTAAAAATGAAAACGGCAATATCATTTCGCTAGCAGGGGCGTACTGGATCATCGAAGCAATATATGAAATTGATAAAACACCGAATGCTCGATATAAAAATCCGATTCCAAATAAGAAAAACATCATGGATACCATTTGCGTAATTAGGTAATAAAGTGCATCATAAACAACACGTCCGTCACGTTTATACATTAGTAGTATCGTTGTGATTACCGTTGAGACTTCAAATAATATAAAAAGGTTAAAAAAGTCGTCTGATAAAAATAGTCCATTAGTTAAACCTTGTAAGATTAAATAAAGTAGAATTAGTTTGTTACTAAAGAACTTATCGTTTAGTTTATATAAAAATCCAATTCCGAATAAAAAATTGGTAAGGACAACGAGGAGGGTGGAAAAACGATCGCCACGAAAAACAATATTAAGTATGGGATTGTCGCCACCGATTATTGCATAAATTTCTGTTTGCGTACCTGTTTGTAAATACAAAAAAACTGCCAGTGCAAGTAAATAAACTTGAACGCCTAGCAACACAATTTTCGCCATTTTGAGTGGTAAAAGGTAAATTAGAATACCAAATATTACTGGGATGAGTATTATACTAGCCATCAACATTTGTTGAGTCATCTTCTTTCGTTTCGTATTAACTGATTTTTGCTACATTTAGACTAAATTTGTGTTTCAAATCCCCTAAATTTGTGTTTCAGTTTGAATATCAAAGGTATTATACTCCTATTGTTCCCTTTCGTCAAGTGTCTACACTTAAATTTTGAAAATAATTGCATTTTCATTTGTGAGTAGTATGATTATAAGATTATTTTGTTATTTATTATAAAAATTCTTGATTTCTTCAAGAGTGCTTTTTAGCTCGTTAATAAGTGAATTATAAGTTGAATCGAGCCTATAAAGCGATGACATCATACATGGTAAAAATACACTCTCCGTTTGGTAAATATAGCGATTCACTTTATCTTTAGATGGACATTGTTTTAAACTGCAGATATTGTCGATTCGATCAGCAATTTTTATATAAGATGGGCCTATATCAGGATAGTCGACTATTTTTTTAAGGTAATCTGCTAGGTTGATACCTTTAGTCTTTGTTAAAACTTCTACTGCATTTGCTACTGTTGGTCCGAATTGATTAACTAAATCCAAATGTGTTATGTAAGTATCTTCAATTGTATCGTGTAAGTATCCAATTATTATTATCGATGGGCTCAGGTTCAATGTCGATAATTTTGTCGCAACCCGGGCCACATGCTCAAAATAGGGCGTTCCTTCGTCGCGAGTTTGTCCTTCGTGTGCTAGAATAGCTAGGTTGCGTGCTCTTTCAATATCTAGTAATTCTTTTTTTGAAAATTTTTCCATATTGTTGCTCCTTTTTCGAATATGATTTTTAGAGATTATTATACACGAGTTCGAATATGATTTCAATAATATTCCCCTTTTTTTGCAACAAATTTTCCACAATATTGCCACTAATTTTCCATCAATTTTATAAGAATAAGTGGTATAATATAATAAGTATAATTTTGAAGATGGGGTGCTAAATTTATGAAAAAAATTATTTTTTATTTATTAGTGATAATTTTAATTTCGATGGTGGGTTGTTCGGATGAAGCAGATGAGGTTGAAGTGTATTATAAAGGTAACGTGTTAGTCGAGAGTGAGGTTGACATTTACGCTGATGAAGATGTGGAGACAGATTATAATGAAGATTCAGATGGTATAAGTGGTGGTTTAAAGTTTGGAGAAAAATTTGAATTCGCCGGTTTTGAGATTACGTTATTTGAAGATTTGCGATTTGTCTATTATGAAACAGTGGTATCAGAGTGGGATGAAGCTGGCAAATATTTTTATATTCCTGTCTTGATTCGGCATTTAAATTCAGATTTAATTTTTGAAACTGAAAACAACTGGGAAATTGAGGATTATTTAAAACGTTTCACATTTGTAAACGAAATTGGTTTTACAAATTATAATTTTTGGGGTGGGGTTTGGCGAGAACCAGGTCGTGACGCATTTCAAACTCATATGGGTATTCCAATTTTAGGGTGGCGAAATGAACATTTTTCGGATGCAGGTGTTTGGACTTATATACGTGGAAAGTACTCTGGCGAAGGTAAATATGTTGTTCAATTTTATGTTGATGCCGAATTTTATAGTGACGATGATGACAAAATGCAGATTTCGAAGTCCTCGGTTTTAGAGTTAAATCTTGATATCAATTGGCCAGATGAATATACAACAATAATATTTGAATCAGAATTAGTAGATCCACGCACTGATTTTGTTGTCGGTGATCTACAGATAGCTGTTGAGTCAGATTTTAGAATTATTAGTGAATTTTATGGAGGCACAAATCATTATTTTTACATTACTTTTTTTAATGTTGGGGACAATTTAATTCATTTATCTGATTTTGAACCGACGACATTTGCACAAAATGGTTCAAATCCAGTTAGAAGAGTTTATAGGGAAAGTGAACGTATCAATATTTATAATTTACAAGAATTTGAACCTGGAAAAATTCACCGTCTGGAAATACCATACATGTCGTCTACTTGTGGTCAAACATTGCCTATTAGAACTATTCGTTTGAGTGAATCAAAAGAAGATGCAGATAATAATAAAATTACTATTAAACATCATATGATAGAAATTTGTGTGGACAGTGAATCAATTTTGTGTGAGTTTCCTTGGTAAAAATAGTATCGCAAAAATATTTGTTTTTCCAAAGATAAAAAAGTTCCGAATCTACTTAGAAATGGAGCTTTTTCTTTAAATTGTAATTTGGTGCGTGATTTTATTTTGAAATCTAAAGTTCTATCTTTTTTAAAACACAATCAATTTTGGTGCGAATCTCGTAAACTCTTTAATATCTTGTTTAGACATAAATTTCTCTTTGTTCTCCTTTAATTAACACAGTATTTTCAATGGCATTTAAAATATAATCAAATGCTCCACGATGATATTCAATTTCATAAAATTTACGTTTGCTAGTGAGCCTGGTATCGAAACACTCTAACTTTAGCGTACACAATTACAATAATTTTACATGGAACGGAATATCTCGGAATTCATAAATTTGAGTCATGTGTTATCATCACACATAAACCTCCTTTAAATATATAGTGATCAACTTAAAAGATTAAAATAATTTGAGGTGTAAAAATGAATAAAATTACTTCTGAATATCACGAAATTGATAATTTTTATAACTAAGATTAAATCTCATATCGCGTACATGATTAGAATACTTTAATACATATAAAATTCCATCAAACTCTACTCAACAAGTATTGCTTTATCAAAATCAATCATAGTATAATTCTCCTATATAATTCAGAATATCATCACGTAATTCATCATCTATCGTACCGTCAGATAACATATTTTTAGTTGTTATAAAAATATCTTCTAAGCGACAATGTAAAATTCCTTTGATTTCATTTTCACCGTTTTTTATCAATTCATATAGACGATAGAACTCTCTGATTCCATCTGATAAATCATCATATATTTTTAAAGACTCAGGATCAATTTTAAATTGATTTTTCTATTCGCTGACGCTCCTTAATTTTTAAGCCGCTACGTGTCTACTGTGAAGATGAAAATAAAAAAAGACCAGATTTGCGTCTGGTCCATATGGATTAAATTTTCAAATTATAATTCAATTCGGTTCGCTTCTTTGCTTGCAAATCTTAATGAACGGTCTTTCTCAAATTCAATTAATTCACTTGCAAAATTCGAAAAAGTTTTGACATCTTCTTTGGCTAAGAAACCAAGATAACGTGTACGGTCTTCACCTTTAATAATTAATGGAAAATTATTATTTTGAAGCAGCAGGAAGTTCATAATCATGCGACCAGTCCTTCCATTGCCATCAGAAAATGGGTGAATTTTTTCAAATTCGATGTGACTATCAATGACAGCTTCTATGATTTTTCTATCATCATTATTTGCGATATCTATTTTAAATTTTGTGTTATCTACCCATTGTTGCATCATTACTGGATTTTGACTGACAGAAGCTGTATTAAATTCAGCCCCAAGAATTGCGTTCTCTTCTTTTTTAAAAAGTCCAGCATCATGAGCGAGTCGTTCCATTAACTTAGCATGAATATCCTTCACTAATGAGGTTGATAAATCTTCTTTGTTATCGATTGCGGTCAGGATATAATCGAATGCTCCTCGGTGGTTTTCGATTTAATAAAACTCACGTTTACTCGGTGAACCAGGAATCGTTCCGTGTAAAATAATAGTAATAGTATCCGCTAGTGTAATGGTATTTCCTTCGATTGCACTTGAGTGGTGAGCCAACCTTACCAAAACATCATCTAGATACTCAGAAGTAATTTTTTGCATTTTATCGCCTCGAAATTTTTTATTTTTTAAAAATTTAACTATCTAAAATATTTAAAAATATTATACCAAATTTTGTTAATTTCTTCAATGCATTATAAATATAATCTTTTTATTTCTTCTTCTTTTTCTTCGACATCAATTCCTAGTAATTCGTAATAGTCTTTGAGATTTCCATTTGCATCGTAATAGTTTATATTTGATATGTTTTCGCATCCTTTTTGTAGAACTTTTTAACTAATCATACCTCATATTAATTCATTCGATAAGAATACAATCACTACTATTTAAAAAAGAAAACAGCTAAGTGCCGTTATCTAATAAATGTTTGTAATTGATTGGAAGTTTAGATCCGACAGGACTTGTATACATTCAATTTTACAAACGTTGGTCTTATCGTATTTAAGTCGATATTTTACGTGAAGAGATTTCATTTTGGCTTACCTTTTGACTAACTTTCGGTTTTAACGTGATAGGTTACTTCAAATTATTTTTTGGACCTAAATATTCTGACTACCCCAGTGACTACCCAGAGATTAATTTTATTTGATTTTATAATCAGTTAATGAATTTTCAAAAATATAGGAAAAACAAGAAAAAAGCCCACTGCAATGGGCTTTTGACGGTATTTAACTACCAATTTGATTGTATAAGCAATCATCTAAATTCAATATGGCAGGGGTGACAGGAATCGAACCCGCGCTGACGGTTTTGGAGACCGTAGTTCTACCGTTAAACTACACCCCTAAAGAATGGCGGAGTAGGAGGGATTTGAACCCTCGCACCGGTTGCCCGATCTATACCCTTAGCAGGGGCACCTCTTCAGCCACTTGAGTACTACTCCATCTTTATTAGTTGGTTTGTTATTAAATTATTTTTTGGTGCGACCGAGAGGACTTGAACCTCCACGGGATTAATCCCACCAGCCCCTCAAGCTGGCGCGTCTACCGATTCCGCCACGATCGCTTAAGTGCCAAATCATTTCAACATTGAATATGATACCATAAATAGAAGCACAATGCAAGCAAAAATAAACAAAAAAACAAAAAAAGTAAGACAAATCAAAGTCTTACTCAAAATGAATCTCATTTCCAGATTAAAATCTACAAAAAAGTGAATCATTCTAATCCATCAAAAACTTGACCTTCCACGTACGGCACAAAAGTATAGTCCGCCTCTTTCAACAAACGAATCACCTCAGGCAACGCATCAGCAGTTCTCGACAATTCATGAAATAATAAAACTAAATCTTTTTCATCATCGATAAGAGCAAGTTGTGTGGCGACTTCTTTAACTATTTCATTCTTGTTACTACTGGCCCAATCTCTAGAATCGATGTGCCAATCGACGCAATATAAACCAGCATTTTTAACTGCTTGGTGATGTGCTATTTTAAAGTGTCCCTTCTTACCATAGGGCGCACGACAAAGTTTTGTACTATGTCCTAGCATATTAAAAAGCTCACTTCTTAATTCAAGCATTTCTGCTGTAAAGATCGATGGTGATTTTTCACTTTGATATAAAACAAATTTATCATGAGTCATAGTATGCAGTGCAATAAAATGTCCTTCTGATTTCACTCTAGACAATATTTCGTTAGAACGAGGTAAATCTTTTATTTGACTGCCCAATACGAAAAAGATTCCAGAGATTTCATGCTCATTTAAAATATCGAGAATTCTTTCTGTATAAATTGTTGGACCATCATCGAATGTTAAATAAGCGATTTTTTTTTCTTCTAGATTCATAAATTCAACTACCTCATCATTGGCAAAGATTTTTATCGGAAAAATTATTATCAAAATAAAACATATAAAAAACAAAATAATTTTTTTAAAATTAAAAAATAAACTTTTCATTGTATCACCTAACTATTTTATATTCATCTTTAGTATTTACAAAATAAAAATAAATAGTCGAAATTTGTCATTAAAAGTTAAGAAATGAAAAGATTAAAGGTGCGTAAATTAATACACACCTTCAAACATTATTTTGAGTTTTATTATTTCGCTAAGTTTTGATCAGCAAGAACAGTAGTTAAAGCTGCGATAGCATCCTCAGCATCATCACCTTCTGCAGTAACAGTGATATCAGCGCTATGAGGTACACCAAGTGACATAACTCCCATGATTGACTTTAAGTTAACTGATTTCCCGTTGTAATCTAACTTAATGTCAGCAGCGAATTTTCCTGCAGTATTTACTAATACTGTAGCTGGTCTAGCGTGTAAACCCATTTCGTCGATAATTGTGAATTTTTTTTCCATGATAACTCCTCCAGTATTGTCCATTTGTAAGCCCATTGTGCTTAACTCCTATTGTAACCCTTTTAGTGTTAAAAATCAACTGTTTTTTAACGTTCGCTTACACTTTTTTTAATTTTTTTTATTTTTCGAATCAGTTGTTTAATAAATTCGATATTTGACGCGAAAAATCGACAGCTTTCGATCCTAAAATTAACTGCAAAGACGAACCAGAGAGTGATGAACCTTCAATGTTCAATTCTTTAAGAAGTTGAAGATTTATCAAATCCGTATCATGTAATTTAATTTTTAGTCTTGTCGATTCAGCATCTGATTCTATAATATTCGAAATTCCTCCTACTGCTACGATAAAACGATTTACCTCTTCTAAATCAGCGCTATCAGTTTTAATAGAATTATTAACTAAGAGTTTTTTCATTCTCTTATAACTGATTATTAAACTTAACCCTAGATAAACTCCAACAAAAATTAAAACATGAAATATTGTAGCATCTTCAAAGAAGAAATAGTATAAAACACCCAGCAGTACCGCAAATAATGCGTGGTAAAGAAAAACTTTAAACATTTTGTAACACATCCTTTAAAATAACTAGAGTCTTTGAAGTAAGACAATCTTATAATTCGTACATATCAACTTTTATATTCTCTTGTGGTTTGTTTACGCACTTCATTATTTACCCCACTTCAAGATTTCTGCAGTTGATAACAAGCTCGTTTCCACTTTTATATTATACCTTTTTTTTAAGTTATTTTCAATCTTCGTCGAATGTGTTATAATATATTTAATAAAAATACTTTAGGAGGTTCAAAATGTCTGAATATATAATGCCCGCGCAAAACGGTAAAAACGAAATAGTTATCGACCGTTCGCGGTTTATTTGTCACGTTTTTCGGGTAGAAACAATCGAACAAGCATCAATCTATATCGATCAAGTAAGAAATGAACATCCGAAAGCAAATCATAACTGTGTCGCATATCTCATAGGAGAAAATAACGAATATGGCAAAGCAACAGATGACGGTGAGCCGAGCAAAACGGCAGGAGCACCAATGCTACAAGTCTTACAACGCCAAAATCTCAAAAATTGCCTAGTTGTTGTTACACGATATTTTGGAGGCATCCCGCTTGGTGCTGGTGGGTTAATCCGAGCTTACTCATCTGCGGTAAGCGAAGGATTGAAACACGTTGGCTTGGTTCGAAGGATAAAACTTGTATCAAATTATCTCACCTGTGACTATTCAATTTATGAAACTCTTACAACTAAAATACAGTCGCAAGGTTACGCAATTGGCAATGTTGAATTCTCGGATCGTGTTAAAATCGAAGTCCTCGTTGAATTAGATGAAGTTGAAAATTTCAACGTATGGATTATTGATTTCTCTCGAGATACAATTTTCATTGAAAAGGGAAATACTTCTTATAAAGAAATCAAAATTGATTAAAAATATTTAAACAATGAATCGAGTAGAGGGAAATAACTAGTAATCATTTCGCCCCTCTCACACCACCGTACGTACGGATCTCGTATACGGCGGTTCAATTTATATTACAGCAC
>JGI24703J35330_11748358_pt1 | contig 14583 bp, 9 predicted proteins | sample TergutNt197P1_FD_35330 | JGI IMG/M metagenome (IMG submission 35330) | reverse complement strand
CTACTTCAACCAAAGCGTCAATAGCTAGAGTAAGAACTTCTGTTGCAATCAGAATTATTTCTAATTCATTTAATTCTAAAGCGAATACAGCGAGTTCTACTGAAGTTAATAATAAATTCCATGATTCAATTGTAAAATCTGTTTCATCTAAAGTTGTTACAAATTCAAGTAAGTTTGTTAATTCAGTAATTGCATCTTCTAGTTCTGGATTGACGATTGGCCCATCATTTATTCCTTCGCGATCGAGCCAAGCTTGATATTCAGCTGGTAAATTTTCAGCAAAATGGTTTATATAGTTAAATCCAGAACGACGTTCGAAACTTAAGTTATGAAAACTAGCCGCTAAATCGAACTCACCACTTCTATCAGTTGTTAAGTTGCCTTCAGAATCGCGGTATAAGTTTCTTAATGTTCCTGCTCTTACAGCTGACGCATCTGTTCCACTTGAAGTAGCATTTGCACTAATAAATCCAGAAACATATCCTTGCCATGAACCATGTGCAGCTGTGAAATCTGCAATACTTACATTTTGGTGAGGACTAACTGTTTGTGCAAATGGACCTGTTCTATCATAGAATAATGGTTCAAAATTCTCTAAGTCGATAAATCTTGGCCATAATGGACGTGCTCCTTCTTCAGCAACGATATTACGTCCAAGAAGTGGATCTAAACCTGATGCGTGATTTAATCTATAACCGTCGATGCGTATATAATCGAAGAAATATACAGCAGCATGAATTGCTTCACGGATTTCTTCGCTTGGGTTTGGAATACTCATTAAGAAACGAATTATATCAACAGATTCATTACCGTTAATTGACATTGGTTCGAATTCACGTTGCCATGCAGGTTGTCCTGTAACCCCTGGAGTTGCTCCTGGTACTAAATTGAAGTTTTCTACACCAGATTGATAAACTGCCATAGGCCATGCTGTTAATCTTTCTACTCCGTCAGCAAAACCTGATGAACGAATTTGTGTATTTAAAATCCAATCCATACCTAATGCGAGTGAGTTAATAGCTTGTTCTACACGCTCTTCTCCAAGAGTATTTGCAAAAAGATTATCAGTTTCAATATCCATCATTAACCATAATAAGTTGTTTATTGCATTATCACTAATCGATAAAGCTCTATGATAAGAACCACCACTTATTTGATAAGGCCATCCACCAATTGGATCTTGAGTTCTAATTATTGTATCAAATCCGCGTAATCCCGCTACTAAGAAACGTTCAATTCCGGTTGCTTCATACATACGTAATAAGAATCGAGTTTCGTTTGTTGTAATCCCTCGTCCAAAATAAGAATCTTCATTATTAAATCCAAGGGAAATCATTTGTACAGTTTCCGGTGTCATCGCTGCGATGTCTGGTTGATGAGGAAGTGCATTAATTTGACCAATTCCACGTGGCCATCCACCATTTGCACGTTGCATATAAACAAAGTTTGTCGCAATTTGTAATGAGTTTGGACTACCATACCAACTTTCAGGTCGGTTATTTATATTATTGTATAAAACATTTGCAGAACTTACAAGTTGCCCGTAAACAACAACTAACGTTTCGCTTCGTTCATCAAAACCGATATTTCCAATATTAAGTGCATTTGCAATTTGTTCAATCGGAACAAATACTACTTCATGCCCGTGAACAGCTGATGATGTGATTAATGCTTGAGCTGAATATATAGTTTCATTTACCTCAGCCGTGAAATATCCTTCCTCGACTGTAATTGAAACGTTCCCGAGTGCAGCAATAGCTGATGCTAAAGGTACCCATAACGTATCATTTAAAATAAATGGAATAGCTAACGTTTGATCTGCATCACGAATTTCACCATTAAAACGGATTAAATGTGACCCTGCTACAAATGAGATTCTTGTGAAGTCATTGCTCCACTCAACAACTTCATTTGTATTTGGAAACTGTGTATTTGTTGAAGTTGCTGCTCCCTCGTAAAATAGTGGGATATTTGGCAATACTAAAGGCTCGTTTACTGTAACTTCAACAGGGATATTTACACGATTTCCATCATTTGTTGCTGTTATTATTAAGTCCGCAGTGTGAGCTCCAGAGGAAAGTCCAACAACTGGTCTTACTCCGATTGTCGTAACTTCTCCTGTTGCGAGTGTCGATAAAGTATATGAAACAATTTCAAAACCTTCTCCGATTTCAAGAGATATAGGAGTTTCATATGCTCCAACGTTTGTTATTGTTATATATTCAGTTTGTAAATTAGCAACTGAGTATCCGTAAGGAAGATTTGCAAAAGTTACGTTTGTTTCTTGAGCTTCAAGCCAAGGTCCTACAAATTCACCTTCAAAAATACGAACTGCTTGTAATCCAACACGTCCTACTGGGTCTGCTGCGCTATTTGCTCCCCAAGGAAATGCACTAGTTCTAAGTAATCCTTCACCTGAAGCGAATTCTACAACAACTGTGCTTGGTGCTGTAGGTGTTCCTGTAACTGGGAATGTTACTGCTTGCTCACCAAAGTATAAAGTAAGTTGGCTTCGTAATGTTGGTGCTACAGCTAGAACATCAAGTTCTACTCGAATTGGACCTGTGAGAGTGTGAGAAGCTCCGAGTAGTCGACCTGCTCCATTAGGATCGATAAAGTTATGCGGAGCAGTCCCATTTGAACGGAACCCATTATTAGCATTCGTCCCAATTCCGATTAATAATTCGAAATCTTGTTGACGGGCATTTTCAGATATTGTTCTAATAGATTCATGACGTTCAGAAATTGGACGATTCGGAATAGAACCAATCACTCCAGCACCTGTTTGTGTTCCATCAGTTGGTAGGTTTGCAAAGTTAAAATGATAAGCAACCTCTCCCCAATTTGCATTCATTTCTTGTGATAAAACGTTGAAATTTACCGCAAAAATTAATGCACCTAACCCATCTGCTGATATAGACACTTCGCCTGTATGTAGTGCGGATGGTAGTAATAATCGTGGTTGTACCGTAAAGTTTATTTCTTCAGATGGTGCAATTGTTGTTTGATTTGGAAGTTCTAAAATAAAACTTGAATTTCCTGATGTTAATTCGATTGTTACATTTTCTGCTGGTGCTGTTCCTGTATTAGTTACAGTTACAACAAGTGAAGATAAATCGCTAGCAGAATAATTATGAGCTACTGTTCCAAAATCGTGAGTTGCTCCAACACCAGAAATTTCTAAAACTGGCAATGCAATTGGAGTTGCTGTTGCAATCGCACTAACCGCCGAAGCATTAATACCATCGTGTCCTCGAACTTGGAATTCATATGTTGTTGCGTTTGTAAGGTTTGTAACTGTATGACTATTTCTTAAATCAGTTGTCATCCAACTTGACCATGCATCTGTACCAGCTACACGATAACGAATTTCATGACGAACTGCATTTGTTACAGGATTCCATGTTAATCTAACTAACGCATCTTCACCGCTAATTGCTTCAACATTTGTTGGATAATCATCAGGGTTAAGCGGAGATAATTCTGATTGAGCAACACTAACATTAAAAATACGAACTCCTCTGTTATGTCCATTACCTTCTTGAATGTCATTAGAAACAATTCGGTAAGTTCCTGCTGGTACATTTTCGAAAGTTAATGTTGTTTGCGGATTTGTTCCAAACACAGTAGTTGTTCCTGCAATTTCAGTAATTACCTCGTTTTCAGAATTCCAAAGAGCGATTGCCGACGTATTTGCTCCACCTGTACTACTTGCAATTACCGTTATGGTTGATAATCCATCTGTTGTAAAAGTTATATATCCATCAGCATTACGATTGGTTTCAAATACACCGCCACCTTGTCCAGGACGCCATCTTCCACCATTTACTGTGAAAAATCCATCCGTCCAAGTTCCAACATTCGTATCCCCTGCTCCAACAAGTCCAAGTTCAGCGATTACTGTTTGAGAATTAAAGTTGTTTACAACCGAAAGAGGTTCAACTAAAACAGAGAAAATTCTTACTCCACGATTATGTCCATTACCTTCTTGAATATCGTTTGATACAATTCGGTAAGTTCCTGCTGGTAAATTCTCAAACGTTAATGTAGTTTGAGGATTTGTTCCAACTACCGTAGTTATTCCATCAATTTCAGTTATAGTCTGGTTATCTGAATTCCATAATGCAATCGCAGATGTATTTGCTCCTCCTGTACTACTAGCAACAACTGTTACGTTTGTAGTTCCGTCTGTAGTAAATGTAATATAACCATCTGCATTACGATTAGTTTCAAATACACCTCCACCTTGACCAGGACGCCATCTTCCACCGTTTACTGTGAAAAATCCATCAGTCCAAGTTCCTACATTAGTATCGCCTGCACCTGTTAAACCAAGTTCAGCCATTGTTTGAACTGAACTAAAACGCAGTCCTTCATTATTTGGTTCAACATTTATAAGACCTAGTACATTTGGTGTTATTAAAGGTTGAAAAATTAAAGCCAAAGCTAATAATAAAGATATAAATCTTTTGAAACTTGAAGACTTAATCATGTTCATTCTCCTTTTAAAATGCTCATTCGTATTTACGAACACCGTTCGCAAGAGCTTTTTCACCATTATAACACAAAAAATCACAAATTTCTACCCCTTTCAAAAATGAAAGTGAAATGAAAGAAAATTACACGTTTAACAAATGAAAGAACGCAAAAAAATGCCTATTATAGAGAATATAACACGACATTTATTAAAAATCCATTAGGTTTTAAAAATTAATTTTGATATTTCACTTCCAACAACTGGAATCATTGAAAATCCAAATGCGATAAAAAATTGTGATATTGATAACGACTGGACATGAAAAATATTAGCTAGTTGTGGAACATATATTACTGCGAGTAAAATGATAAATGAAATTGCAATGGACCTATTTAGCATTTTATTTGTCAGCATTGATTTAGTCGGGCGGGTAAAGTTAAATGAACGTGAAGGATATGTTAGGAGTAGTTCACTTGCTACGAGTGTGAAAAATGCGAATGTTATCCCAACGCCTTCTGAGTATGTTTGCCATCCGTAATAAAATGATGATAAAACTGCGATTGTTAGGAGTATTGATTTGTAGACTATCATATTTCGCATAGGCTTGTTGATTAATGATTCGTTTGGATCTCGTGGTGGATTTTTCATTAATCCCGTTACATTTTCTTCCATCCCGAGTGCGAATGCAGGTAGTGCATCTGTGAGTAGATTGACAAAAAGTAGTTGGGTTGCAATAAGCGGCACTGGAAAACGTAGTAGAAGTGCGATAAGCACTATTAATATTTCTCCGATATTGGCTGATAATAAATAGGCTATTACTTTTTGAATATTTTGATATATCATTCGTCCTTGTTCGATTGCATGGACAATACTTACAAAATTGTCATCTGTTAAAATTAAGTCTGACGCTTCTTTAGATACATCTGTTCCAGTAATTCCCATTGCGATACCGATATCCGCTTTTTTTAAAGAAGGTGCATCATTTACTCCGTCTCCTGTCATTGCAACAATTTCATTATTATTTTTTATTGCTTCAACGATTCTAACTTTATGAGCCGGTGAAACACGCGCAAAAATATTTACAGTTTTCACCTTTTCTTTTAACTCAGCATCACTTAAGTTATTTATCTCTAAACCTTCAATTGCTTCATCTTTTTCACTTACGATACCTAATTGAATTCCGATTTCTTTTGCAGTTATTTTATGGTCGCCCGTTATCATTTTTATCGTAATTCCCGCATCATGGCACTCTTTTATCGCAAGTTTTGCTTCTTTTCTTGGTGGGTCTATCATCGCAACAAGTCCTACGAAAATTAAATCTTGTTCTTCTTCTTCCACACTTTCCTTATTTACAAATTCTCGATAAGCAAAACCTAAAATTCGCAAAGCCTCTAACGCATATGACTCATTTTTTTTAATTAATTTTTCTTTTAAGTCTGCGGTAAAAGGATGTATTTCACCTTTATGTAAATATTTTGTTGCTCTTTTTATAATTTCATCCGGTGCTCCTTTTGTATTCATAACGATTTTTGAACCCACTACGTTAAAAGTGGACATTAATTTTCTGTCTGAGTCGAATGGAAGTTCTAAAATTCGTGGATTCTGTTGTCTAAAAAGGATGTGGTCTAAATTAACTTTCTCGCTAAATACTAAAAGAGCGGCTTCGGTCGGGTCGCCAATTATTGAAGATTGGCTTTTATCATACAAAGCGTCATTACACAATGAAGCGATTTTGGCTATTTCATTGATATTTTGGCTTATTTCGAGTCCTTCATTTTCTACTTTTCCTTCGGCAATGTATCCAGTTCCTGTAACCGGATAACAGTTGAATAAATCACAAACTCGTACAACAGTCATTTTATTTTGAGTGAGCGTTCCAGTTTTATCAGAACAAATTACAGTAGTTGAGCCTAGAGCTTCAACAGCACTCATCCTTTTTATGATAACATTCGATTTTACCATACGTGATACACCGATTGCGAGTATCATTGTTGTTACAATTGCGATTCCCTCAGGAATTGCTGCTACTGCTAGAGAAACTGATACAATAAATATTTCAGTTAAACGCATTCCGTTTATTAGACCTACTATAAATATTACCGCACAAATAATTATAAGTACAATTCCTAATTTTTTGGCCATTACATCGAGTTTTATTTGAAGTGGTGTTCGTGGTGTGGCAACAGCATTTAACATTGTTGCGATATTTCCCATTTCAGTATTCATTCCACTTGCGGTAACAACCCCACGTCCGCGTCCGACTGTTACTATTGTACCCATATACGCTGAATTGTCTCTGTCACCTATTGGTGCATCAAGTCCTAGTATGTTATCAGCGTTTTTTGTAGTGGATGTCGATTCACCAGTAAGTGAAGCTTCTTCGATTTGCAAATTTATGCTTTCGATTAGTCGCAAATCCGCTGGAATATAGTCACCCGCTTCTATTATGACGATATCACCGACGACCAGATTATGTGATTCTACTTCGATTATACTTCCGTCCCGTAAAACTTTTGCTCTTGGTGCTGTCATTTCTTTGAGTTTTTTTAGTGCGTTGTCTGCTTTATTTTCTTGGGATATACTAATTATGACATTTATTATTAAAATCGCAATGATTATTAGCCCATCAATCCATTCTCTTCCCACCACGATTGATATTATAGCGGCGATTATTAAAATAATAACTAAAAAATCTTTAAATTGTGCGAGTATTCGTTTCCAGATCGGAGTATTTAGTTCTTCAGTTAAAAGATTTGGACCGTTAACTTTTAAGCGTTTTTCTGCAATAGAAGATGATAATCCGATTTCTATATGTGTTTCTAAATCGTTAATTGCATCGGATGTTGAAGTTGTGTAGTACTTTTGTTGCATATTTTTCTCTCCTATTGTTAAGTCCTTCAATTAGTATATACTTTTTCGACTTTATTTAACACGGCATTTTGTGTATAAAAAAAGATATTAAGATCTTAATGCAAAATACCTTTATTTTATATAAAATTATTTATGAGTGCTGCATAAATAATTGCAATTGTTATACCAAACATCGTACCCCAAAATGTTTCTGCAGGTTCGTGTCCTAATAGTTCTTTGAATTGTTTTTGATATCCTGGATCGCTGAAACGTTTAACAAGATTTGGACTATCTTTTAAACCTTTTAAATCAGCTATCAATTTATTAAGCATTGCAGCGTGTTTTCCAGCATGACGTCTTATTCCCATCGCATCATATATAACAACCGATGCTAAAACGAATGCTATTGCAAAATATACACTATCTGTGCCATGATGTATCGCTACTGATGCTGCCAAAGATGATACAAAAGCGGCATGAGAAGAAGGCATTCCTCCTGTTGAAATGATTAATCCAAATTTCCATTTTCGGTGTTTCAAATAATAAAGTGGAATTTTTACAAATTGAGCGAGTAAATTCGCTAAAATGGCGGCTTCAATTATAACATTAAATAACATTTTTAATCCTCTTTTCGCATAGAATTCACTAGGGTGATATTATGCGTGATTTAATTAGTTTTTCTTACAATGTGGATGCTTCAAATCTAGAAGCTTTTGGTGACATCTTTTTTATGGACCACGGTGATAGATATACATATATTATACCAGTTGGTGAAGAAAAGAACACTACTTTTTTTCATCTTCTGAAATTTATTAACGAATCTACCAATTTTAACCATGTTTTTACGAGAGAAGGAGCTGCTACTCTACTTATTCGAGATAAACATTTCTATTGTATGGAGTCAAAAATTCTAATACATAGAACAATTGGTAATGATCAACTCGATGTACCAGTTTTATATCCAGCAGAATATCCGCTTGCTCAACATTTTAAAGTTAAATGGATAGATAAAACAAAAATTAATGAAGAATATTTAAACCTCGCAATTGATAAAACGCCGAAACATTTAAAATCGGTTTTATTTGATCTGGCAACTTTTTACAATCATCTTACTGAGGAAGCGTACAGATTGGTAGCAGATTTTGAAGATACTACTTTTTCAACTTCTCTTTGTCATGCTAGAGTAAAACCCGAAACTCCTTTGTATGAAATGTTTATGCCAGAGTATTTAGTTTTAGATAATAGATCACGCGTTTATTGTGAATATCTTCGTTATTTATTTCTTGAATCAAATAATATGGAGAAAATTGAACATATAGTTGCCCGGATAACAAGCAGGTATGAACTTCGCGAGAAAGAATGGCAATTTTTATATGCAAGACTATTTTTTCCAACACATTTTTATGATTTAGTATATGACATAATTATTCACGGTGAAATTAATCTTCAAGAGTTATTCGACCAAACTTCACGATACTCTGACTTATTATTAAAATTGCCATTTTTTGTTCAAAAATATGGAAATATTTTGTTAGATTGTCCTGAGTGGGTTAAGAATGAGTCCATTTATTAAAGAATAAAAAGCTATCAATTCGTGAAAAATTGATAGCTTTTTTTATGAATTTTAATAATTATTCGTGTAATTGAGCAAAACTTCCAGATAAATCATCGCCCATATTGTGAACCTGGAGAATTTTTCGCTCAGTGAGCAGTTTTTCAACAAGTGTGTTAATTCTAACTTGTGTCATACTTTCGTGTGTATTTACTTCTAAATCGATTAAAATATCGACACGACCGTCCTTAACTTTACCGCAAATAATTTGGTTGAAATTAAGATTCAAGGCATTAAGATGATGTAAAATTTTAGTTCGCACGTTAATTTCGTCTTCATCTGAACAAGTTATAGTTACATAATAGTGGGTCGTGTCGGCTAAAAAATTATCCACTCTGTGTGAGAAACGTCGTAAAACGATATTTACAACGAGTAACATTGCAGCGGCAATTAGTCCTTCTAGTTTAAACCCCGCACCGATAATCGATCCGATTGCAGCTGAACACCAAATGGTTGCTGCTGTGTTTATTCCTGAGACTGAAAATCCATCGCGAATAATTACACCCCCGGCTAAAAATCCAATCCCACTTACAACTTGAGCAGCAATTCTAGTTGGACTTGAATCGCCTTCTGCCATAAATGTTGAGAGTGTTACAAATAAACAAGCTCCGAAACTTACTAAAGCGGTAGTTCTAATACCAGCAATTTTTTGTTGCCATTGACGTTCTAGTCCAACGATAACACCAGCCACTATAGCAATACTTAAATTAAGAACAAATATAAAGTTCAAAGCAACCCACTCCTTGAGATTTTTCCACTATATTATATTCTACCACATTTAGCAATAAAATTGTATTTATAATGTAGCTTTACAAAATTCTTTTTGAAGTATTTAAATTTTTCAAATCAAAATATGTGAACATTATTAGTAAAAGATTCAAATGGGATATAGATAAAGCTATAATTGTCAACACATTCGGTCGTAGTACATAGCTGAGTATTATTTGATAAAAAAATAAAAAGATTAAAAATGCCCAACCCAGATATTGAAACCTCTTCCCATAATCGATTTTTCCATGTTCTTTTCTGCTTGAATTAATTCTTCTGCGGTCATATGCTCGGGTGCACCACATGACAAAGATTGCGAATATGCTCATGGCGATTAAAAAATAAAAGAAATTACGGATATCGATTCGAAGTGCTATTATAAGCATCCGTTTTGTTACTAAAGACAGCGAAATACATGTTAAAACAGCCATGATTGCATACATATATTCGGTTATTTCATCGGACTTTGTAAACGAGTGGATTAGTGTGCAAAAAACGGAAATTATCAGAGAAATCCACATAAAAAATCCGAGTTCAACATTCATTATTAAACGAAAAACGACCATCATAAGTAGACAAAATATATGAATTTTAAAAAACTGTTTATAACAAAATAATCTTAGTTTCGACATTTTTATCACCCATTCACAATATATGAAAAAACATGCCTTTTTAGACATGTTTGTTAAATTTTATTAAGATTCTTTGGTTTCTTCTTGAACATCAGGTTTTTTAGGCGTATACATTTCTTCAAAAATGTTCATTGCAATAATTGCTGGTGCCAGTCTTTCATTAAACATTGATAAATCTATCAAAGAATTTCCCGTTAATTGTGAAGCGAATGTTTTAAAGTCAAAACAAAGACTTTTCATAAAGAAATGATACACGATTAATTGGTTTTTTTGGGATCGTAAGTACTCTGCAATCATGTTTGTAGTTCCACTAGATTGATGATAAAAGTTTAAAAATTTTATTAAATCCTTTGTTGGTATATCAAATGAACTACTCTCAAAATTAATAATGTGGGTTTTATTTGTAGTAGGTAAGACATTTGAAACATTGACGTCGCCATGAATCATAGAAATGGGAATTCTTTTTTTTCGACTAAGAAGTTTATAAAATTTTTGCATCATTTCGTCACTTCGTCGGTACATTCCATATATAAGTGGAAATGTCATTAATAATTGCCATTCAAAAGGAGATCTTGAAAGTTTCATTTCAACTTGTGTCACCATATTTTCAAGCATCGTAAAATTTTCTTCGAGTTCTTCATAATCATCAGTGTACATCCACGATATTTCATCTTCATTTTTATCAACAGTAATTTTTGTTGTTTCATGAAGAGTTCGTAATAGTTTTGAATAATCTCGAACACGAGCCTCTAGTGGCATTGGTGATTGCCTAACATAATCGGTTAAATACGCAAAATATTCCGATTCATACGCAACTCGGTCTCCTGTGTTTGTTTCATAAATCGGTAAAACTGTATCAGGCATTTCTTTATGTGCATACATTTGTTTAGTTAAAAATTCATCATCACCCTTAGCAAATTTTAATAAAAATTCTTTTTGTGGTGTCTCAATTTTATAAACTTTTTCGGTTAATTTTCCTATTCTTGTAACTTCTAAATCATAATGAGCATTAACAAATAAGGCGATATCATCAAGTTTTCTCATATTTCAACATTACGCAATCGCCGACTTTTACACCATCAGAGATCGTATTTAAATTCCAAACGTCATCCATTTTAGAAGTATATCTTTCAAGAACTTGACCGAGCGTGTCAGACTCTTTTTCAACGTACACCATTTTTATTGTCGTATTTTTTTCATCAAAATGACGTGCAAGATTACTTATATAAGGTTGCTTTGGTCGAGGACATACGAATTTCTCTTCTTCCTCAATTCTTAATTCTTCTTCTTGTTGTTTTCTAAATGCTTTTTTACGAGCCACTTCTTTTTTCATATCGAATAGTTCATCCATTAAGCCAGAGATTCCATCGCTATAATTCTTTTCATCTCGACCAATTTCAGTCGGTTGATAAAATTCTACATTGTCATCGTAAAATGAAGTAAACTCGACATTGTTAATATTTTGATTAGAAGCAACTAGTGGTGAATATGGAATATCACTCATTGATAACTCAGATTCGTATAATGGAATATCGTCTTCGATTTCCATTTCCTCAAGCGTTAATTCTGCGATAGTAGTTAATACTTCCTCAATTTCAAATTGATTATCTTTATTATCACTTATTATTTCAATATCTTCATCAATTAATTCACTATGATTTTCTTCTATTTCATCATGTGGATTATCGTCGCATTGATTTTCCAAATATTCTTGTGGTAAATCGAAATCTTCATAATAAGATGGTTGTTGTAAACTTTCCTCATTAATTTGTGGATATTCACTGAATTCTTCAAATTCCTCAATATACTCTTCTTCAATTTCCTCATAAGGTTCAATTAAGGCATCCATTACGCTTGGTCTTTCTTCTGAATATTCGTAACCACTTAAGTTAATTTCGAGTCCAAGAAACAATGAATCATTCTCGTTGATAGAATAATCAAATGCGCTTATTTCAGGCGAAATTTCAGCAGACCCTCCTCTATAAGGAAGTGTTATATCAATTGGCATACTCCCCTCAAAACCTGCTTCCCCTAAAGTGTTTGTTAAATAAGAACCTACAAAAGTTAAATACCCATGTATTTCAATGTTCGGACCATTTATGATTGAACGTGTCTCGGGATAAATATCTATGCTAATCATATCATGTAAATCCGAAATCGGAATCGAATGGTCAATGTTAAATTTATAACTCATTTTTTGTTCCTCCTATTACTGGTATCTAAAACAACATATGTAAATTCATTGTAATATATGACTATGTGTAGATAAATAAAGGTTTTTAAAATAAAATGAGAAGAAAAAAAGAACAAGTTTATTTCAAACTTATTCTATTCTTCGATTTCTTTATATATTAGCATTGCAGAAAATGAATAAATTTGCCCCGCTTCTCCCCCAGTACTAAAATGGGAGGTTGCGTATTTTATATCGATTAAATGGTCGATTGCGATTTCTTCATCTTTAAAATAATTGTTAATACTTTCTTCTAAATCTTTTTCGTGTTCTTCGTCAAACATTTTAATTTTCAATTTCATAGTTTTCCCTCTTAAAATGAGCCTGCCTTAAATATGTTGTACTAAGTAATAGTTCTTTTTCCCACGACGGATAACAGTAAATCTTTCTCCAATAGCGTCCATTTTTGTAAGTACGTATTCGAGGTTGTTAATTTTCATCCCATTAACTGCTATTGAATTATTTGTGATAAATTCTCGTGCTTCTCGTTTTGAGATTGCTGCACCTACTGCTACGAGTGTGTCGATTAATAATGAATCATTGTTGATTTCAGTTGATGGCACATCTTTGAATCCTGCGCCTATTTCGTTTACACCAAGTTCTGCAATATTTCCCGTAAATAAAGCTTGTGTTATGCGCTGTGCTTGTAAGACGGCGTCTTCTCCATGAATAAATTTAACTATTTCGTATGCGAGGATTTTCTGTGCGAGTCGTTGGTGCGGTGCTTGTAAGAATTGTTCTTCAATATTTTCTATTTCCGTTTTAGTAAGGAATGTAAACTTTTTAAGATAGTTCACTGCATCAGCATCTGCAGTATTGATAAAAAATTGATACATTTCATAAGGCGTTGTTTGTTCTGGATCGAGCCATATCGCATTACCTTCAGATTTTCCGAATTTCGTTCCGTCTGATTTTGTAATTAATGGTAGTGTAATTCCGAATGCTTTTGCTTCGTGACCTTGTTTTTTTCTTATCAAATCTAGACCTGATACGATATTACCCCACTGATCTGAACCACCAATTTGTACTTGACAATCATAATTTTCATATAAATGATTAAAGTCCATTGCTTGTAAAATTTGGTATGTGAACTCCGTATAGGAAATTCCGGTTTCTAAGCGAGATTTTACAATATCTTTAGCTATCATTTGACTAATATTAAAACTTTTTCCAAAATCACGTAAAAAATCTAAAATACTTAAATTATGAGTCCAATCATAGTTATTAGCAAAGATTACTGAACCTCCAAACATATTTCGAAGTTGTGATTGTAATGCTCGGACATTATCTTCGATTATTTCTTTTGATTGCATTACACGCTCTGATGATTTTCCTGAAGGATCACCGATATTTCCGGTTGCCCCACCAACTACAATGATAGGTTGATGCCCAGCATTTTGAAATCTTTTTAACATTAAAAATGGTACAAGATGTCCAATATGCATGCTGTTTCCGGTTGGGTCAACTCCGCAATAAATAGAAATTGTCTTTGTATTTAATGTATCATTTAAACCAATTAAATCGGTACAGTCATTAATAAGTCCACGCCACTCTAGGTCTTTTAATAATTCATTATTCATTTTCAATTCTCCTTTTTCTTGTGTGATTCGCATTTTCTCTTCGTGTATTTAACGCAGTTTCGTTTAGCAGACACTTTTACCCCTAATAATGGGTTCAACGGACAAATTAATCAAAGATAAAAACCGTTACTACTATTTTACCACAAGAGAACGAAAAATTAAACGATTTTAGCATCAGTTATGTTCTATTTTCGTCCAAGTTAATAATTTTATCTGCTAACTCTAAAAATGCTTCGCGGTGAGAAATCGAAACAATCGTCAATTTTCTGATTTTCATCAACTCTTTAATATTGTCTCTTATTGCAATTTCAGTTTTTTCATCAAGGCTAGATGTTATCTCATCTAGTAATAATATTTCACTATCTCTTAACAATCCTATTGCCAAACAAATCCGCTGTTTTTCTCCACCAGATACTAATGTTCCGTCTTCTCCA
>JGI24703J35330_11748359_pt1 | contig 14599 bp, 14 predicted proteins | sample TergutNt197P1_FD_35330 | JGI IMG/M metagenome (IMG submission 35330) | reverse complement strand
ATTTTGTGAATCCAGCGCAAATTTTAGGCATGGATCAAGCTTATGAAGCTGCGAAAGTAGTTGTGTTTGGCGCACCATTTGATGGAACAACCTCTAACAAAGCAGGAACCAAGTTTGCAGCAAATGCCATGCGACTTGAATCGGAAGGTCTTGAGATGTATAGCCCATTATTGGATTTGGATTTGAGTGATGCCAATATATGCGATGTTGGAGATGTTGAACTTTCTTATGGATTAGTTGAGCGTGTGATTGATGAATTAGAACAAGCAACAACTAGCCTACTAGCTAATGGAAAAATCCCACTGATGATTGGGGGCGAGCATCTCGTTAGCTATCCAGTAGTTAAAGCAGTAGCCAATGTGCATCCAGATGTCCACATCATCCATCTAGATGCGCACACAGACTTACGTGAAGAATTTGGTGGTTCGAAGTTATCCCACGCAACAGTTTTAAAACGAATTTGGGAGATATTGGGAGATGGTCGAATTTTCCAATTTGGCATTCGCTCGGGAACAAAAGAAGAATTTGATTTTGCTCGCATTTTAGGCCACACTTATCTTGAAGCATTACGTATTAACACAGTTGGTGAAAAGCTAAAAGAACTCGCTGGTAAAAAAATCTATGTCACCATTGATTTAGATGTTTTAGATCCTTCCATTATGTCGGGAACAGGTACCCCTGAAGCGGGTGGAATTACCTATCGAGAATTAGAAGATTTCTTCTTGTTGCTTCGTGATGCTAAGGTGGACATTGTGGGTGCTGATATTGTAGAATTATCACCAGGCCATGATCCATCAGGTGTTTCAACGGCAACAGCTTGTAAAGTATTGAGAGAAATGGCATTGATATTAAATGATAACTCACGCAAATAACAAAACAAGGAGTTTTAAAAATGAATAGTATAAAAAAAGTACGTTTAATTGTTTTTGGTTCGATTGGTATTTTGGCTATACTTGTATTTTTCTTTGGAAGTCCAAACCAAAACTTGCCTGAAAATAATGATGAGCAATCTACTCACGAACAGATGGATTGGGACAGCATAGCGGAGGCCATTAATGCAAGAAATAACATTAACAATAGAAATGCTAGTGGTGCACCGCAACAAACCGTTGTTAATGGTTGGACAACCATTGATTGGTTAGAATTAATTTCGGAGCAATTGCAAAGCTTATCAAATCAGGATCAAAGCTCTACTAGCAACAACGTTGCAACGAATAATGATAACCGAACATCACTACTTTTATTGCTGTTAGTGTTTGGTGCGTGCTTTGAATGGGCGACTAAAGATTTACAATTAGATATGACAACGATCAAACAAGAAAACCTCGAAGAAGCGGGGAGTATATCGTAGTACTTTGATAAAATTAAAATTTGTAGAAGGAAAATGTAGGTGAGAGAAATGGCAGAAATGTTAAAACAAAGGAAATTATTCACATCGGAGTCAGTAACAGAAGGACACCCAGACAAAGTTGCAGATCAACTTTCTGATGCAGTATTAGATGCAATTTTAGCGATTGATCCTTATGGACGCGTTGCTTGTGAATGTGTAGCCACAAAAGAGCTAGTGCTAGTGACTGGTGAAATCACGGCCAATGCGGAAGTTGATTACGAGAAAATTGTTCGAAATAAACTGATTGAAATTGGTTATACTTCAACGGATGTAGGGCTTGATGGGCATACTTGTGAAGTAATGGTACAAATTTCAGAACAGTCACATGATATCGCAATGGGTGTTGATCAGTCACTTGAACACAAGGAAAATTCCACCGAGGAAGCGATGGTAGGTGCAGGAGATCAAGGGCTAATGTTTGGGTATGCCTGTCGTGAAACGGAGGAATTAATGCCTTTGCCGATTTCTTTGGCTCATAAATTAGCTAAAAAGTTAGCAGATATCCGCCATGATGGAACTTTGACATATTTACGCCCTGATGGAAAAACGCAAGTGACCATCGAATATGACGAGGATGGAAGACCTGCACGTGTCGATACCATTGTTGTATCAACTCAACATGATGAAGAAGTGACGCAAGCACAAATTCATGCAGATATTCGTCAATATGTAATTGACCCAATTGTGGATGCGAATTTAATTGATGCTCAAACAAAATTCTTTATCAACCCGACTGGCCGATTTGTGATTGGTGGACCACAAGGGGACGTAGGTTTAACAGGGCGAAAAATCATTGTTGATACTTACGGGGGATATGCACGTCATGGTGGCGGTGCCTTTTCAGGTAAGGACGCTACAAAAGTAGACCGCTCCGCTGCGTATGCGGCGCGTTATATCGCCAAAAACATTGTGGCGAATGGGTTAGCGGATAAATGTGAAATCCAACTCTCTTATGCCATTGGTGTAGCACAACCAACGTCGATTTTAGTTGAGACATTTGGAACTTCAAAATTAACAAGTGATGAACTGGTTGCGATTATCAACAAAAATTTCAAACTTGATCCAGAAAGTATTATTAAAATGCTCGATTTAAGGAAGCCGATTTTTGGACCAACGGCTGCTTATGGCCATTTTGGTCGTGAAGGTCTAACTTGGGAGCAGGTTATCACATTGTTGAAATAAAAGTAATTTGAAGGTGAGTTTTTACTCACTTTTTTTACGAATTTGTAAATTTTCATAAAATAGATATGTTCTTTTTATTCTATTTGCGGATAATGAAAATTTTTTCGGACGGCATGAAACTTTAAAATGATTTAGCAACTTTCCGGCATGACTGGAACTGCTAAAATCAAAGAGGAAGAATTTAGAAATATTTGTAATATGTTAGATGAATCTACACCGATGGAATCAAAAATGTTAATTAAACAAGTCGAAAGAGCTCTGTTAGCCTCTTTGCTAAAATGAGATTATAATGGATTTGCGCGATTGAACTCAATTGGCGATTTGGATTATCAAAATCGTTAGAAATTATTAACAATCGACTTTTTGAAAAAAAGTCTTTTTTTAAATTTTTTAAATGAATTTGCGTTACTCGCGACTCTAATAGTTCTACATACGAAAAAAATGGAAGAAAGTGATTTTCATGAAAACAGAAGAATTTGCTCAGCGGATGAGTAGTCTTAAGCCGAAATTATATAAGACCGCGCTCCTTTATTTAAAAAATGAGAGTTTAGCAATCGAAACCGTCGACGAGGCGGAGTACAAAGCATTTATCAGTGTGAAAAAGTTGCGTCAGCCCGAATATTTTGATACTTGGGTTACTCGAATTTTAATTAATGAGTGTAAAAAAATGTTGCGACGCAAGAAACGTGAGCTTTCTCTTGATTACTACCGAGAAGAAACTGTTATATCACATGATAATTTACCGTTAAAAATTGCGATTCAGACTTTATCGGATGATTTAAAAGACGTCATAATTTTACGATTTTTCACAGGATTTACACTTGCTGAAACAGCGAAGAGTTTAAATATACCTGTTGGTACGGTTTCGACTAGACAAAAACAAGCGCTAAATTTATTAAAAATTGAGTTACAAGTCAAGGAGGAAAATTAAATGGAAAATAATAATCAAGAATTTAAAGATCTTATTGAAGAATTTGAAATTATTCCAGAGTCGATGACAAGAATGTCAAATAACACATTAATCCGAGCAAAAAAACGACAGCGAAAGAAATTGGTTACAACACCTACCGCAACAATTTTAGCATTCTTGTTAACTTTAACATTTGCAGTGAATATTTCACCAACAGTAGCGTATGCACTGGAAAGGATTCCGATAATTGGTCAAATTGCAGCGGCTGTCAATTTTAATCCTTCATTACAAGGAGCGATTGATAACGACTTCATTCAGTACATAGGCTTAGAACATACTTTGGATGGAATTACGATGAGAGTTGAGTATGTCATTGTCGATCAACAACAGATAAATATTTTTTATACATTAGCATCAGATACTTTTGACTATATACGAGATTGGAGTCCAGTTATCAGAGATTCGAACGGCGATAGTATTTCTTCCAGCTTATCTTTTGGAGGAATGAGTGGAAATCATGAGATAAGACAGTTAGTTGTAGATTTTCATCGCAATCAAGTACCAAGCGATATAAGATTACAACTCGAGGTTTTGCCTCTTTATTCTAACCCGAATATTCCATTTCTTGTTGGTGAAGAACCTTATGACTGGCATAGCACACCTGAGAACTTAATTACATTTGCGTTCAATCTGAGTTTTGATCCAAATTTTACAGAACGAGGAGTTACTCTTGAATTATCAAGTGGCTTCGAGGTCGACGGTCAATACATGATTCTTGAGAGCGTGAATATTTTACCTACGCAATTAAGAGCAAATTTTGCAGCAGATGAAGAAAATAATGCATGGCTTATTGCGTTGGATTTCCATTTAATTGATGAGCGAGGGCATCGATTTGAGTCGATTACCAACGGTATTTCCGCGATGAGTAGTTCAAATTCACCAATGATGACGACTCATATTCTCCATAGTCCGTATTTTGCGAATTATGAAAACTTATCACTTGTGATCGAGGAGCTTATATGGTTAGATAAATCACTCGCTCGAACAAGAGTTGATTTAATAACTGGTGCATACAGTCATTTGCCAGCAGGTGTTAGTGTTGATCAAATTCGTCGTGAAAACAATGGCGTATATTTACGATTTGCTGTTGATGCAAATTCGAGTGGGCACAGCCAACAAATTTTCGGATGGAATTTCTTTAATGAAGATGGTGTTGAATTCGCAATTGAGTCGATGAGTAGTTTTGGTGATTATGTTGAGTTTTTCTTAGCTGACTTTGATGAAAATGTTGTTTACTTAATGAACCGTTTTACACACGTGTCAGCACTTGGTGAACCAATTATCTTAGAAATTAGGTAAATATTTTTTGATTTTAGTCAAAAATAATATTAGATTTGCGAGTTGTTATTTTGGACATTTCTTTTTAAATGGTCGAAATTTTACAACACTTGTTCCTAAGTAAATAATGTAGCTTAGTTATATGGTTGATTCAATAGCTCTTTATGCTTTTAATAAGTCGGCTTAACTGTAGTGGTAGTTCTATTAGCACCCGCTGCTGCTCAAGCTAATTCATTCACATCTGTGTTTTATACCAACGGAACTAGAGATGGTGCTTCAAGCATAGACAACTAATTTTCCAGGTTAGGTAACAACAAGTACATCTGTTATTATCCAAAACTAATGTGATAATCTTGAAATGGGACGTGTTCCAATTGAAAATGTGGCTTAATCCATTGTATTTTTTCACATTATCCTGTATAATTATATTATCAGAGCTACGGCTTGCGTGGCTCTTATTTCTTTTATCCTTGATGATGTTTTTGATTAAGGGTAAAAACAAGCATTTTTGACGTCGTCAAAAGTTAAGAAGGAGTTGCTTATCAATGGCTCGCAAGAATCTAAATCGTGGACTAAGACCAACAGGGCGTGTGATGTTGTTAGTAATGTCGGCAGTTTTTTTCGGCTTGTTTGTAGCAACAGGTGTTAGTTTTGCTCGGATTGCACATACTGGTATGGTAGACGAACATAATCTTTTGACAATGGTAAGCAATCGGCAATTGGCAACAGGTGTTATTCAGTCGCGCCGTGGTACGATTATGGATCGAAACGGCGTCGTTCTTGCCAATCAGCACCCATCCCATACATTATTTGCAAATCACCATCCTGATTGGGGTTCGGTGATTGAAGATGTTGCTTATACAGCAGAGCGTTTAGCGGAAATTATTGATATGAGTGCAGAAGAAATTGCTGACATTTTATCTTGTAGAGAGGTTCGGTTCTATGATGAAAATGATGAAATCGTCGTGATGCCACGCTGGGAAGCAACTTTTGGAACTGCTGGTCAAAGATTGTCATTTTCACAGAGAAACGCCATCGAAGCATTAAACTTGCCCGGTCTTAGGTTTCGAGATGATTTAACACGTTTTTATCCGCACGGCTCCTTTGCTTCTCATACCATTGGCTATACATTTTTCACAGAGGAAGGTGGGATAGTAGGAGGAATGGGCATTGAAAGTTATTTCGATAATATCTTAACTGCCACAGATGGTGAATTTCAATTTCAGCAAGACCGTTTTGCTATTTTACAACCTGGTCAACAGCGCCATTATATTATACCACCCGCAGATGGATATCATATCACTTTAACGCTAGATGCGACCATACAAGGCTTTGCTGAGGAAGCGATGAATGAAGTGGTTAAAGAATTGGATCCTGAAAACATCGTCGTTGTAGTGATGCGTGCTAGAACAGGTGAAATTCTCGCAGCAGGGAGTAGACCGACATTTGACCCGAATGATCGAGATCCTGGTGATTATTTTAATCGAATTATTTATCAATTTGAACCAGGATCAACTTTTAAAATATTTACTTATGCTGCTGCGATTAATGAAGGGAGTTATCGTGGAGATCAAACTTTTGTATCAGGTGATCGGTTTGTTGACGGTGCAAGACTAGGAGATCACAATGCTATCCCAAGTCAGACACGAACCTTTGATGAAGGCTTTTTCGTTTCAACCAACAGCTCGATCATTGATATACTGAATAATAAGATTACTTTAGATCGTTTTATGGAATACCTGAATGATTTTGGTTTTGGGCAGATAACTGGCTTGCCTTTGTCTTTTGAACACCCAGGTTTATTACCAAACCCAAATAGTCGAGTAAATATTTTCACAGCGGGATTTGGTCAAGGGATTGCAGTGACACCTATTCAAATGCTCCAAGCTGCCTCTGTCATTGTCAATGGCGGTGAAATGATTAGACCTCAACTGATTTATAACATTCATGACCCTAACACCGGGGAGGATGTTCATCAGTTTGAACCTGAAGTTGTTGGGAATCCGATTACGGCGGAAACGGCTACTCAAATGTTTGAATTGATGCGGGGGGTCGTTCATAGCGATGTTGGAACAGGGAGAATCCTTTACCGCTTGGATGTTGAAAGTGCTGGGAAGACGGGAACAGCTCAAATTTTTAACAGAGGCAGACTTCTTGAAGGTGTTCATATTTATAATTATATTGGCTTTGCCCCTGCAGATGACCCAGAAATTATGATGTTTGTTGCCGTTCGACATGAACGTGAAGCCTCAACGCGGGGAGGACACCATTATGCAGGACAGATTTATCGGTCGGTGATGAATAACACACTTAACTATCTAGGTTTAGCTGGGAATGTTGTGACATCTGAAAATATGCTTTCGTCTGAGATTGAAAGGATAAAGACACCGCGCGTTTTCAATCTTCAAGTAGAGGAAGCTAGTACCTTAGCTAAAGAAATGGGGTTAACGCCTATTATTATCGGAAATGGAACGGGTGTTTTTAACCAAGCACCAGCTGCTGGTGTTATGATTCCCGTTGGCGATAAATTGTTTATTCAAACCGCCATGGAGGATCGATTGCCGAATTTTACAGGATGGTCACTTGCTGAGATTACGCAGTATGGTCGATTATTAGAACTTGACATCAAAATTGAAGGACAGGGTGTTGGCGCTAGCCAAAATTTACGTCCCAATGCTCTTGTCTCACAAGGAGATTCACTCACGATTACTTTAGAATGATTTACAAGGAGGTGCCAATGTGAAAAAAGTTAATCAGTTTAAAGCTTTTGTTGTGTTTGCTTTAGTTATTATGCTATTAGGAATTATTGCTTTTACGATGCGAGTAGATTCAAATAACATCATCGTAAGAACATTAAATGATGGCATTGCGATTACACAAAGGGCATTTGTTGACGTTGCACATGGCATTCGCGATTTTGGACAGAGTACCTTTGATTTATTTACAACCCATGAAGAAAACCAGCGTCTTCGTGCTGAAATGTATCGATCAGAGCTTTTAAGAATTGAAAATGCTTTGATGAGAGAGCAGAATGATTCTTTTCGAGAGATGCTTGGAATTGATGCAACATTGGATGATTTTGAGCAGATTGTTGCAACAACAATTGGCAGAGATATTGGCTCTTGGCATGATTTTATCACTGTCAATCAAGGAAGTCATCATGGTGTAGAGGTTGGTATGGCTGTAGTTTCAGCTGAGGGTTTTTTAATCGGTAGAGTGACGGAAGTTAATTTGACAACCTCTCGTATTCATTTTATGAAGCCTCACAATTCGACCGTTCAGACTCAAGTTGAGGTTCTTGATATACCAGATTCTTATGGACGTTTGATTGGCTATGATGCCGATTTAGGAGAATTGGTTGTTACGTTGGTTCCTTATCATATCGAAATTGAAATAGGAGCACGTGTCATTACTTCAGGGTTGGGTGATATTTTTCCAAGAGGATTGCTAGTAGGTTATGTGACGCGCTATGAACGAACAACCAATGGTTTGACGCAAAATATATATTTATCTAATGAGGTCCAGTATGATGATATGAAGTTTGTTTTTATCATCAAACGTGCAATGAATGGTATTGATGACGATAGATTAGAATTTGAGGATGTAGAAGATGAAGATGGTGAAAGCGAGGAGGAGGCAGATTGATCAAAGCTATTTTAACACTTGTTGTTCTGTTTTCTCTTGATAATATTATAGTTATTTTCTTTCCCATTCAACCGATTTTTGGACAATACATCCTCATACCTTATCTTTTACTAATTGGAATTTGCCTTTCTGTTTTTTATGACGAAGGGAATTATTCGCCGTGGCTTGCTTTTGTTTTTGGCTTTATTTATGACATTTATGCAGCGAATTTGATCGGTTTATATGCTGTTATGTTTCCGATTATTGTCTTGTTGATTAAAAAGCATATCGTACCTGTGACACCCGTGAATTTTGTTTCCATTTTCTATATCAGTATGGTTTCGATTTTAACGGTTGAGACAATTGTTTTTGTATTGGTCATGATAATTATGCCAACTCGAAGTTTGAATATACTTAGTATGATAGATTTTATTCAGCATCGTCTAATTATCACATTAATTTTCAATTTGTTCTTACTAATCCTTTTCTATTTGCCATTAACTAAATTTTTAAAACCGAAACATGAAAAGAAAATCAAAACAATCATGATGGATAATACTTCCGCATAAACTAAGTTTGAGGGGAGATGCCGATGGTTAAAATTGATTTTTCTTTTTTTGTTGCTATTCTTTTAGCACTTTTTTCACGACAGATAGACATTTATCTGGCTTATTTGATCGCCATTATCATTCATGAATGTGGACATTTAACGATGGCGTCAATTTTGGGATGGGAGGTGGAGGAATTAAAGATCAGTGCGATAGGTGGTTTTTTACGCTTTAAAAATGATCTATGCAAGCCAGTTTTAGCAAGCTTATTGGTTGCTGTTAGTGGCATTCTTTTTAATTTAATTTTTGCGGTAATTTTGCTGTTGATTGAAGGTCCTACTAGTTTGATCTACACCCAATTTGCCATTGCAATTTTTAATTTATTGCCGATTTCTCCACTTGATGGGAGCCGCATCATTCAGGCCTTATTACGGGGGATTTTTGATTATAAACGCGTGCTGGATGTGATGAAAATCGCCAATTTGATTTTTTTATTTATCTTCACAATTGGGATTGTCGCATTACGTTGGGAGCAGTATTTTATTGTGGCGATTATTCTTGCAGTGTTAGTTGGCAAATTTCAAGCAACAACACCTTATGTTTATGAGCGATATAAAATTCAAAAAGCTAGTAATTAAGCATCAAATGTGGTACAATTTCCTTGACTAAATTCGAGGTGGATGACGAAATGGAAATAATAACTGTCATAGGTGCAGGTCTTGCGGGTTGCGAAGCCACTTACCAACTTATTAAGCGTGGTTTTAGGGTGAAATTATTTGAAATGCGCCCGAATTGCAACACAGGTGCACATGAAACAGACGGCTTTGCCGAACTGGTATGTTCAAATTCATTAAGGGCGGATGGCTTGGGGAATGCAGTTGGAGTTTTAAAAGAAGAAATGCGATTGCTGGATTCTCTTATTATGAAAGCTGCAGACGCGACACGCGTACCTGCTGGTGGTGCGCTAGCAGTGGATCGCGAGGGATTTTCTAAATATATCACTGGTTTTCTAGAAAGCAGCCCACTCGTTGAGATATGTCGCGAAGAAATAACGCAGATTCCAGAAGGACCGACCATTGTAGCAACGGGACCTCTTACAAGTGAAGGATTGGCTTGTGCTTTGAAGAAATTGACAGGGGAGAAATTTTTCTATTTTTATGATGCCCCCGCACCAATCGTTGATAAAGATTCGATTGATTTTAATAAAGTGTATTTGAAATCTAGGTGGGATAAAGGTGAGGCAGCTTATTTGAATTGTCCGATGACCGAACAAGAGTACAAAGCTTGGTATGAAGAGCTGATTAAGGCGGAGGTTTTTGTGCCGAAGGATTTTGAAAAAGAGGTGTTTTTTGAAGGTTGTATGCCTATTGAAGTGATGGCTAAGCGCGGCTATCAGACTCCTTTATTTGGACCGATGAAACCGGTGGGATTAGCTGATCCGAAAACAGGAAAAGACCCTTTTGCGGTGGTGCAGTTGCGACAAGACGATGCAGCGGCTTCTCTTTATAATATTGTTGGCTTCCAAACTAGCTTAAAATGGCCAGAACAGAAGCGAATTATTCAGATGATACCAGGATTAGAAAAGGCAGAAATTGTCCGCTATGGGGTTATGCATAAAAATTCTTTCGTTAATTCGCCAACCTTTATGAGAGCGACTTACCAAACAAAAGTGCGGGATGATTTATTTTTAGCAGGTCAAATCACAGGTGTTGAGGGATATGTGGAATCAGCTTCTTCTGGCATGGTAGCTGGCATTAATATGGCGAAGTATTTAAAAGGTGAAACGTTAATAAAATTCTCGCCACAAACCGCCATCGGGGCTTTGTCTTACTATATCACGCATGCCAGTGTGAAAGATTTCCAGCCTATGAATGTGAACTTTGGAATTTTCGAAGATTTAGAAGGTCGAGTCAAGAAAAAAGAGAAGAAAGAGCGCTATGCGAAGCGTGCCATCGAAATGATTCATACCTACAAGGAGAAACGCTAATGGAAGTTATCGATCAGTATTTAAGCTACTTGCGGTATGAAAAGCATTATTCAGAACACACTATTTCAAGTTATAAAAAAGACTTACATCATTGGAACGAATTTCTAGGGACCCATAACAAGCCAGTTTTCGAGGCGACCTACAAGGATGTTCGATTGTTTCTGAACCATTGCCATCATCAAAAACTTGCTCGGACAACCGTCGGGCGAAAAATGTCGGCAATTAAAATGTTTTATCGTTTTCACATAGGTGAAGGAGTGATGCAAGTAAATCCTGTTACCTTAGTAAAAGGGGCAAAAAGGGGAAGCAGCTTGCCGAAATTTTTATATGAGCAGGAAATGGAAGCTTTATTTGAGGCGGTTGATAAAGAAGATGCTTTAGGAATTCGAAATTATGCTTTACTAGAACTGCTTTATGCGACGGGAATTCGGGTGGCGGAGTGTTGTGAATTAGAGCTTTCAGACTTTGACTTTGAGCGTGGTATGCTGCGTGTTTTCGGAAAAGGTGGAAAAATGCGCTACGTTCCAATAGGCGAATTTGTGATGGAAGCTATGCGACGCTATTTACTAGAAGCGCGGGAGGCTCTTGCTAAAAAATCAAAAATCAAAACTGAAATGATTTTTTTAAACAACCGCGGGACAGCTTTGACTGACCGAGGCGTGCGTGATATTCTTAAGCGGTTAACAGAAAAAACAGCGCAAAACATCAAATTATCTCCACATGTGATCCGTCACACCTTTGCTACGCATTTGCTTAATAACGGAGCAGATCTACGCGCTGTACAGGAACTTTTAGGACACGCATTTCTCAGCAGCACGCAAATATATACCCACGTTTCAAAAGATCGCTTGAAGGAGATTTATGATATGGCACATCCTCGTGCTAATCGAGCAAAATGAAATAGTTTACAAAAATTAATATTTAATTTATATTCCTGTGTTATGATATGTCCATCTTAAGGAGGTGTTAGTATGGGCGAGATTTTTAATTTCTTGTTCGGATCAGCTACAGCTATCTGGTTTTGGATGGCAATTATCTTTACAGTTATCGAAATGGAGACATTTGCTTTTATTTCAGCTTGGTTTGTCGTTGGAGCTTTTGTTGCGATGATTGTTTCTATTTTTATCCCTTCGGTGATTGTTCAAGCCATTATCTTTATTGCTGTTTCTATTATATTAATGATTGTTTTACGAAGTTACGCACTCGATAACATTCGCAACAAAACCGTTCGTAAAAATAACATTGATGAATTAATCGAAATGCCTTGTATTGTCATGCAAGATATTAGTGGTTATGAGCTAGGAGAGGTGAAGCTTCAAGGAAAGCTTTGGCGTTCGCGATCTGAGTCCGGCACCACATATAAAGAAGGGGAACGACCCAATGTGCTTCGCATTGATGGGAACACAATTATTGTAGAATAACAAAAAATCAAAGGAAGGTGTTTTATTATGGATTTAAGTCCAGCAACATACACAGTAGGTTTAATCATTGTTTTTATCATCATTTCTCTCATAATTTATGCAGCAACATGTATCCGCATTGTCTCGCAGGCAAAAGCTTATGTTATTGAAAGCTTTGGTAAGTATAAAAGAACATGGCATGCAGGTTTTCACGCTAAAGTTCCATTTGTTGAGCGTGTTGTCCAGGTTGTCAATTTACGTGAGCAAGTACTAGATTTCGCTCCACAAGCTGTAATTACAAAAGATAACGTTAAAATGGGCGTTGATTCAGCAGTGTTTTTCCAAATTACAGATCCATATAAGTTTACATATGGAATTCAAAATCCATTTTCTGCTATTGAAAATTTAACATCAACCGCTCTTAGAAATATTTTTGGTGAAATGGAATTGGATGAGTCTTTAACTTCTCGCGACTTGATCAACACGAAGTTACGTGCAATTTTAGACGATGCGACTGATCCATGGGGAATCAAAGTAAACCGTGTTGAGCTAAAGAGTATTGTACCACCAAACAATATTCAAGAGGCCATGGAAAAGCAAATGCGTGCAGAGCGTGAACGTCGTGCAACAATCCTTGAGGCAGAGGCTGAAAAAGCATCAGCAGTCCTTCGCGCAGAAGGTTTAAAGAAATCACGTGTTCTCGAAGCAGAAGCGGAAAAAGAGGCTCGTATTTTAAGAGCAGAGGCTGAAAAGGAAGCGGCGATTCGTCATGCTGAAGGTGAAGCTGATGCGATTCTTAAAGTCCAAACTGCAACAGCTGAAGGTTTGCGCCTGTTAAATGCAGCTCATCCGACAAAAGAGGTTATTGCTTTAAAGTCATTTGAGGCTTTAACTAAAGTAGCAGATGGACAAGCAACTAAGTTAATCATCCCTTCTGAATTACAGAATGTGGCATCTTTAACAGCGACATTTGCAGAAACGATGAATACGATAAAAGAGTAAAAAGGATAAGCTCGTTTTTGACGAGCTTTTCTTGAAATTCGAAAGTGAGGAATAAATGATGATGGGACGTAGAAGAAGAGGCATGAGCCTCGGCCGTGTTGCTAAAAAGGCAGCAGTGGCAACAGTTGTCAATCGCGTAGTAAATAATGCGATGGATAATCGAGCAGGACAAAATAATAATCGCATGGTGAATCAGCAGATGCAACAGCGACCGATGCAACAACCGGTTCAGCAACAACCTGTAATGACAAATATTTGTCCAAATTGCCAATCTGGAAATCCGCAACATGCGAAATTTTGCTTAAATTGTGGAAATGGATTTGCAACTCAACATGCACAACCGCAACAACAAGCGTTAAGCAACTGTCCAGGGTGTAAAGCTAGTTTAGCAGGAATTACTGGCAATTTCTGTCCTTACTGCCGTAATGCCATTAATTGATGTCAAACTAGACATAGTCAAAAAATAACAGCCTAGCGAAAATATGCTAGGCTTTTCAAATAAATCCATTAAGAAAAAAATCTATAAAAGGAGTCATCACTCATGAGTAACGTCAAAACTTTCGACGATGTCTTAAAAATAGAAGACGAATTAGAACGCATTTCCGCCCTTTACGAATTCTTCGACGAAGACACCAGATTACACACAAAAGCAACAAGAATCGAATTTTTAACAACCCTCCGCATCATCAACCGTTACATAAAACCAGGCGCAAAAATCATCGACATTGGTGCTGGAACAGGCGAATATAGTCTTCATTTTGCTAAAAAGGGCTATGAAGTAACAGCAGTCGAACTTACTAGCGCCAATATTCAAGTGTTCAAGCAGAAATTAACCCCTGAATTGAAGGTTGATCTTCATCAAGGAAATGCCTGTGATTTATCAAAATTCCCTGATAAAGAATTCGATATCGTCCTCGTATTCGGTCCACTTTACCATCTGTCTAGCCCTGAGGATCAGCAAAAATGTATCAATGAAGCGAAGCGGGTTTGCAAGGATGACGGTCTCATCTTTTTTGCCTTTCTTTCTAACGACATGGTTATCTTAACAGCCAATTTTGTCGAAAATCCTGACTATTTCAAAACTGACCAATATGACCATGATACGTTTAAGTTAAAAAATGGCGTCTTCGTTTTTTTCACAATAGATGATATGCGCAAAATGGTTGAAAAAGAAGGGGTTGAGATTGTGACAGCGGTAGCGCAAGATGGGTTGAGTGA
>JGI24703J35330_11748360_pt1 | contig 14619 bp, 4 predicted proteins | sample TergutNt197P1_FD_35330 | JGI IMG/M metagenome (IMG submission 35330) | reverse complement strand
GGTTTAACTTTAGCGGACAGTGGTACATGTATGTTGATGGTGTGAGACAGGCTGGATTGTTTGTTCCAGGTGAAACACGATTAACAGCTGAGCGCACGGTGTTTGTGGCACAATGGAACAACAACGAGGAAGTAACGGTTACGTTCCAAGTGGTTGAAACTGATGCAGAGTGGGATGAGGATTACGGTTACCGTGTGCTTCCAGGTGGAACAGCAATCGGTGAAGCTGATTTCCCAACTCCGCCAACTCGTGTAGGATTTGATTTTGAAGGTTGGTTTGTAGTTGTTGAAGGTGTTGTAACAAACACTGAATTTACAGCAACGACTAATGTTTCGACGTCTTTGACGGTTCGTGCTGTATGGGATAGGCAAGAAATTGATTATACGTTCGATTTTGGAGATTTCCCATTAGTAGACGGTGAAGATGTTGGCTTCGATTATGAAGATTACAACACTTACGGAACAGTTTATCATGGACAACCGCCATACAATGTACCAGTTGAAGTACCAATTAACGTTGGTTACAGATTCCTCGGTTGGTCACTAGATGGTGTAACGGTTCTTGCTACACTTCCGAATTTAACAAATCTTGAAGGCTATGATTTCGTAGCGGTTTGGGAAGAGATGACTGTTTATTACACATTCAACTGGAACTTCACAGATGCACCAGCCAATGTTGATGGCTCGGTTGGTTATAATGGACGTGCAACAGCACCGACAAGTATTCCAACGAATCCAGGATATACATTTGGTGGATGGTATCAAGATGTGGCACGTCGATTAAGAATCGAAGGTACGACTGGAACAGAAGCAAATCGCCATGAATTTACTGCAGTTTGGATAGAAGCAGGTGCAGTACAAGTAACGTTTGATCCAAACGGTGGCGAATTAGTTGGTAGCACAACTCGCACAGTTCGTGAAGGATTAACTATTGGTGAAGCAAACTTCCCAGCACCACCAACAAGAGAGTGTTATGATTTTGTAGGTTGGTTCGTTGAGGGGGATCGTACGAATCCAGAATTCACACATGCAACTGCTGTAGCAGAAAACATTACAGTTGTCGCAGTTTGGGAAGTACGTGAGTTTGAAGCATCGTTTGCTGTGGCAGAAGGTATCGGAAGCATTGTTGCTCGTGACGGTATAATAGTTAGCCCAATTGAAGGTGTTATCTGTGGATCGACATTAGTATTCGATGCAGTTGATACAGCAGATTCGGGTTATGAATTCTATGAGTGGATTTATGAATTCGAAGATGAGGAAGAAGGGCTTGCACTAGCTGCATGGGTTGCGATGTTATCGGCAATTCCTACGCACCAAGCAGATTTTGACCCAGTAGGACGAGTGATGACAGTGTCAAACATTCGTAGCGACATTCATGTTGAAGCGGTATTCGTACCAATTCAAGTAGAAGTTGATTTTGATGTTGAAGGTGAAGGAACTGTTGTAGGTGAAGTTGTAGAAGATGAGACGCTGATTGATGAGGACGGAACACTCGTTACTCATGGACGTGATGTTATCTTTACGGCAACTCCAGATGCAGGTTACCGCATTGCTTCATGGCATGTAAATGATGATAACAGAACAAGCGCTGCAATAGGTGATGCAAATGTGTCACAGACACTTCGCGTTAATAATGTAACTGAAGATACAACTGTAACAGTTGTGTTTGAGGCGATTATGCTTGATGTAACGTTTGGTGTGCATAGCGGTGAAGGAAACGTAACGGCTACAGTTGTAGACGGAGAGGCGATTACTTCTGTGGCTTCGGTTAGATGGGGTAGCAGTGTAGCATTTACAGCAACTCCTGATACAGGTTATTATCTAGTAGGCTGGAGAGTAAATGGAGTAGTTGTTCCAGGTGAAACTGGAATGGTATTGACTCACGGACCAATTACAGCTAATGTAGTTGTTGAAGCAGTATTTGCACCAGAAGGTGTAAGGTACGAACTAAGCTTTGATACTCCTGGAAATATCCGCGCAGCATCGACTGATATCGGATCGACAGACGATTTATTAGAATTTATTGGAGCTAGTGCTTACCGTATTACAACAGCAGCAGGATCTGAGTCACGTGAATCAGTGATGGATGACGTTGTAGTAACAGTCACATACTTCTCAGGAGCAGCAGCAACATTTAATCCTACTCAAAGTGGACAGTACATTGTAACATTTGAAATACCAGCAAGTGTGACAGGTGATGATGCTGTTGAGGTTAGAATTATCGTTACTTTAATTGCACCACGCTAACAGACTATAGCAACAGAATACTAGGCAGTTTTGACGAATTGAAATCGCTTTTATGATAAGAAAGTGGTTTCCGATGGCGCCGTTCAAATATTGGATAGCGTCATCAAAAGTTCGTTGCATTTCAAAAAGTGTTTAGGATGTTGTTGTGTAGTCGAACGAAGTAGAATAAAATTTAAATTATATCGCAAAAAAGGATGAATTAATCCATTTGCGAAAAAGATTGACAAAACCACGCTAACCTTGTAGAATAGAAGGGTATCATGATAGAATTTCGTGATTCATCAATGATTGATGCTACGTCCTATCATGTGCACTTTTATATAATATAAGGAAAATTTGCAAAGTTTGAGATTTGGAATGCCTTAGTTAGGCCTTCCTAATCTGGACTTAGGTTCTACTCGACTAGTTTAGAACTGATGTCCAGCTTAGGAATGTCAAAGGATAAAACAAAGTTGAGAACTTTAGCTTGAAAGAAGGAGGGTACAAAATGACACCAGAACAAAAAAAGGTACAACGCTTAAAGCATGGATCACTGGCAGTTGTCTTGGGAGCTTTATTAATTATCTCAGGAACGTTCGCATGGACAAGCTTAACGCAAAGTGCAATTAACCCAATGTGGGATGAAACCAACCATGGCGGTCGGATTCATGATAATTTTGACGGTGATCTAGAAAATAGACCGGCACACGGTTCTAGAAACAAAGATGTGTACGCTGAAAACTTTGGCGATACACCAATATTTGTTCGCATTCGTTTACTAGAGTTCTTCGCATTTGATGATGAGCCACTAGATGAAGGATGGAACATTGATGATCCGATGGGAGTTAATGGCGAGAATGTCGCTTGGCAACCATACGTATCAAGATTACACGATGTTAATGAACGAGACTTTTCAAACCTTGTAGGAATTCATACAGGTGTAAGTTGGGATTTAGGACATCAAGACGCGAGAGTTAAATGTTATATGCCAACATTTAACCGTGCAACACACCAAGTAGCGCCAGGTGCAGACGGTACAGAATTCCCTGGAATGTTTGCTCATGTTAATGCATTTAGAATGACAGATGCTACAGGATATGGTGTAGAGTGGCTTTCAAGAGCAGGTGCTGGTGAGGTTGTGCCAGAGCAAGATGAAATCACTCATGCAATTCATTTTAGAGAAATTGGAACACAATCTGCTCCAGGACTTAATCCAGCATTTCACAGAACCCTTGATCCAGCAGGGCAGCATGATAATTGGGCATGTGGTGAAGAGTTAGCTTCTCAACGTATTTATACACCAAGAATTAGTACATCAAGTCAAGATCGTGAGCTACGTGCAGAAACTCTTGGTGCAGATGAAGATGGAATGTTTACTCATGCAGCACAGCCAACATTAACACCACGCTTTGATGAGGATGTAACTTATGAGGGAACAGAAGATTTGACAGCATTTGGAGAATTAGTAGTAGATGTTTTATCACTCGATGCTATTGGAGACTTTGCTGGAGTTATGACACTTCAAAACTGGGAAGATTTGGGTAGACCACACGGAGACTTCTGGATTCATGATCCATCTGATAGTGAAGGATGGTTTTATTGGAACGGATGGTTAGCACCAGGTGAGAGATCACACTATGGACAAACGAATGCAACAAGCTTGTTACTTGATGCAATTTATGTTCCTCAAGATAGTAGAACTTGGCAGTACGTAATTGTAGTAGACGGAGACTTCTTCCGCCCAGAAACAATTGATGGTTTAAATCTTAGTGCGGCTGTAATGGCAATCTTTGACCAAGTAGGTCCAGATTATGCACAAAGACCAAACGGTAGGCCAATGTCACCAGGACCAAATGCACCAACTACTCCTGGGGCAACAGAACCGGTTGAACCAACGGATCCAACAGATTCAGTTGAGCCGACTGAACCTACAAATCCAATTCCAGGACCAGTTTTAAACGTAATGTTTAACCACATAATTGATGATACAGAATATGATGTTGTACTTACGTGGTCGACTAGATTAAATACTGGAGAACCGTTACCGAATGAATACAGATTATATATAAATGGTGATTATGCAGCAACGCATGAACCAACAGGTGCTCAGGTTCATCCGCACACAGGTGGACGTTGGATGGAAATTGGACACTTAGTACAAGATGGCGATGTTTTAACAATTGTACCAGTGACAAACGGTGTAAATCAGGACGAAATTGGTCCGTTCACGTTTGTAGCGCAATAAAAACTTAGTAAAGGAGGCAACCCAAAATGACACAAAAAGATAAACGCTCACAGAAAAAACGCCAGAGCATAATCGCACTAGTGTTGGTGTTACTTTTATCAGCAACTGGTACATTCGCTTGGAGTTCTTTTAATCAGCGTGCCATCAATACATTATGGGCAGAAACCAATTATGGTGGGCGTATACATGATAACTTTGACGGATTCCGTGGATATTTACTAGAATCTGGTGACATCAGAAATCAAGAAGATGCACCAGACCATGTCGGCGGTGCAGGCATTAGAAATAAAGATGTTTACGCTGAAAACTTTGGTGAACGTCCAATTTATGTAAGGGTTCGATTACTTGAATTCTTAGCATTTGATGGAGAAGCAATTAATGAATATGGTTGGAGTGTTGATGATCCACACGGAACACAGGGCAATCCAGCATGGGCACCATTTAGATCAGCTGATGATGATGTTGATGTTCGCCGTAGTGCAACAGCAACTGCGAGTATTGGAAATTTAGGAATTTCTTGGGATTTAGGACAAGCTCAAGACGAAGCTAAATTTTTCATGCCAACATTTAACCGTGCAACTCATCAAGTAGAGCCACAAAACGTTGGAGCGGATGTTCCAGGTATGTTTGCTCATGAGAATGCATTCATCATGACTGATGCAACAGGTTATGGTGTTGAATGGTTATCAACAAGGCAAGAGGTTGGACGTGAAGTCCCAGAAAATGATGATATTTTACATGCATCATATTTTCAAGTGATCGGACAACAATCAGCACCAGGACTTGATCAAGATCTTCACCGTTATTACGACGGATGGGGACTTCATAATAACTGGGCAGAAGGTGATTCATTAACGTCACAGCGACTAATCACCCCAGAAGTTGATGGAGATCATTATTTAACGCTACAAGGGTTCCGTACAGGTGTCTGTTTAGATGATCCTGCTCCAGCAGAGGGTGAGGATTGCGAAGATTACGAGTATATTGATACTATTACTCACTATGCAATGGAAACTCTAAGACCGACTTTCGAAACAGATGTTAGAACTTATGAAGGTGAGTTAACGGAATTTGGAGAGTTAGTCCAGATTGTATTAGGACTTGAGAATGTTGAAGATTTCCGTGGTGTTATGACACTGACAAACTGGAATGAATTAGGACGTCCAGAAGGATATTTCTGGATTCATGATAACTATGATGAAAATGGGTGGTTCTATTGGAACGGACTGTTAAATGATGGTAATAATCCAGTAATCGGTGAAACAAACGCAACAAGTTTATTACTTGATCAAATCGATGTTCCACACTTTACAAATTCTTGGGAATATGTAATTGTTGTTGATGGAGAGTTTTTCACAGGTTATACATTGCCTGAGGATCGTACTCCTGAATCAGATCCAATCTTTAACCGTCGCCCAGATGAAGAATTCCTTGGTGGAAGAATCATCGTAGGTGGACGTGGTATGGATCGTGAAGGAAATCTAGACACAAATACTGTTGAAGATTCTACATGGGATTGGCAAGATGATAATACTATTGTTGTAAGAATTCCTCGTGATATTATCGGAAACCGTGAGCCAAGTGACGTAGTTGATGTTGCTAGTCGTGATGGTTGGACGCATGGTGATATAATTCCTGATCCAGAAAATAATGACTATTTCATCGTTATCTTCACTCCGCCAGGTCCATGGTGTAACGTTGTTTGGTCGCAAGACGAAATAGTTGTACAGCAAAATAATGATGTATTAGTAACACCAGAGTATGCAATCTTAGAATGTCGCACAATTCGCGATTTCGAGTGGGTATACAATGATGAAACTGGAGTATGGAATGAAGTTGATGAGTATACAGAATATGATAGAACTCGTGACTTTGTAATAACAGGAAATCACGTTGAAGGACTAACTTATGATATTGTTTCACAAAGATTAAGTGCAACTACTGAAGCAACTGTTACTACAGAATTACAAACTGGTCAAAACCGTTATTTAACAGCACAATTCCCTAATGCACCAACACCATCTGGGCAAGTGGCATTACATAGACCAATTCGCGTTACATTAGTATCGCCTGTTACAGCATCAGCATGTTTAGCAAATGGTTACTTCATTGACGGAGCAAATGATATTGTATGGTGTAGTATGGGCATTACCGAGGATGGATATACGTTAGTAATTGCATATAATACGCATGACATTGCGTCTCATCCAATTTTCGGACCTGTGGTATTACCATGGGATGAAGGTCCAGTAATTAGAACTGGCGTTGAATCTTGGTTTGCTGCAAATGCTTCAATTGGTTTAAGAGAAGCTACTGCTCAGACAACAGACTTCGGGTCAGCAGAAACACCAGCTGCATTAACGGCATCGACATTCCCATTAAATGGAGCTATTTCTTCTCCTAGCCAAGGAACAACAAATGGAACAGCATTCTTACCATCTATGGCTGAATTTGCTCGTTTTGCAGGACAAACTGACCCAATTTCATTATTTAACCTTGAACATGAATTGTTTGAAGCAGAGAATGTTGGTGGAAGTCGTCTTGGTGGAGCATTTGGTAGCTTCTGGTTAAGATCACCATCAATTATTGATTTTGCAGATATAGTCTTTACATGGACTATCTATTCAAACGATGGGCTTACGATTGTTGCTGAACCAACTGATGTCGGACCATACGGAAACTACGGTGTCCGTCCATCTATCTGGGTTAGAACAGACGCAGAAGCTATTGTTTGGCAAGGTGGAAATGATTTAGCTGATCAGTAAAATATAAACCATCCATATGCGGCGCCTTGAGAAATCTTGGGGCGCACGTAGTGGATGAGAAAATATAACTATAGAAAAGGAGAGACATTTTATGTATACTTTTTATAAAAAAAGAGTTGGGGCACTAGCGGCTGTTTTAGTTGCTGCCTTGTTACTAACTGGTACATTTGCATGGAGTTCATTCACTCAAAGAGCGTTTAACTCGGCATGGGAAGACTGGGAAGATGAGAATTACGGAGGTCGTATTCGCGATGAGTACGATGGTGAAGGTTCAGGAGAGCATAACAAAGATGTTTTCGCTGAAAACTTTGGAACTCGTGACATCTTCGTTCGTGTTCGCTTAAGTGAGTTTTTATCAGTTGGCGGAAATCCAGTAATTGATGGTATGTTAATTGACAATGTTGATACTTGGGCGGTATATTGTTCAGAAGACAACAACGTAAATGTACCACGTGAAGGATCTGATATTACTATTTTACATGGTGATGAGCCTGATGGTTACGGAATTCGTTGGACGTTAGGTCATAACGCAGATAAATACTTTATGCCAACTCATAACCATGCAACTCATACAGCAGATGATATCGCATCAATCGTTCCTGATTTATTTGCACATTATGATACTAACTTAATGTCAGAAGCTACAGGACGCGGGGTTGATGCAATTGCTGCAGAAGCTCGTTACGGTACATTTGATGAAACGGCTATGACGCATGCATCTGATTTCTTCACTTACGGAGTTCAAACAGGACCTGGAGATGGATCTCATAACTGGGCAGTAGGTCAAACTCATTTTGCACCATTAATCATTACAATTACTGATGAAGATGCTAATGAGCCATTTACTGAATTAACAATAGCTCAAACTTTAGTAGAAGCTCGTTTAGCGGCAACATCAGTTGAAGGTGTAGACTTTAGGTGGGTTGATCCAGATTCTCCAATCTTAGATGCTGAAGGTGTAGCGACTGGAGAATATGAAGTTGTAGTAATCGGATTAACTGGTTCAGCGATGTATGCAGCAGCAGCAGCAGACGGTCTGCGTTTAGAAATCGCACACGAAGCTCGTCAAACTATGCAACCAGAAATTTCACGCAACGAAGTAAATGATGAGCCATATGTTCAATATTTTGGTATCACAGGATTCATTACTGCATTCAATCTAGTAATGGGCTACGTAGAAGGAGTGTCGGCAAGTTTAGTTGATGGTGAAATTGTAATTGAAGGGTTTAATGGAATCATGACAAGCTATCAGTGGCACCGTTTAGGACGTCCAAATGGTAACTTCTGGATTTTAGATAATAACTTCGATGAAGAAACTGGTGAGTGTGACCCATGGTTTTACTGGAATGGGTGGTTACCAGCTGGTGAGGCAACGTCATTATTACTAGATGCAATTTACTTACCATCTCGCAATGCTGAGTGGGAGCATGTTATCCACGTAGAGGCTGACTTCTTTACTGAAAGAACTATTGATGACGAGCACTTAGTTGAAAGCATGTCACCACTTGCACGTGCAATCTTCTATCGTCATATTGGTAGAGATAATCCAACTGTTGGATTACCAATGCCGATGGTGGTAGAAATCGAAGAAGATTAATCTAACAAAACTTACCCGCGGGTAAAACAAGCGAAAAGTGGAAGTATAACTTCTGCTTTTCTTAGAGGGTGCCAGCTGACGTTTTGAGCTGGTACTTTGTAAGAAGGGCTAACTTTTCTCGGGTTTTGTAAAGTTTCCCACTTAAAAAAAACCAAAAATCATAATTAGGAGGAATTACAATGAAGCTTAGTCAAAATAAAAGGTTTCTCGGTCAAGCGATAGTCATTATTGCGGCTTTTGCAATGATAACTGGAACGTTTGCGTGGAGTTCTTTTTCTCAACGAGCGTTTAACCCGACGTGGGATGAGGGGAATTATGGAGGTCGTATAAGGGATGAGTATGATGGTTACGGAAGTGGTGATCACAATAAAGATGTGTTTGCTGAAAACTTTGGTAATCGTAATATATTTGTTCGCGTACGCTTGAGTGAATTCTTAGCAATTGATGGAGACGGCGTTTTAGATATGGATCGCAATGATGTTTCTACATGGGCTGTCTATTGTTCAGAAGATGATGATGTATTTACACCTAGAGCAGGAACAGATATTGCAGTTTTACATGGAGATGAGCCAGATGGTTACGGAATTTCTTGGACTTTAGGTCATAATGAAACAAAGTATTTCATGCCGACATTTAATCAAGCTATTCAGCGTGCTACTGATATCGGTGGTGATGTTCCAGAATTATTTGCCGATGTGGATGCTTACCTTTTCTCAGAAGCAACTGGGCGTGGAGTTGATGCAATTGCGTCGATGAATATGATTAATACAGATTTGCTTGCTGATAACCGTGAATTATTTGAATTAACGGCAGAGCATGCAAGAGACTTCTTTGAAATGGGTTATCAAACAGGACCTGGAGATGGATCTCATAACTGGGCACTTGAAGTAGAACTAGAGGACGATGGAGAAGGGAATCTTGTTCCAGTGTTAGATGCTGACGGGTTTCCTGTGCTAGCGCTAGATGGAGAAGGAAATGTAATTCCTAGAACAGTAGAGGATTACTTGATCCGTACTGTTGCAACAGCAGAAGTTGTAGAGTTAGTTAATGAAGGTTTAGTGACTCATACAGCCCAGCGCACGTTAGAGCCAGATATTTTTGTGAATCCTGCAAGTGGTATGACGGCTGATGAATTTGAAGATTTACTGTTAGAGGTGTTGAATTTAGATGCTATTGCTGATTTTAATGGTATTATGACATTAACTCAGTTTGAAGCGCTTGGAATGCCAAGAGGGAATTTCTGGATTTTAGATAACACTATGCCAGATTGCGGATGGTTTTACTGGAATGGATTCTTACCACCTGGTGAGGCGACGTCATTATTGCTTGATAGAATTTATTTGCCAGAACGTAATGCTAGTTGGGAACATATTATTCATGTAGAGGCTGACTTCTTTACGCAGTCAACATTAGAAGACGAAGAGCAAGCTCCGAATTTTGAAAATATGCCACCGGTGTTATTTGAATTATTTATGAGTCTTGATCCGTTAGTACGCCCTAATAGACCAGCAGATCCAGATCCGACAGAGCCAACGGAACCGACAGAACCAGCAGCACCAGCACTTAATACACCAAGAATTACAATGCCAACGATAGCAAATCTATCTACACCGTATGAATTAACACTACATTTCTCATCGGCAACACCGCGAGGTGAAATTGTAGCAGATCAATATGCGATTTATGTAGATGGAGTAGAAGTTGCAAGACATACTGATTCAAGAAGTAATGATCCAGCGGTAAGTGCAAGAGCATTTAATATGTCAGGCCTAAATCTTGAACCAGGTGAACATGTAATCGCAGTTCGTGCTATTAGCCTTGATCAGTCGGTTAGAACAAACTCAAACTTGTCAGAATCTGTAGTATTTGTCATCGGTGAAGATGAATTGCCGCCAGCACCAGCACTTAACGCACCACGAATTACAGACCCAGCACTTGCAAACCCAGCAACTCCATATGCATTAACACTACACTTCTCATCAGCAACACCACGAGGAGAAATTGTAGCAGATCAATATGCGATTTATGTAGATGGAGTAGAAGTTGCAAGACATACTGATGTACGTAGTAATGACCCGGCAGTAAGTGCAAGAGCATTTGATTTATCAACACTTGATCTTGAGTCAGGGGAGTATGAAATCGCTGTCCGTGCCATTTCAAATGACCAATTAATCAGAATAAACTCAGAAATGTCAAATATTGTCACATTTACAGTTGAATAATTACCCCAAAATGTGTTAAAATATAAGATGAAAGAAAAACAGAGCAAGTTTTCTGCTTTTCTTGCAGCATATCAACCCCCCTACTGATATGCTGTAAAAAGAGCAGAAAACATCTCCCAGGCAGTAAAACAAAAACCAACCCAAAAATAGACATCAGCTTTTCTGCTTTTCTTGCAGCATATCACCCTCCCAATGATATGCTGTAAAAAGAGCAGAAAACACATCCCCAAGCAACAAAACAAAAAGCAGCCCGAAAGTAGACATCAGTTTTTCCGCTTTTCTTGCAGCATATCACCCTCCCAATGATATGCTGTAAAAAGAGCAGGAAACAAGAAAAACTAAAAAGGAGGTGCCTGATATGGATGCACAAAAATGGATGAAATTTGAAAGAATCCTTGCAAAATATCGAATTCAAAGTTTGCTCATCGCAGTGCTAATCATCGCATCTGTTGGACTCGCCGGAACCCTCGCATGGGGCAACTTTGGACAACGCGCATTTAACCCAACCTACGAAGAATTCATTTACACAGAAGTAGAAGTCGAAAAAAGAGGGTTTTTTGAAGAAAAAGACGACGCCTACCCACTCGCCGGAGCCGAATTTATCCTATGGAGGATAAGCGGCGACGAATACACCAGAATCTACGAAGACGCACACGGAAACATATTTGGCTTTTATAACCAAACTGGCGACTTCATCCCACGCCTAAGAACCGACAACTACGGACGCCTTAACCAACTCTTATACCTAACCCCAGGTGTGTACTGCCTAGAAGAGGTAAATTTTCCAAATAACTACGGCCCGAAAGTTGACGAGGATGATAATCCCATACTCCTTACATGTTTTCGCATTATAGAAAATCCGAACTGGGACGAAGACGATCAAACTAGCGACGAACCACGCCTTTTAATACTAACCGGCCGTGGCAACCTAGAAGATGAATTCATGGAAGAAGACATCACAGAAGAAATCGTTATTTATAACTTACGACTCCGTGGCGACATCGAAGTGGAGAAAGTACTTCAAAACAGTAGCGGTTCATCTTTAACTCCAGGCCAGTTAGAACAAACCTACACATTTGAAATAACATTCTGGATTGATGAAATTGATGGTACTGAATTTACGAATCAAGTATCCTATGAAATATTTGATGCGACTGTTGATCCAGCAGATAGAGAGAACCCGATACGTTATGGAAGTCTAACAAGTGGCGATCCATTTTATCTGCTACATTCACAAGTAGCTGTCTTTAGAAGTGTGCCCGCTGGAATCATTTACGAAATAAGCGAAATCCTTGAAGGAGATTACTCAGCTGTTGGAAATAACACCGGCGGAACAGTAACACCAGATGAAGGAAGTAACAACGTAGTCGTAACAAACACCTACACACCAGGTGACGAGGGCGACTTAGTCGTTGAAAAACAAGTTCGTAACGAATTTGGACCAATTGATGCAACCCGTGAATTTACCTTCGCCGTTTACTTTTACATTAACGGTTCGTGGCAAAGACAAGGTGACAGATTTACACTCTCACACGGCGATGAATCAGATGTCTTTGGACCAGTACCAATCGGAACAAGATATAGAATAATCGAAGAACGTGACCCAGAATTCATTTCAACAACAATCGTTCGCGAAGGACAAATAATCTCTGGAAGAACCCACGTAATCATTGACAACATTCACCGCCCAACAGACCCAGATCCAGACGGCGACCTAATCATCGAAAAAATCGTCATCGGAAATCCAAACGGCAACCCGTCATTTAACTTTTCCGTCGAACTCACCAATCTCCCAGGATACATCTTAATACCTACGGTGCAGGGATTAATCAATGAACATAACGATTATAACTACGCCGAAAGTCACGACGAAGACGACTATTACCATTCACAAATAACCCCTCATGATGTCCCACAAGAATATACACGAGTCCCAGTAGTACTTACAGTAGTTGGACCAAGTGGATCAAGAACCGTTACAATTCCAGAAGGTGCTACAAGTTATACAATCAACGACTTGCCTTTAAGACATGGGGAGCAAATTCGTATAGAGAACATTCCATACGGAGTAGTATTTAGAGTAATTGAGGAAGCGAAAGCTGAATTTATTCAAAATATCATCAGTAGCGAAGGTGAAATTGCGCCTGGAAACACTGTGCGAGTAGAATTTAGAAACATCTACGAACCAGGTGATGATGAACTAGATCCAGAACTTGAAGTATGTAAAGTATTAACAGATAGCGAACTTAATTCTCAGACAATCTTCAACTTCGAACTTCTAGTTAGACCCGGCGTTGGACCTTATACATTAGTTCAAGCATTTAGTGTTGAAGCAGGAGAATGTTTTGATGACTTCACAGATGAAGCTTTAGCCGCAATCACGCAACCAGGAACATCATTTAGAGTTCGTGAGGTTAATATTCCTTATGGCTACCGACAAATTTCATCGGCTCGTGAATGGGGAGTAATGCCGAACGCAAGGGTTGAAATCGAATTCACAAACGAATTGTACCTAATTGATATACCAATTACAAAAATATGGCAATCGACCCTTGACGAATTACCATGCATTGTGGTAGAATTGTATAGAAACGGCGTTCGAGATCGAATTAGATCAGTCTGCGAAGAAGATGTTAAAGTAGATGAAGATGGAAATTGGACATTTGCTTTCTATGATCTTCCACGATATGACCGAAATGGTGTTTTAATAAACTGGCAAGCAAGAGAAATTCCAATGTCAGGTTGGATTGAAGAAACAACCCGTGATGAAGCTGGTTTTGGCTTTACGATAGTCAATACTCAAATCATCCCAGTCGATGGGGAGTTAGAAATCGAAAAACGCTTTGATACCCTTGATGGTGCAGAAAGTGACAGGCCATTTAGATTTGTAATGACACCAATAGAAAATACCATAATCCCACAACAAGGAATAGGCATCACAATAGCCGGTAGTGGGGTAGGAGTATTTGAAGACATTACCTTTACTGAAGAAGGAATCTTTGATTTTAGTGTAATTGAAATTCTTGGCGATTCAAATTACATCATTTATGATACTAGTATATTTTTCGTACAATTCCATGTAGTGATGCGCGATAACGGTAGATTGTATATTGAGGACATTATAATAACTCGCAATGGAATTGTTGAAGATTCTATTCTGTTCATTAATGAAGAGATCGAGCCACCAGCAACAACTGAACCATTAACGACTGGACAAATGCCTACTGATCCAACGGACTCAACGTTGCCAACGGATTCGACAATTCCAAGTTTACCAACGGACCCGACGTTACCAACGGATTCAACTATTCCTAGTTTACCGACTGATCCAAGTGTACCGACATTGCCAACGGATCCAACAGGTCCAAGCTTACCGACTGATCCAAGTGCGCCGACATTGCCAACGGATCCAACAGGTCCAAGCTTACCGACCGATCCAAGTGCGCCGACAGACCCGAGTGGTCCGACAGACCCAAGTGGTCCGACAGACCCGAGTGGTCCGACAGACCCAAGTGGTCCAACAGACCCGAGTGGTCCGACCGATCCGAGTGGTCCGACAGATCCA
>JGI24703J35330_11748361_pt1 | contig 14653 bp, 16 predicted proteins | sample TergutNt197P1_FD_35330 | JGI IMG/M metagenome (IMG submission 35330) | reverse complement strand
ACACTGTAATATAAATTGAACCGCCGTGTACGTGATCCGTACGCACGGTGGTGGGAGAGGGGCGAACTAACTTAGTTAGTTACCTCTACTCGATTAATATCCTTGTTCCCTTAATTGATTTAGCATCTCGCCAAAGCGTTGGAAATGAACGACTTCCCGTTCTCTTAAGAAGCTCAAAACTTTGATCACTTCTTCATCGGTTGCGAACCTTAATAAAGTATCGTAACCTGCACGAGCGCGCTCTTCTGCAGCTAAGTTACTAACCAGATCAGCAATTGGGTCGCCGGTTACAGCAATGTAACTAGCCGTCCAAGGCACACCTTCTGGGTTGATCAAAGCAATCCCACCGCCTGTTGCAACAAACTTCTCTTCAAAGCCAGCAGCGATTAACTCTTCTGTAGTCGCACCATTTGTTAATTGAAAAACTAAGCTACTTAACATTTCAAGATGACCTAATTCTTCCGTTCCAATGTCAGTGAGTAGAGCGATGGATTCATTGGTTGGCATGGTGTAGCGTTGTTGCAAGTATTCCATCGAAGCAGAAAGTTCTCCACTTGCACCACCAAGGGTATCAAAAATTAGCTTTGCCATTTTTAAGTCACGTTTTTTCACGTTAACCGGAAACTGTAACCTTTTTTCATAGATCCACATGCTTACTGACCTCCTTCATTTTTCCAAGGCCAAGGTTCTTTGACCCATCTGGTTGTGGCATTATCCATAGCAGATGAAATGGTTAATGGACCAAAATCTTTTTCATAGATCTGAGCTAGTTTTCGGTATTCTGCGGTGTAACGGTCAAAATCCGCGATTGCTTGCCTGTGTCCTGGATTAACGTCTAAAAATAAATGAATGTCATGGGCGATCAAACCAATGGCACTAAGTTCCTTTAATCGCTGTTCTTTCGTCATTAGTGATCCCTCCTTTTAAAAGGTCGATACAATTCAACAAATGCTGTTCCTTGTCTTAATGCATCGTTTGGAGAGCAAACACCCTTGTATACTTGTGGTCGTATAAAAATGGTTGCTAAAGGTAGCTCTTTTTCCACGCCAGTGTGATGACGAAATGGTTCATGATTCGGGTAAGGATTTCCCACATAAGTAGGATTTTGATAAACGAAGCCTAAACGATCGGCATCGGTTTGATAAAACATTCTATCCACAAATTTCACCTCGCAAAATTCTATTACGTAATAGTTTATGCGACAGCCTAAAAATGGGTGAAAATAAAACAAGCATCACCAACATTATCGTTAGTGATGCTTATTTGAATTTAGGTATAAATCGTACCAATACTTAGCAAACCCAGGTTTGAATGGACCCTCTTTTTTGTGGACCATCTGAATCAAATCATCTAGATGACCGCGAACAATCTTTTGAATATCCTCAGAATACCCCATTTCATGCTTATGTTTCTTGAATTCGTATTCGTCAAGAATTTTATAATGATAGTTAGGAAAAACTTTTAAATCAAGGTCGTAATCGATGTACTTGATTGCATCTTCATCGTAGACAGCTGGAGAGGCTAGGTTACAATAAAAATGGACGCCATCTTTTCTGATAATAGCGATAATATTGAACCAAAGATCATGGAAGAAATAAGAAATAGCAGGTTCTGTTGTCTTCCAAATGCGTCCGTCAGATTCTACAACAAGGGTTTTATTGCTAGCGGTTATAATGCCGTCATCCGACACGTCCATAACGCGTACTTTTTTCCAAACCCGGTGGATGTTACCATCGTGTTTGTAACTGTGAACGGGAACGTCAGTATTGATACATGGCTTCTTTTTCACAAAAGACACCTCCTGTATCATGTCGATCGATCCTCATTAAATAAGGATTGCTTTCTTAGTATACCACATTTTTAGAGAAGATGCGCTGAGAAAATGAAAAAGATGCTTTTTGACCGTTGTGAGCTAGAGTATGATGTTGAAAAGTCAAGTGATCTAATTTACAACTTTAACTTGGCTTTTCAGGAAGAAGTCACAATCAAAAAAGGTTACCCACTAAAATGAATTAGTTAGGCAACCTTATCCCCTAATTGTAAGAGATTGAATTTACTTGTTTAAAGCTTGAGATACTAGACGCTTTGTGATTTCGCCACCAACTGAACCGTTTTGACGGGCAGTAGCATCAGCACCTAATTGAACACCGAATTCGTTTGCGATTTCAGCTTTCATACTTTGAGTTTTAGGCTCTTGCATGTTGTTTTTCTTGTTCATGAGAAATACCTCCGTTTTCTTGTTTTGTGTTACATGATTAATTTGCACTATATTCACGAAGTTATACACGGAAATTTAAATAAATTTGGAGAAAATAAAAACTGAAGCGCGAGGGCTCCAGCTCGCTGATTCTTAAGTTTAACTAATATGTGTCCTATTCTACACGTTCAACTGAAATAAAAATAGCGTGGTCAACCATATCAAAGTGGCGCATAAATTCCAGATCTAAATCGATGGTTATATTTGGAAGGTTGACGGAAAAATGAGTATCTGAAGTGCTTAATTCATACATGGCGATCACTTCGCGACTGACGGTGTCAACACGGAAGGTAGAACCGGTAGCAGCACTAAATGGCCAACTTGTTACACTTGCACTTTCAAAGTCAAAATAGATAGGTATCCCAAGATAACCATTTGACGTTCGTGAAATAAGTCTGGCGTGTTCGGTTTCGTATTCGTTGAACTCTAATGTGAATGCCAAAAGGGAGCCGTCATAGCCACCGAAAACACCGACTTCTTCTTCCATAACGAGATGACCGCTTGCGTAATGATGAACCGAGACCCTATAAAGGTTAGAATCAAACTCAAACAAGTCTGTAATATGAGAGCCACGTGGTCCTAAAAAAACGTGATCACGGTCAGTCAATTCCAGATGTCTGATGTTAGGCTGGAAGTAGAAAAACAATGGCACACCGATAATTAACACAGCTGCGACTAAAAATACAATCCATTTTGCTCTCATAAGACTCACTCCTAACCCTTAAATATCTATGTGATACAAAAATACCACATCCGGCAGAATTTGTCGAATGTGGTATTTGTTTTTTTACTCTACTTCTTTCTTACGATCTGGGTCTGGTAGGATTAAGTTTAAGAAGATTCCTACGATTACTGCTAATGCCATTCCACCGATTGAGATGTAGCTCATAAATGTATCTCTTAATCCTGGAATTTCTCCGAAGTGGATGTACATGTCCCCAATTCCGATAACTAAGATAACCGAAGCGATGATTAGGTTACGTTGTGCAGCAAAGTTTACTTTTCCATCTACCATAACACGTGCACCGCAAGAAGCGATGATTCCGAATAGTAGGATACTTACACCACCCATTACTGGAAATGGGATGGTTGCGACTAGTTCAGTGAATGGTGCGATGAAACCTAAGATGATCGCAATGATAGCTGCACCACCGATGACCCATACGGAAGCTACTTTTGTTAAGCCAACAACTCCGACGTTCTCCCCGTAAGAGGTGTTAGCTGGCCCACCAATTAAACCAGCCATCATCGTAGCAACTCCATCCCCAATAATCGTTCGGTGTAAGCCAGGTTTTTGTGTTAAATCACGCTTTAGAATACCATTTAAGATTAGGACATCTCCAAGATGCTCGGCGACGGTTACAATGGCAACAGGGAGCATTAGAGTAGCAATTTCCATGGAGAACACTGGCGTGTAGTTAAAAATCGCGAACTCCAAGTTGCTAAACCAACCAGAGAACTGCCAAACTGATAGATCAACGATTCCGAAGAAGATGGCAGCAATGTATCCGACCACCATTCCGAAAAAGATTGGAAGTAACTGGAACAAACCTTTTGTGTAAGTTGACACGATGATGGCTGTTGCAAGGGTAATGAGTGCGACAGCAACATAAGAAGCGGTCCAAGCACCATCACGTGCACCACCTAGCTGAGTTGACCAACGAACCGCAACTGGAGCTAAGTATAAACCAATGATCATAATCGTAGGTCCAACAACAACTGGCGGCAATGCTCGCCTTACCCAACCAGTGCCAGCAAACTTAATGATCATGGCAATGACGATGTAAAGCAAACCAACCATTACAAGACCACCGGTAATGGCACCTTGCCCGCCAGTAGCACTGGCAGCCAAAATTGGAGAAATGAAAGCGAAGGATGACCCCATGAACATTGGCACTTTACCTTTTGTACAAAGAATGTAGAGCAATGTCCCAACACCAGAAGAGATCAGTGTTAATCCGACTGGTAATCCTGTTAACATTGGAACAAGGATTGTTGCACCAAACATCGCAAGGACGTGTTGGAGACTTAAGGAGACCCATTGCAGTGCTCTCGGTTTTTCATGCGTATCTAAAATTAAATTTTCTTCCATTTTTTAACCTCCAAATTTTTTTGGTCATTTTGGTCATAAGAAAAGCCTAACCAACTGTAGATTAGGCAAAAAGGACACATTTATAGTAAGTTAATACTATTTATCAGGTGTGCTTCTTGGCCTCTCAGGACCTAAGTTAAAGCTTCTGTCGACTATTCTATTATGTACATCGAAATTTGTCAAGCATTAAAATTTAATTACTTTCTAATCGTTGAATGCCATTTCCGAGTTATCATACCAATCCAACATTTCAAACCAACATTTTTTGGGAACAATAATGATTGCAAAGCATCACAAGGGGCTTTATGATAAAAGAGCAGATTCATGAAAGGAGGGTTGCTGATGAAAGTTCGCAACCAAGAGATTTTACGTCAATTGGTATTGAACCAAAGCATGGATGAACAATCACTGGGGCAAAAGTTAGGTATTTCTTCCCGGCAGTTAAGTTACAGTGTGGATCAAATTAACGAACAGTTATCCGAACATCAAATCCCTCCGATTAAGAAAAAGCAAGGGAAATACTATTGTTCTAAGGAAGTTTCTTTGTTTTTACAGTCCCAAACCGGTGTTAATGAATTTTCTTTATCGGCAGAGGATCGAATCCAGGTTATTTTACTAACCATCCTGTCTCGAGTGGAAGACGTCTCACTGGATCACTTAATTGATTTTTTGCAGGTTAGTAAGAACACCGTCGTGACAGACATTAAAAAGTGTAACGATTATTTGGCTAACTATCGCCTTCAAATCCAGTATTCCCGGAAGCTTGGCTATTTCATAGAGGGAGATGAGTGGGACAAGCGGGTCGTTTTAAACAACGCCATTCATCACGTTTATCGCCATTACAGGGAAAAGGCCTTTGAACAATTGCTCCCTCATTGTATGGATCATAAGGAAGCAGTTAAGAAGACGTTACTAAAAGTGGAGCAGTATTTAGGAAAAAAATACACCGATGAAGATTTCTACCCCTTGATTTATTTTATTACGATACTACTTGTCAGGACAAGACAGAGTAAAACAATGAGTCAGTTAGAGGGTCTTGACATCCAGGAGATTGCCAATACGAAAGAGTATCAAGCGTTGCTTCATTTGTCAGATGACTTTGTTGACATTTCACAAGAAGAGGTGATGTATATCTCTTTACAGCTGTTAGGGTCAAGTAGCTTAGATCGTTCCTTAAGAGAAGACGATTTGCCGTTACTCTCTAACTCATTATGGGAATTTTTTACGGAGTTCGAAACCAATACGAGATTGGTTCTGCCTGAGAAGCGGGAACTGCACCGAAAATTTATTAACCATTTTAAACCGGCTTATTATCGCATCAAGTACAAGTTGCCCATTGAGAATGTGTTATACGAGCAGGTCACAACGAAGTATAGTGTTTTACATAGTTTTGTTAGGCAGTCCATTTCACCATTGGAGAAGTTTTTTCAAGTCGATATTCCCGATAAAGAAATTGCTTATATCACCATGTTTATTGGTGGGCATATACTAGGTAAAGATAACGACATTACATCAGAGAAGGTGATTAGAGCTGTTATTCTTTGTCCAAACGGTGTTTCAGTTTCCAAGTTAATGGAGAAGAACCTGCAAGCCGTATTCCCAGAGTTCTTGTTTTATCCACCGAGCACTGTAAGAGAGTATGAGGGGTTCATGCTACCACACGACATTGTGTTTTCAACCATTCCCGTGGACTCATTGAAAAACGTTTATGTGGTCAGTGAATTGTTGAGCAAGCACGAGCAGTTAAAGTTGCGACAGCGGGTCATTAAAGACGTATTCAAGCTAGATTTTAATGCGGTAACATCAGCCGACGTCTTGGAGGTTGTTAAGCGTCATGGAAGTATTGAGGAGGATTCCAAGTTATTGGAAGCTCTGGATTCACTTCTACTACCCAAGTCTGGTGGTCATTATGAATTAGGAGCGTTTGATAAACATCAAGGATTGCTAGCTCTCATGTCTGAAGAGGTGATCCGGATTGTAGAAGGCAAACCAAATTGGGAGGAACTGCTCACCTTATCCAGTGACTTATTAATTAAACAAGGGAAAATCACGGAAGCTTATACACCTCGGTTGGTTGAGGCGTATAGGGATATGCCGGAGTACGTTCTTCTCAACCAGAACATCGTATTACCTCATTTGGACCCAGATTTGGTGACACAAAAGTTAGGCGTTAGCCTGCTCATTTTAAAAGAAGGGATTCTGTATGGAGGGCGGTTAATCCATGTGGTTACACTGATGACCATTCCTGACAAGGAAAGTCACATCGACGTGTTGTTTGAGATTAATCGATTAGCTAGGAACGAGGAGGTAGTAAAGAGGTTGAAGCAGGCAGAGACCGCTTGCGGGGTAATGGAAATTTTAAGAGGAGGTGCTCGCTAGTGTTAAAAGATCATTTAAAAGAAGAGTTGATCCTCTTAAACTTAGATGTCTCAAATCGTGACGAACTATTTAAGCAAGTGTCGGATACGTATTTGGAAAAGGGGCTAGTGACGGAAAGTTACTATCGGTGTTTATCCGATCGGGAAGATAATTATCCAACGGGATTGGAAATGGGAGATTATAGCGTTGGGATTCCTCACGGAGAACCAGAGCACGTAAAAGAATCTTTTGTTTCGATTGTAACGTTAGTAGAACCAATTTCCATTCATAAAATGGAGAATCCAGAGGAAAGTGTATCAGTTGACGTCTTCTTTTTCCTCGGGTTAGGAGACGGTGGTTTACATTTAAATATTTTACGTGAAACGATTGGCGTCATCCAGGAGAAGTCATTGATTGAAAAGTTAAAGAAAGCAAGTTCAGCGAAGGACGCATTAGCTCTTGTTAAAGAAGTGCTGAGTATAGCTTAGTTAGTGGTATTAAAAGGTAGTAAAAAAGGAGAGGTTTATTATGTCAAAGAAGTTTCAAGTTATCGTCGCATGTGGTGCAGGAATCGCCACATCTACCCTTGTTGTAGATCGTGTTGAACGTCTACTTGCAGAAAATAACATTAATGCAGATGTGCGTCAGGTTAAGATTGCAGAAGCGAAACAGTTAGAGGATTCTTCGGATTTAATCGTTTCAACAACGATTCTACCGACGACTTACTCCATCCCCGCCATTGTAGCAACAGCGTATATATCTGGCATTAACGAAGAAGCCATCGATGCAAAGATTTTAGAGGCATTAAAAGAGTAGTTTGTTTTGGGGTAGGGACAAAATAAGAAAGAGATGAGGACAAAATGTTCTCACCACGGAGGTTATGTCAAATGGCATGGTTAGATGAAATCGTTCAATTTATTTTAGGGCTTGGGCCGTCGGTAATGTTACCGATCATTATTTTCCCAGTTGCTTTGTTGTTTGGGGTTAAGGTATCAGCGGCAATTCGTTCAGCATTAACGATTGGTATTGCGTTTATTGGTATTAACTTGGTTATCGGCCTTCTTTCAGGAAACTTAGCACCGGCAGCAGAGACAATGACTGAAAACTTAGGTGTTCAGTTAACGGCTTTAGACGTGGGTTGGCCAGGAGCAGCAGCAGGGGCTTGGGCGTTCCAATTTGCGGCGTTAATTATTCCAATTGCCATCGCAGTTAACTTACTAATGATTGCATTGAAGCTAACAAAGACGTTAAACATTGATATTTGGAACTTTTGGCACTTTATTTCCATTGCAGCCGTTACGTATTTCGTAACAGAAAGTTTACTACTGGCAATTGCGGCAGCCATTATCCGTGAAGTGATCTGTTTAGTCGTTGCTGATAAGACGGCACCAATGGTTCAAGACTTCTATGGTCTAGAAGGTGTTTCCATTGCTACAGGTTCGACGGTTGGGGTCGGTCTTCTAGGTATGCCAATCGCATGGGTTATTGCTAAAATTCCAGGTATTCGAAACGTTAACTGGGACGCAGAAACGATTCAAAAGCGTTTAGGAATCTTCGGAGAGCCAATGATGATGGGAATCATGATCGGTCTTGCCATTGGATTTGCAGCTTACGGATTTGATGGGAAAGTTCTTCAAGTAGCCATGGCTCTTGGTGGTGTTATGTTCTTAATGCCGCGTATGGTTAAGATTTTAATGGAAGGTTTACTACCGATCTCTGGAGCCGCACGTGATTTCATGAAGAAGCGTTTCAAAGGTCGTGAACTTTACATCGGTCTTGATGCGGCGGTAACTATTGGTCACCCAGCTAACATTTCAACGGGATTGATCTTAGTTCCAATTACCATCTTACTAGCAATCGTTCTTCCAGGAAACATCGTTCTTCCATTTGGTGACTTAGCAACGATTCCATTTTACATGGCTTTCATCGTAGGTTCACGCCGTGGTAACATCCTTCACTCGGTACTTACCGGAACCATCGTAATTGCCTGTATGTTATTAATGTCGTCGAACATGGCACCGGTACATACGCAGTTAATGGAAGGCGTATTCGAGCCAGCAACAGAGGCAGCATATTATACTTCACTTGATTTAGGTGGAAATCCAGTGGCTTGGGTTCTTTACAGAATCGCTGAATTATTTAGATAACGAGAAGCGTTCTTTAGAAGACACTGGATTTGGTTCCAGTGTCTTTTACTTTATGAAAGCGTATGTTAGAAGAGGTGGAAAAGATGCGAGCAGCAGTATTGTATGAAGATAATGTAATAAAAGTAGAAGAAGTAGAAACACCAGTTTTAAAATCAGGAGAAGTCCGCATTGAAGTGAAAGCTGCCGGGATTTGCGGTTCTGACATTCATAAAATGCAGACCGTATGGAAATACAAACTACCAGCGATTATTGGTCATGAATATGCTGGTGTGATTACAGAAGTAGGCGTTGGGGTAGAGAACGTAGCAGTTGGGGATCGGGTGGTTGGCATCCCGTTTGTACCTTGCAAGGCTTGTAGCTATTGTCAACAAGGGGATTACTCGTTGTGTGACGACTACATCATGCAGGGGACCCACTTTCATGGTGCCTTTGCTGAGGAGACGGTTGTGTCTGCTGATCAGGTGTTGCCAATTGGTGAGATGGATTTTGAAGATGCAGCGATGCTCGAACCGTTAGCTGTTGCCATGCATGGTGTGATCGGCATCCATCCAAAACTTGGTGATACGGTGGTTATTTTTGGTTGTGGAACCATTGGCTTGCTAACCATTCAATGTTTGTTCGCAGCCGGAGTAGGAAAGGTCATCGCCGTTGACATTAACGACGATAAATTGGTAGAGGCTAAAGACCTTGGTGCAACGTCGACGATTAATCCGTTGAAAGAAAATTTAGAAGAGAAGGTTTTTGAGTATACAAACGGACTTGGTGCTGACATTGCTTTTGAGTGTGCAGGATCACCAATTACTCAGGAACAATGCTTACTTGTGACAAAGAAAAAAGGCAAGGTTGCTTACCAAGGAATTGCTTATAAAGACGTGCTGTTAAAAGAGAAGGCCTTTGAGAATATTTTTCGCCGTGAATTGACATTGAAAGGTTTTTGGAATTCTTATACGACCCCATTTCCAGGTCGCGAGTGGTTTGCTGGGATTGAGCTGGTTAATCAAGGACGTATTAAACTGAAGGATTTAGTTTCTCATCGCTTTAACCTCGAGGAAGCGGCAGAGGCCTTTGCTATGGTGACCTCTGGGAAAGAGAGTTATAACAAAGTTTTAATTTTGCCAAAGAAGTAGGACGAGGAGGAGTAGACGATGAAAGCTTTAACGAAAGTATCCACCGGATACGATAACATGGAATTGTTAGAAGTAGACGAGCCCGTTGTGGCTGGTGATAAGGTAAAAGTTCGTGTTCATTTTACAGGGATTTGTGGAACAGATATCCACACCTTTAAAGGGGAATATGCCAATGCGAAAGTGCCTCTTGTTTTAGGTCATGAGTTCTCCGGAGAAGTGGTTGAGGTTGGACCAGAGGTGACCAAGGTTAAGATTGGCGATAAAGTGGTAAGCGAAACGACCTTTAACACCTGTGGTGAATGCATTTACTGCCAGGAAAAAGATTATAACCTTTGCGGTAGCCGTCAAGGGGTTGGGACCCAGGTTCCGGGAAGCCTGGCTGAGTATGTGCTATGTCGCGAGGAAAGTGTCCATAAAGTAGCAGATCATGTGTCCTACGAGGCGGCATCTTTGATGGAGCCAATCGCCTGTTGCGTTCACGCAGCACTAGAAAAAACCACCATTGAGAAAGACGACGTGGTGCTGATTATTGGGCCAGGACCAATTGGTTTGCTGTTGGCTCAAATTGTAAAAGCTTTTGGGGCGACCGTTGTGATGTCGGGGATCACAAAAGATGTGCCTCGCTTACAAGTGGCAAAAAAGTTAGGTATTGATCACGTGGTAGACACGCAGACTGAGGATTTGGAAAAAGTGGTGATGGGTGTTACAAATGGGTATGGTGCAGACAAAGTCTTCGATTGTTCAGGAGTCATCCAGGCGGTGAATGCCGCTCTGCCGTTAACAAAGAAAAAAGGACATTTCGTCCAAGTGGGAATCTTCGCTGAACGATTCAATGCTTTGGATCAAGAAAGCATTGTGCAACGAGAGATCGAATACATCGGCTGTCGTTCACAAAAACCAAGTTCTTGGCGTACAGGTCTGGAATTGCTTGAAGCAGGAAAAATCAATGTCGACAAGCTGATTACGAAAATTGTCTCTCTTGACGACTGGCGAGAAGGGTTTGAAGCCGCTATCTCAGGAGACGAGTTAAAAGTGTTGATCAAGTCGTAATTATGATGGTTCACTTTCCCTAGATAAGGGGATATTTCATAAAAATAGGGAAAATCTTCCCTGAAAATCCCTATATAACGAAAAGTAGGGAAAATTTTCCCTATACTGGGGCGTTATGGCACATTCTAGGGAAAGTATGATAGTTAGCAAAGTAGATTTAGTAGGACTTATAGCAAGGAGTATTAACATGGCGAAGTTAAAATGTGTCGTTTTTGATATGGATGGAACGTTGGTGGACAGCGAATCGGTCCACGATGAATGCTTTCAGCGGGTATTTAAGAAATATGGAGCCAATGTTTCACATGAAGAATTATTGACTTGGAATGGGATTGGTGTACCAGGTCTGTTAGAGAAGTTAACAGCGTTAACCGGATCAGTCAAAGAAGGCCAGAAATGGCTAGATGAAAGTTTAGTTGATTTGGAACAACAACTTTTAACAGGAGGTTTCCCAACCTTTGATGGTGCAAAAGAATTGCTGGTCTTTTGTAAGCAGCAAGGATTAATCGTTGGACTTGCCACTTCCTCTTTGAAAGAATGGGGTGAGGTCGTAGCTAGCAAGACGGGGATCGACCAGTATTTTGATTTTATGTTTTTTGGTGATGACGTTAAGAACATGAAGCCAGAACCAGATGTTTATCTGATGGCAGCTAAACAAGCAGGTGCTACTTCTGAGGAATGCTTGGTCTTTGAAGACTCCTTAGTTGGTGTTGAGGCTGCCCACCGAGCAGGATTACCGGTTGTTCAAATTTTGCGGGGACAACCAAAATCAGAATTAGCCACAGGCTACATTACATCCTTTGATGAAGCAAAGGCTATAGTAAAAGAAAAGCTACGACCGAGAAAGTCGTAGCTACTTTTTATTAACGAACTGTTCAATCTCTTCTACCAAAGCATCAAACATTTCTGATTCGGGGACTTTTTTAACAATTTCGCCTTGTCTAAACAAGATGCCTTGACCTTTGCCACCAGCAATCCCAACGTCAGCGGCACGGGCCTCGCCAGGTCCATTAACGGCACAACCCATCACAGCAACGGTAATGTCTTGATGGACGTTTTCTAAATACTGTTCTACCCGTTTTGCTAGGGGAATCATATCGTACTCTAGGCGGCCACAAGTTGGACAAGAGACTAAGGTCGGCATGTCTTTAATTAGGCCAAAGTTTTTTAGAATTTCACGGGCGACTTTGATTTCTTTAACTGGGTCATCGCTCAACGAAACGCGAATCGTACTGCCGATCCCTTGTTGGAGTAAGATTCCTAGTCCAATGGACGATTTGATCGTACCAGAAAATTCCGTTCCCGCTTCGGTGATCCCTAGGTGAAGAGGATAGGGGATCGTTCGTGCAGCTAATTCATAAGCTTGCACCGTTAAATCGACATCGGTCGCTTTCAAAGAAACGACAATATCATGGAAGTCTAAGTCTTCTAATATCTTGATGTGATGTAAGGCAGAGTCCACCATACCTTGGGCAGTTGCTTTATCATGCTTTTGCAAAATATGTTTTTCCAACGATCCGGCATTAACACCAATCCGAATCGGGATCTTTTTTTCTTTGGCAGCTTCTACCACTTGGCGGACCTTGTCTTTATTACCAATATTTCCAGGATTAAGGCGGATTTTATCGATCCCGTTTTCGATGGCTAGAAGAGCCAACCGGTAGTCAAAATGAATATCTGCCACAAGGGGGATGGAGATATGAGACTTGATGACTTTAATAGCGGTAGCATCTTCTTCATCCAAGACAGCCACACGGACAATGTCGCACCCTGCAACGGCAAGTTCTTTGATTTGTGCCACAGTGGCTCCGATGTCCTTTGTTTTCGTTGTGGTCATGGACTGAACGGTTACCAAGTCGCTACCTCCGAAATGAAGGTCCCCGATTTTTATTTCTCGGGTGTTTTTGCGATGTCTAATTTCATTCATACTTATCACCTGTCATGAGGAATTTTAGTTTATAGCCGTTCTCGATGATGTGAAATAGCGACATTTTTCCGGATTGGAGTGTTTTGTCGCTAGTTTGAGAGCTTTCTGAGGTTGAAATAGCGACATTTTGCCTGTTTATGCCACATTGTCGCTATTAATCTTGTCCTTTCACTGGGAAATTAGCGACAAAGGCTTGCTATTTATAGAATTGTCGTTATTTTGAGAGGTCAACCTAAAAAAGATTAAGTGGGAACGGTCTAAACGTTCAGTATACAGGACTTCGCCTGATTTTTCTAGTAAATCTTAATTTTACGGACGTCGGTTTTTGTATGCATGATCAAATGAGTTTTACTATAGAGCATCAGTTTAATGGTTGAATTAATCTGGATTCCATTTTTGGCTAACTGATCGTAGAACCAATCCATCGTTCGTCCCGCATTTTCGATGGCAAAGGGTTTTAATTCACCGGAAATAATAAAAGGTAGGGGAAAGGTCTTTGTAGGAAGTCTTTTCTCGTAAATGCTTAGCCTTCCATTGGCTTCCATGATGGCGTATTGAATGTCGTCGATGTCTGGAACGTTAGCTTGACGTAAGAGCATTATTAATTCATCCAGTTGCATCCGAAGCTTCGTTAATTCTTCGTAATCGATGTTTCCATCGTTAATCAGCATTGAAGATTCACCGTTCATGTATTTGCGCATCTTAGGATGCTTGATCTGGATGCGGGCCATTAAAATCTGCAAGGCGACCAACGCGATCAAGCCAGTCAAGGAATCCAGCCAAAACTCTTCTTCCACAATTCCAGTGGCTACCACGTCAGCGATGATCAGGTTCATAACAAAATCAAAAATGGACAATTCACTGATTTCTCGCTTGCCCATGATCTTATAAGAGATAATAACTGCTAGGTAGAAAAAGATGGCTAGTAAAATGGAATAAATGATGTGCATGTAAAGCCTCCGAAAGTTAGAATGCGTCTGTTTAGTATGAGCTTAAATGGGGAAATTAATCGGGGCTGTTAATTTTCAGGGGATTGATGTATAATGGCTCCTTAAGGGATGAATTCTTTTGAGTTCGTGATACAGAAGTGATTTCTGGGTCGCGTTCCAGTTGGAGGAAAATGTCATGTTAAATTTGAATATGGTTTTAATTGGCTTGATTGTCGTTTTAGGTGTTAGTGTTGCTGGAATGTTGATTCGTAAGAAGTACGACATTCGAGTGGTGCTGTTTGGAACGGGAATCTTTTTTATGTTGGGGGCTACGACGTTGGGATTACCGATTCTACCTGAGGAGACCAGTAGTGGGATTGCATTTTTTGACGTGTTTCGTCAAATTGGGGGCACCTTTGTTAACCAGTTAAGCGGAGCGGGTCTTATTATTATGGTGCTATTTGGATTCTCGGCTTATATGAGTGAGATTGGCGCTAACGGAATGACGGTCAAAGTACTAAGTGCTCCACTACTTAAGATCAAGAATAAGCGATTGATTGTACCGGTATTCTTTTTAATTGCTAGTTCATTATGCATGATTATTCCAAGTGCGTCGAATTTAGGAGCACTTTTGATGGCAACGGCATTTCCTGCTTTGGTAAAAGCAGGAGTTAGTCCTCTGACTTCAGCAGCAATGATCGCTATGGCGGCGGGGGTGGCACCGACGCCGTTAGGGTCAGATAACGTGGTTATTCATGGTTACCTCGAC
>JGI24703J35330_11748362_pt1 | contig 14711 bp, 17 predicted proteins | sample TergutNt197P1_FD_35330 | JGI IMG/M metagenome (IMG submission 35330) | reverse complement strand
GCCGTGGTCAATGATTACGGCATTTCCGTAGCCGCCGCTCCATCCTGCAAAAGTTACCGTCCCTCCGCCTGCCGCTCTTATGGGCGTTCCCGACCTTGCAGGAATATCTACGCCATTGTGATGTTCGCTTCCTCTGCCGCTGAAGGGATTTCTGCGCCAGCCAAAGCCCGAACTAATGCGCCCGCGAACAGGCCAAAGCGTAGGATAATTCAGCAAATACGGCTCCATAATTTCTTTGTAGCCTTCGATATTGTCAAAGAGCTGGCGGGTAATTTCTAAATCCACCCGCAAAGTATTTAACCTGTTTAAGAGTCCATCTTCTGTAAGGGGCAGTTGCGCCGCGAAACCCAGCAAGCCGATAGCGGGTGCAATTGTAAGCCCTTCCGAAACCTCTTGCTCTGTGAATTCAAGCATTAATGATTCGCGTAAATTTTCATGAGATTCTTCCATTTGCGAAAGCAGATTTGCAATGGGGGGAATGATTTTCCGCGAACTTAAATTGTCGATAATTCCTTGGAAATCCTCTTCAAATTCGCGAATCTGTTCTTCTAAGTCGTCTATGATATCCCAGATATCTTCGAGGGTATCTTGATGTCTGCGCTCTTGTCGCTGAATTTCCAACTGCGCACGCATTTGTTCTTCACTAAGCTGTTCGTACATTTGAACCGTCGCGTCGATTAGCTCGCTTTGTACCAGTTCGGATTCATATTGAAATGCGTTAAATGTAGCCTGAGTTTCGTCCAGCGAATGGCTTAAATCCCGCGCAACCCGCTGAAAGTGCAAGCTGCTTAGATAAAAGCCCATAATCACAGTACACACCACAAACAAAATACCTGCAACGCCATATAAAACAGCCCGCGGAATACGCAGGCTACGCGTCTTGCCGGTACTATAAGATGGCACAAGCATTAACGAAATATATTTTTTTTGATTGTGTGATTTTGAATTAACCAGCTCGCTGACTTTTTTAACTGCCGGACGTGTCTGAGGCTCTTTGCGCCTAAAAAACATCCTAAAAGACATAAGTGGCACTCCTTTTTTTACATTGTCATGTCGATTTTATAACATATATGAAACAATTTTGCAAGAAAAATTTAATTTTGCGTGAAATATGTATTAAGGAACTGTTAAATGCAGGAAGGGCTTAATGGAAAGAATTGACATCATTTATATCTTTTGATACAGTAAATTTCAAGGAGTTGATAGTTATAGTTATTCGTGAGTCTTATTTATCAAGAATACGTCCATTTGTGGGAAAGGACATAATAAAAGTGCTTACGGGCGTTAGGCGTGGCGGAAAGAGCGTTCTGCTCCAACAGATTAGAGATGAAATAAACAGCCCCAACACTGTATTTTTAAACTTCGAGGATTTGGATAACCGTCATCTTTGTGAATGTGATACATTGCATGATTTTGTATGTAATAAAATAGGTGATAACAAAGAGCAGTTCCACCTCTTCTTTGACGAAATCCAAGAAGTAGAGGGTTGGGAGAAGGCGATTAATTCCTTGCGTGTAAAATTCAAGGCTGACATCTATATCACAGGCTCAAATTCGCGGCTTTTGTCCGGGGAGCTTATCACCTATATCGCCGGCCGCTATGTATCTTTTGTGGTTTATCCCTTTTCGTTTGCAGAATTTAAAGTCGTAAATAAAAGTCATACTTTCGACGACTATATCAAATACGGCGGAATGCCATTCTTATCCAGCTTAGGCTTTGAAGGGTCAGCAAGTAAGAATTACTTAAAAGACGTATTTAACTCGGTTATGTTGAAGGATATAGTAAAGCGTAATAACATTCGAGATGTTGACCTGTTAGAGCGCATTATATCCTACGCGTTGGCTAATGTAGGCAGGAGTTTCTCGGCAACGAGCATATCAAAATTTTTAAAGTCAGAGAAAAGAACGGTTGCCCCCGAAACTATTCTCAATTATTTAAAATGGTGTGAAGATGCTTATTTGTTGTATCGCCTGAAAAGTATAGATATTAACGGCAAGAAAATGCTGAAGGTAAACGAAAAATATTATGTCGTCGACCACGGACTACGTGAAGCGGTGGTGGGGGCTAACTTGCAAAATACTGAAATTATTCTGGAAAATATAGTTGGGCTGGAACTTCTTCGCAGAGGATACAGCGTCTGCGTGGGGCGAGTTGGCGAGCGAGAGATAGATTTCGTAGGCGACAAGAATGACGATAAACTGTATTTGCAAATTTGCTATCTTTTGAACGAAGAATCTACCATAAATCGGGAATTTGGCTCGTTGTTGGAGGTTAAAAATAATTACCCTAAAATTGTCCTATATAAAGAAGGTTCGTTTAAAGGGAATTACGAGGGCATTCCGGCAGTTAGCATAGAAGAATGGCTAATGGGCATATAATCAATGTTTTGGTACAAAGCTTTCAAAGCCGCGCTGTAAGTGGGTTTGAAGCTATTCTCTAAAGTAAGCCATAGGGTCAGTTGCGCGATTGTTAATGCGAACTTCAAAGTGGAGGTGTGGGCCTGTGGACATACCCGTAGAGCCAACATCGGCAATGTGTTGACCGCGAGAAACGAATTGCCCGGTGGTAACGCGATTGCGGGAGTTGTGGGCGTAGAGGGTGCTGTAGCCATTGCCATGGTCTATGATAACGGTATTTCCATAACCACCGCTCCACCCGGCGAAGCGTACATATCCCTCGGCGGCGGCATAAAGACGAGTACCTGTGGGTGCGCCAACATCAATACCCGAATGCATTCGATTGGTGCGCAAAATGGGATGCATACGCATTCCGAAGCCGCTTGTAATTCTTCCGCTTGCAGGGATTGGCCAATAAAATTTACCATCGAAATTATTTAAACGCTCTAGGTTTGCATTATGCGCGGCGGCGGCATTGGCGGCTCTTTGGCGTGCCGCTTCATTTTCTTCGCGGCGCAGTTGCGCCTGAATTTCTCCGAAAGCGGATTCTACCATGCGTTGCTCGTATTCGGCTATTTGCAGAAGTTCTGCAAGCAATTCTTCATTTTCTGCAAGACGCTCAAACCATGCGGCTTGTTCGGATATAAGAAATTCGAGATTTTCCATATTGAGCTGGTACTGGAATTGCAAATCTTCCATAAGGAAGCTCCAGCGCGAAAGGTCTTCTATGCTTGCGGCGATTTCGTTTTCTACCTGCTGAATGCGTTCGAGAAGGTCGCGGTCGAATTGTGCAACAGCCCGAATATATTCCCAACGAATAAGAAAATCGGAAATACTGCGCGCTTGAAAAAGAACATCTATCATGCCGACAGAGCCGTTTTCGTGCATAACGCGGATTCTTGTGCGCAGCACTTCAAATTGCAAATCGTATTCTTCGCGGGCGGCTTCGAGAGCCTCTTCCGCGTCAGCGATTCTGATTTCTGTATCGAGAAGGGATAGTTCAATGCCTTCGAGCGCGCTTGCAACGTCCATCATGCGCTGGTCAAGTTCCTGCATTTCTGCCATAACCTGCGACATTTCGTGGCGAGTGCCTGTTAGGAGATTCTGTTGTTGGCGAACTTCCTGCCTAGCATCGCGCAGTTGTTGTTCCAGCTGGCGATGGCGTTCGCGAGTAGCAGGGGTCGCGCCAACGGATAAAATCGGCATTAAAAAAGCAAACGCCATAAATAGCGCGAGAAGTTTTCTTTTTATGTATTTATTTTTCTGCATTTTTTGCAATTAGAACACCCACTTTCGGCTATAATATAGCATAGTCTAAAAAAAATCTCAACAGAAAATTACATTTTTATGAAATATTCATTAAGAAAGTATTAACAATAAATATCCTCAGAGCGGTTGCGTAGGAAGAATCTTCCTAATATAATAGACAAAATCTTAGAAAAATAACAAAGGAGACTACAAATGAAAGAGATTTTAATATTTGGAGAAAGAACAGTAGCAATAGGAGCGGCAGTACCGGGGATGCCGGGAGCAGCTACCGAATCCGCCGCGCCACCGCCGGCAACAGCAGTCGAAGTCGGCACAGCCCCACCACAGCAAGCCCAGCAAGCCGAGCCGTTTTCGCCATGGCCAATGCTTTTGCTATGGGGTGCGGTATTTGTGGGCATGTGGTTTATGATGATTCGCCCTCAACGCAAGCGTGAGAAAAAAATGCGTGAATTGCAATCACAAATTTCAACAGGCGATAATGTTGTAACAAGCAGCGGTCTTTTCGGAAAAGTAACCGAAGTTGGCGAAGACTGCTTTGTGGTGGAATTCGGAACAAACCGCGGCGTTCGCATACCTGTTTTGAAAGCCGACGTTGTGGCTGTTCGTGACCCAAAAATGACCCCACAACCCAGAGAGCTTGAAGTTACGCCCGAATAGTCCCTTCGGGACTGTCGCGCAAGGCGCGGCACGGCGGCGTAGCCCCCATTTGGAGGAGGTACGCGCATGTTAGAATTATGTATTATTTTGCTTGTAATAGGCATACTTGCAATTGTGCTTGAACTGATTATGCCCGGCTTCGACAGTTTTATCAGCGGCATAATTGGTATATTGGCATTGATAGCTTCTGCAATTTTGGCAGTAATTTATGTGCCGGGCGGATGGTTTTTCGTTGTGGTGAATACAACTGTTTTGGCGTTGGCAGTATTTTTCCTGCTTGCGTTCATAAAAAGAAAGCAGTTCCACGGACGAATCATCCTTTCGGAAAATCTCTCCGAAGACCTCCCCGCAATCGACCTAAGCGGGCTGGTGGGCAAAGAAGGAAAAACCATGACAAAACTGCGTCCATATGGCGAAGCAGACTTTAACGGCGTGCGCGTAGAAGTTTGCGCAAAAGATTCGCTAATAGAGCGCGGAGTTAGAGTAAAAGTTATTGAAACACAGGCTAATAAGGTAATCGTTGGCATCGTTGACGGTAATTAACATTGATGTAGGAGGTAAAAATTTATGCTAGTAGATTATGGAGCAATTAATTTCCCCGGAGGTTCGTTTTATGTAATTTCGCTGATTGCCGTTGCACTTGTATTTTTGATGATTTTTTTCAGATTTGTGCCGCTTGGGCTGTGGATTTCGGCATGGTCAAGCGGGGCAAAAGTTGGAATTTTTTCCCTTATCGGAATGCGATTAAGACGAGTCGCGCCATATCGAATCGTTCTGCCGCTGGTTAAGCTAACAAAGGCGGGGATTCCCATACCAATTTCGCAGCTTGAAGCGCATCACTTGGCGGGTGGGCGAGTTGACGCGGTTGTAAACGCACTGATTGCCGCACACCGCGCAAACTTAGATTTGCCGTTCGAGAGAGCCGCCGCAATAGACCTTGCAGGGCGCGACGTATTCGAGGCAGTCCGCATGAGCGTTAACCCAAAAGTAATCGAAACGCCAATGATTTCCGCTATGGCAATTAACGGAATAGAAATAAAAGCCATAGCTCGCGTAACGGTTCGCACGAATATTCAACGGCTGGTAGGCGGTGCGGGCGAAGCAACAATTATAGCCCGCGTAGGAGAAGGAATCGTAACAACAGTAGGCTCTGCGTCTACTCATCGCGAAGTTCTGGAGAATCCGGACAAGATTTCAAAAACCGTTCTGTCAAAAGGATTGGACGCAGGAACAGCCTATGAAATTCTTTCAATCGACATAGCCGACGTAGATGTAGGCAGAAACATTGGCGCGTCTTTGCAAATAGAGCAAGCCGAAGCCGATAAAAAAATAGCCGAGGCGAAGGCAGAAGAACGCCGCGCCCTAGCGGTAGCGGAAGAGCAAGAAATGCGCGCCCGCGTACAAGAAATGCGTGCAAAAGTGGTAGCCGCCGAGGCAGAAGTTCCTCTGGCATTATCTGAAGCTCTGCGTAACGGAAACATTGGCTACTTCGACTATCTAAACGCAGAAAACCGCAAAGCCGATACAAAAATGCGCGACAATATCGGCGGAATGCAAATAGACGTTTCCGCAAAACCAATAAAAAAATAAGGTGCACACATGCCAAAAGAACATTCACAAAAATTAATTTCTCAAAATAAAAAAGCGTATCACGAATTTTTTATTGAAGAAACCTTTCAAGCAGGAATCGCCCTATCAGGCACAGAGGTAAAATCTATGCGCCTGGGGCGATGCAACTTGAAAGAAAGCTATATAAAAATAGAAGGTGGCTCGGCGTTTATCGAGGGGATGCATATTTCGCCGTACACTCACGGAAATATCTTCAACCTCGACCCAACCCGCCGCCGCCGCCTTCTGTTAAACCGCAAAGAAATCAACAAGCTTCGCGCAGGCGTAACCCAAAACGGTTACACAATAGTCCCGCTAAAAGCTTATTTTTCGCGCTGTTACGTAAAAATTGACATCGCCCTAGCCAAAGGTAAAAAACTCTACGACAAACGTGAAGCCATCGCTAAGAAAACTCAGGAACGAAACATCCAACGCGAATTCGCCCAAAGGGTTTAAATAACCGAATTTTCCGTTAAATGGTAAAGGGTTTCAAATCTGTAGCCCATATCTTTATAGCGCGTCAAAAGTTCATCGAGAATATCGGCATTGGTTTTAGAAATATTGTGAAGCAAAATAATCGCGCCGGGATGGGTTCGGGGTATAAGTTTTGAGAATGCTTCTTCTGCGGAAGGCTGATTATCTCGTTCCCAGTCCTTGTACGCAGTTGACCAAAAGATTGTTTTATAGCCCAATTCTTTTGCATGGTTAAGGTTTGTTTCGTTAAAAATGCCTCGCGGAGGGCGATAAAATCTTGGAATTTCTTCGCCGATAAGGTCTTTGTAAAGTGCCTCAACATCGGATAATTCTTTTGCAAAAACCTGCTTGTCGGCAATTTTGCTCATGTCGGGGTGGCTCATTGTGTGGTTTGCGACAATATGCCCCTCTTCGACGATTCGTTTAACAAGCTCAGGGTAATCGCGAATATAGGTTCCCACAAGGAAAAATGCGGCAGGAACTTCGTGACTCTTTAACGTGTCTAAAATCCCCGCGGTCAAATCGTTTTCATAGCCCGCGTCAAAGGTTAAATACAAAACCTTCTCGTTCTCGTTCCCCACAAAAAATGCATCAAACTGCGCAAGATGCTCGGCAGTTGCATTGGCTTCGGGTCTTCCTCCGTCCGTTGGGAAGTAAATTCCCCAGCTTTCGGCAAAAACAGTGCTGCTTGCAATCAACGTACATAAAACAGCAAAAAGCATACTGCGTTTAAACATAAAAAAATCACCTCGAAATTAGTTTGCATTCCAAGGTGATTTTTATAACAGTAGTTTTTACCTTTTACATTTTTCAAATACAATAAGTGCCATGGCGATATCGTCGCCACTGCCCTTGTCGGATGATTTTCTAAGCCAATCGGTGAGGTTTTCGCTGATGTAAGAGAGTCCTTCTTCTTGCCATAATTTGAAAAAATCTGTTCCTGCTTTGAGAAAGCCTGATGAATCGGAGAAGCTGTTGGCGTATCCGTCGGTAGAAAGTAAAATCATTGAGGGTGCGTCGGTGGTATTCCACGGAATCATTTGGGTTCGCACAAAGCCCCACGCATCTGCAAGGCATAGCGATTCTGTATCTTCGCCGACATTTTCTTCCACGGCGAGAATGGGCTTGGATTCTCCGTTTTTGTCTACAATGAGAATATTTCCGTCGCCGATTTGGAGCGCGAAAATAAAGCTTTTAGTAGCCGCTACACACAGCAATGTTGTGCCGTAGAGTATATAAGGAAAAGGTTCGTCGGGCGAAATGTCGCGTTCTTTTTCTGCATGAATTTTTTGTATGGCTTCTTTCCATTTTGCTTCAAGCATCTTTGGCAGGCGTATTTCCATTTGTGCCTCGATGCTTGGAAGCATTTCGGAAAGTAGTTCGGCGGCAATTTTCACAGCCGCCTCCGCGCCTTCGTCACTGTAAGGGCATGAACTGCTTCCATGCCCATCGGCAACACATGCTATTGTATAGGATTTTCCTTCGCGAAAAAATAATGCATCCTGACAGGGTTTTTCTTGCCTAAGATGAACCGCGCCGTCCACAATGCTTCCGACGGCTTGCCATGTTACCATATTTCATCATCGTCATCGGATGCTGTCGGGATTGTGTTTACATCGATGCCGCCGCCTGCCGCGTCGCCAACCATTGGCGCGGAAACATTTTTAACAACGGTGGATGCCCACTTGATAAATTTTACAAGAAGCTGGGGGTTCTTCGCTTCAAGAACAAGCTCTTTGTTCCCTGCGAATAATTCAAGAACGTCGAGGTCAACGTCTTTGCCGATTGCGATTGCTATGCGAACGGCCTTCTTGCCCCAAGGCGTAGCCATTAATTCTTCCAAGCCCTTTTTAAAATCATCTGTCGGTTGACCGTCCGTAAGCAATACAAGCACAGGCGGCAACCGCTTTGTGTCCGTCGGGAATTGTTTAAGCTCCCCCGCTACCAGCTCCAATGCCATGCCCATTGCTGTTACGCCGCCCGCGTCAAGGTCAACCCAGTTGAAATCCTCAATATCCGTTGCAGTGGGAACATGCCACGCCGCTCCGTCCGAAAATTTAACCGCTCGCACCATAATCGACGCATTCGGGTTTGCGTCCGCTTCTTTGCGCATGTCGGGAATCGTTTGGCGTATCGCATAGTTAAGCGTTTGAATTTTTTCACCATTCATCGAACCCGAACAGTCCGCTATCCAGAAAAAATCCAGAATACGCGAAGACATCTCGCCTCCGGGTAGGTTTCTTTCGTCCATAAAAAATCGCTCCTTTATATATTATTAGTTATTCAATCAGTCCTTCTGTTGGGCCGAAATTGATTTTCGCGCCGGTAATCAGGGGAGCTGTTTTGCTTGGTTCGATAATGGCAGTATCGCCGTTTGATTTTATGAAGGTCCAGTTTTCTTTTGTTATATTGGTAAGCCCCCATTTTCCCGGTTGGGAAGGATGTTTGGACATTTTGCCAATCACGGTTGCGAAGTCGAAATTTCCGTGCAAATGGTGGGCGAAAACAGAGCTGTTGTGGTTAAGCATAACGACTTGCCCCTTGATGTTCAGATGCGGAGGGGGCGCGATTGCCGATTTGCAAGACCAGCAGGAAGGCTTTTTGTTAAAGAAATTTTCTTTACCGCAATTTTGACAATATAAGATGCTGTTTTTGAGGTTAACAAAAGCATCTTTCCATTCTTTTTCAACGATGCGGGCGTTTCCGTCGCGCAGTCCCTTTGTGAATGCCCTGACAAACATATCGCGCAAATAAGGCGGATACATTTTCCAGAAAATAATCGCATTATCCTGATAGCCCGGAATCGGTCGGTTTTTTTCATTTTTCGGGTCCCAAATGAAAATCGGCTCATGACCATAGATTTTTTCCATAGCCTTGGCATCAAAGCATTTGATATTTGCTTCAACCGCGCCTTCCAGCGGATGGTGAAGCATGAACATATAAAATAATAAAACCGCCATCGAATACAAATCAGTTTCCGTTGACGGTGATTTTTTTCCTACAATTATTTCGGGCGCGATAAAGCGAGGCGTGCCATTTGTCGCGCTTTCCTTGTCTTGGTTAACGGTTACATTGTCATTGTCACAAATAAGGACATCGCCGTTCGCAGGGTCGAAAAATAGGTTTCCGAAAGAAATATCGCGGTAACAAAGCCCCTGAGAATGCAAGCTTTGGTATCCGTCGGAAAGATTGATTCCCGCCATGCAAAGCGCGCTGAATGTAGGCTCTGCGCGGCGTTTCATAAGGTCGACAATACCCTTGTACATAGGGGGGCGAAGGCGCATTACATATCCAAAAAGTCCATCCTTCAAAATTATATCCAAGGGCCACAGAAAGCGATTATCCGGCGCGCCGCGCTCGATTAGCCGCTCGATTAATTTTTGCTGATACTTGGTTGCAGAATGATTAAAATACCATTTTAACGCAAGCCGTTGCCCGCTTTTATCTTCTACTTCATATACTTCGCCCTGACCTCCGGATGCTATAAATCTTACTATTTTATAGGTCATGCGGTGCTTGGACAATAATTTTTGCCCATCTTTTAGCGCGTACATTTAAAAAATCACCCCGGTAATTTTTTTTCCTATGGTAACACATTTGTAATGTAATGGATAGTGCTGAAATTCAATCAAAGAATCCCTCAATCAAGGTAGTAAAACGCTTTCCGAAAGGGTATAATTATTGCGATAAGGAGCGTGATGATATGTCTGATTTATTACAACAATGGCGACATGAAGCAAAAACAAGGCTTCCCGAACTTTTGGACGAAGTAGCAAGCTCTATTAAAAGCGTACATCCCGATTGCACAGTAATTTTATTCGGCTCCTATGCCAGAGGGGAGCAAGACGAAGATTCCGATTTGGATATTTGCGTGTTGGTGCATGAGATTACTTATTGCCGTGCAGATATGGAAATAGATGCCGCTTGCGCTATCCGTAGAGGGTTTCCTTTACCGATTGATATATCATTGTACACCTTTGACGAGTTTGAAGAAAAGGCAAGCAAGAAGTATCTGCTACAATATGACATTAAAAAGGATGGGGTGATTTTGAGTGAGTGATTTAGCTGCTGTGGCTGAATGGTTAAAATTTGCCGAGCGTGATTATGAAATAGCCTTACATTTGAGCAAAACATTTCATCCTTTGCCTGTGGAAAACATCTGCTATAACTGCCAACAAGCGACCGAAAAAGCGATAAAGGGAATTTTAATCCTTCACAAAGGCGATTATCCCCGCACACATGACATTGAATCCCTACATGAATTATGCAAAGAGGCTGGCACAGATTTTGGCTTAACACTAAGCATGACAAGGACTTTGACGAGATTCGCAAAAAATTCCCGCTATCCCGATGATGTAATTGAATTTTCGGAAACGGACACGGAAATCGGTCTTAAATATGCAAAGCGAATTTTGAACCAAGCACGTGGAGTCCTCGACAAAGTTAAAAAGGAAGCAGAGAAAAGCGAATCACCAAAATAAAAACAGATAAAGTCAGGATTTGTAATGTAATGGATAGTGCCGAAATTCAGAGGGCTGCAAAGCTTTGTACCAAAACATCGTTTATTGACTTGTGTACATTTTATAATAGCGTTATAATGTGGTTTACGAAGGTACTGTTGGGTAAAAAGAGGAGCTTGTAATTATGCTTGGTACAGATATTGGAATTGACCTTGGGACGGCTTCTGTATTAGTATTTATCAAAGGGCAGGGGACAGTGTTAACAGAGCCGTCTGTTGTGGCTATTGATAAGAATTCGGACAAGATACTTGCGGTAGGCGAAGAGGCAAGAAGTATGCTTGGGCGTACGCCGGGCAATATTATTGCGATTCGCCCAATGCGGGAGGGCGTTATTTCCGACTACCATATTACGGAAAAAATGTTAAAATATTTTATCAATAAGGCAATCGGTCGTCCCCTTATGAGAAAACCGCGGATTGCCATTTGCGTTCCTTCTAATGTAACCGAGGTAGAACGCCGCGCCGTGGAAGATGCGGCTATTCAGGCAGGGGCGAGGCAAGTTTTTATAATTGAAGAACCCATTGCCGCTGCCATAGGTGCGGGTATTGACATTGCGCGTGCTTGTGGTAGTATGGTAGTTGATATTGGAGGGGGTACTACCGATGTCGCAGTAATTTCTCTGGGCGGCACGGTGGTAAGCACTTCAATTAAAACGGCGGGCGACCATTTCGACGAAGCAATTATCAGGTATATGCGCAAAAAACATAACATACTAATAGGCGAACGCTCTGCGGAAGATTTGAAAATTAATGTAGGAACGGCGTTTCCGCGCTCCGAGTCCGCAAGCATTGAAGTGCGTGGGCGTAATTTAGTCACAGGTCTTCCAAAAAATATTATGGTTACTTCTGAAGAAATGCAAGAAGCCTTGCACGAATCAGTTTCGGCTGTTGTAGAAGCTGTTCACACTGTACTTGAAAAAACCCCGCCGGAGCTTGCTTCCGATATTGCCGATAGGGGCATTGTTATGACAGGCGGCGGAAGCCTTCTGCACGGACTGGACAAATTGATTCGCGACAAAACAGGCATAAATACAATAATCGCCGACGAAGCAGTTTCCTGCGTTGCTATCGGAACAGGAAAATATATCGAATACCTATCTATGGGAAAAATTAATCCGTTAGACCACCGCGTTTCACGCTGAAAATATGAAATTTTTTTCAGGCTTACGCCTGAAAAACCGCGAACAAAAAAACATGTAAGGGCATCACGATTTTTTGTTCGCTTAAAAAATGAAATCTTTTTCAGGCTTACGCCTGAAAAACCGCGAACAAAAAAACATGTAGAAGCATCACGATTTTTTTGTTCGCTGATTGGGGGAATCACATGATTAGAGGGATTTACACATCTGCACTGGGCATGATAACAAATATGCAGCGCATGGATGTTGTTACACAAAACATGGCAAATGTGAACACCACAGGCTATAAGCGCGACCATGTTGTATCCCATCAATTTTCTGATGTACTTATGTCAAGAATGAACGACCCCGGGCTTCGTATGTTTAAAAGTTGGCCAATCGGTCACGTAAATCCGGGTGTGTTTATCGACGATGTTTTCACAGCTTTTACACAAGGGCCGCTTCAGCAAACCGGAAATACTTTGGATTTGGCTATCTCCGGTCAGGGATTCTTTGTCGTTAATGTGGGCGATGAGGAGCTTTTTACTCGCGATGGTTCGTTTTCTATTGCGCATGGTTATCTTGTTACCCAAACAGGGGCGCGTGTGCAGGGACAAAACGGAGATATTAACCTTCCCGACGGTTACATTGTGATTAACGATAGTGGGCGCGTTTACGTAAACAGCGAATATGTAGATACCTTGCGTTTCGCAAACTTTACCCGCGATGGCTTGCATAGTCTGCGCAAAATGGAAAATAACTTCTTCCGCGTTTCGGAATATACCGCCGGGGAAGAGATTCCGTTTGAGGGTGTTGTTGCGCAAGGATTCTTGGAAGGCTCTAATGTAAATATTGTTCAGGAAATGGTGCAAATGATTACCATTTCACGCTCTTATGAAACCAATGCGCGTATGATTACACTTCAAGACGGCACGTTACAGCGCGCAGTTAATGATATAGCACGCAGGTAAGAATAATTAAATTTTTTGCTCACTAAAATAATGAAATCTTTTTGCCTTCGGCAAAAAACGTTCGCAAAAAGCGCGTTAAAGCCCGCGACTTTTTGCTCACTGATGGAAGGGAAGTGGCTAGATTATGATGCGTTCACTTTGGACATCTGCATCGGGCATGACAGCCCAAATGTTAAACATCGATACAGTTACCAACAATATCGCAAACGTAAACACAACAGGTTTTAAGCGTGAGCGTTTGGAGTTTAAAACGCTTTTGTATGAAACAATGCAACGTGCAGATTTAGACCCTGTTAACATGACAGGTCGTCCTGTTAATTTGCAAGTTGGGCATGGGGTTCGCCCTGCCGCCACAACGCGGATTTTTACACAGGGTTCTTTGCAACATACCGGCAGACCGATTGATTTTGCTATCGAAGGTTCTGCATTCTTTGAAGTCCGTTCTAACTTTGATGAATATGTTTATACCCGCGACGGTTCGTTCCAGCTTATGCCTATGGAAGACGGTACTTTGATACTTACGACCTCTATGGGTTTTCCTGTAATGAGCGTGGATGGTGAAGAAATTATTCTTCCGGAGGGGCTTACTGCCGAGGAGCTTATTGTTTCTCAAGAGGGCATGTTCTTTGCCAATATTGACGGCGTGTTTACAGATTTGGAATTCCAAATCAGGCTTGTGCAATTCGCAAACCCCAATGGGCTTGAAGCCACAGGAAACAATCTCTTTAGAGAAACAGTTGCCTCCGGTCCTACGCTTTCCGAAGCAGATGATGAAACAGGCAGACTTAGCCGCTTGATTCAAGGTTATATTGAAATGTCTAATGTTTCCATTGCCGAAGAAATGATTAGCATGATTGTTGCGCAACGCGCATTCGATACAAACTCTCGCGGAATTACCACCTCTAACGAAATGCTTCAAACCGCTAACCAGTTAGTAAGGTAAGGTAGTGTAAGTTGCTATTAGCCCCCCGTCAAAGTTTTGCGTTGCAAAACTTTGCCACCCCCCTTGAAAAGGGGGTTACGCCACCAAGTCAGACGAATAATTTAATTGGTGGCGTAATACATGAAAACAAAGCTACGCGCAAAGAACGCGCGTTCGTTGGAGGGATTCTAAATGGAAATTTCTAATATTCTTTCGTCAACCATTGAATCGCGTGCGGCTATTATGCAGGTTCAAAATACCAATAATGAATTTGCACAGTTTCAAGAAGTGCTGGAGCGCGTTATGGGCAGGGAAGACAGCACCCTCGAAGAACGCGAACGTGCGCAAATTAGGCAGGCAGCAGAAATGTTTGAGTCGTACTTTTTAAACATGATGTTTCGCCAAATGCGTAGCGTGAATTTTGACGAAGACGGATTTATACCCAGAGGAAATGCCGAGCGCATTTTTACCGAAATGCTTGATGAAGTAATTTCGGATAAGGCGGCAGAGCAGGGTGGATTTGGTCTTGCGGATATGCTTTATGCGCAAATGACAAAGCAATTTGACCCGCAAAATGTGCCTCCGCTTCCGCGCAGGATGCATGTTGCTGAAGAGTAGGGATAAAGTTTTTGCCCCGCTTTTTTCAAAAAGCGGGTGGGGCACACTCCGGCGAAGTCGGTGTCGCATAAGCGGCAGGCCGCCCGGCCAGCGCACGAAGTGCGCGAGAGGGTGCGGGGCAAAGCCCCGCGGTTTTATATAATAAACCGCGCAAGGAAG
>JGI24703J35330_11748363_pt1 | contig 14716 bp, 11 predicted proteins | sample TergutNt197P1_FD_35330 | JGI IMG/M metagenome (IMG submission 35330) | reverse complement strand
TTGCGTATCCCATTTTTCACCGCCCCTTTCGCTTACCTTCAATTATGGGGCATGTTGGTTTTTATGGCAATATTTGTTTTGAATACAGCTTCTTAGGGATGCTTTTCAACGCGAAGGTTATAAGGTTTCGCAGTTTGGCACAAAATCTTACAGTTATCTTTTTGGATTTGATATGCTACCAAGAGCAGCGGACATGCCATTATGGCAAAAAGTTCATTTATATAACGGTATATTCTATGATAAATATATTGCTGAAAAACCGGATGTCATGATTGTTGGTGTACCCGGTGGCATAATGCCCATTTCTAAATGCTATTATGAGATGTTTGGCGAAACTGCGTTATCTTTAACACATGCCGCAAAACCGGACATAACAGTGTTGAGCTATTACTTTGTTGTCCCTAATGCGGAATATTTCGAAATGAACAAACAATTATTGCGTTTTCGTATGGGCGCAAGCAATGTTTTCTTTCATGCATCAAATACAAGATATGTTGACAACAGAAATTTTAACGAAATTAACTATTTAACTCTTGAGAGCAATTATGTACTGAATACATTGAATAATCAAGATAGTAACTTTATGCCACATCTGTTTAACGCGCTAACTTCGGATTCATGTGACCATGTTTACTGTAGCATAATATCGAAGTTGCAGGAAAATGTGTGTTTATTATAAAGGGGGCGCATAATCTTATGGATAAAAAGCTAATTTCAGAAAATTTAGAGCGCATTATGTCTCCATATAAGAAGGATATGGAAATTGAGTTTGACAAGGATATTATGGGGGCTCCGTTATTTTTACCGGCGTACGAAATGGCGGCGTTATTTCTTGATATTGAAAAAGAATTTTCAATTAATTTGGACAGCGTTATTCCTTCCCTTTACTCGTTTTCATTCAACGCAATTGTCGATAGAGTATTGTTGGAACATAACGAGCTCGCAAAAAGAAAATCATGCAACAGCAAATAATGGACGGATAAAATGCTTGTGCAGATTTTGGAGGATGTATGAAATTCCTAATAAAAGGAGGTGAAAAATATGAAAAAGCTTGTCAAGAATTTCGAAAGTATAGAAAATTCGGTTGAAGCATACATGAGCAATTGTGCTATCTGCATGTGCCGCGGATGTGATTGCCCGTGCGCCGGCGGATCAGGAGCTGTTCACGTTGCACAAATGTCAGGTGATATGAATAACCTTAACTCAAGGAGAGCGGGTGCTCATGACGTAAACTGGCGACCATAAAAGGCAATATGATGACGCAAGTGAGACACCGTCCATCTCACTTGCGCTTACTTATGAACAGTTAAGCAGCGGATACTGCGCCGATTTGGCAATTTACGAAATGTACTCTTTTAACAGCGGCGAATATAGGCGAGCGATTGTCACTGAATTTAATTTTAAGGATGATTTTATGCACCGGTGTTTATCACAACCGACTAAGCTGTTTTTGTTGACCATCCTGGTAATTTTTATGCTTTCCTCTTGTGATCGGAATCGCAACAATGAAAATGAAGCGGAAACGAATGAAAACAGCGGACTTGTCGGAACAGGAATGCAACCGGTCGAAGGCACACACACGCTTTCCCTTTCTGTGCCGCTGATGCAAGAGCCGCAGTTTAGACGAGCGGGGGAAGCCCTGCGAGACACATTGGCACAAGAGGGCATTCATTTAGATTTACGTATTGAATACTTCGAGGACGCGAATTGGGAAAGCCACTTTGAAATTTTGCTTTCACGTTTTGCGGCTGGAACCGGTCCGGATATTATTTCCGGCGGATTTACGCCCGTGCCTCTTTACCGTTTTATTGAGAACAGCTTTTTGGCGGACATATATGAGATGATTGACAACTCGCCCACGGCCCGGCGCGAAGATTTTTTTACCAATGCTTTGGAATCTATGGAAATAGGCGGGAGCTTATACATATTTCCATTGCAATTCGGCTTTGATTTTATCGGAATAAACGCGAATGTGCCCAATGCGTTTATAGAGCGTTTTGCCTCCCTTGAGAGCGCGAGGCCTTCCGATTTAATGCAGCTTTATTTTGATTTAACAGAAGAACATCCGGAGTGGAGTGCTCTTGCTTTTGCCAATGGGTTTAGTGAGTTTAGCATCATTGCGGCGGAATACAGCCGAAGCGTGAATTTCGCCGCCGGAGTGGTGAATTTAGGTGATGCGATGCCCGTTACCTTTGAAAATATCCGCCGAGCCTTTGCGAATAACGATAGGTTTGGCACCGGTTTCATTTTCAATCCCACAGACGATGAAATGGCAATGTTACAAGAGCGATATTTGTTTAACTTCATATTCAGCGGAAGCGATATCTTTGAAGCCTTTCTTGATTTTGAACGCGCGTTCTTTGTAAATTACATTCCCGTTGCCGATGAAAGCGGTCGATTAGTTCTAAACGGATTTTCCGGCACGCATGTAAGCATAAATCAAAACGCCGATCCCACCCTCGCGTGGGCGTTTATCGAGCAGCTTGTTTCCGATGCCGCATCGGAAGAATTCCGTAATCCGAATATTCCCATCGCAAGGCAATATTTGAACATCGCACTTGAAACAAGCCTGTACTCCGTGCTTTCGTTTAACGAACCGCGTTCGTTTTTGGGAAGCCGACACGACGCTATAGCACAAGTAATATCACCCCTCGAGAAATACAGCACAATGTCGATGACACATAACATGAATGCTTTTTTACCAATTCCAATGCAAGCATTTTTTGATTTTTTGGAAAACGACATATCCGCTGAGGAGGCAGTGCGGCAAGCCGAAGAAGAAGTATCCGCATGGCTAAACGAGGAACGCCCCATTGAAGAATTTCAGGTGGCCGAAGAACAAGGACAACCTTGGCTTGACGCAAACCTGATCGAACGCACCCTAACAATTCACACAAACAACATGCACAGCAGGGTTTTGGAGCAAGCCGCAAATGCCGTAAACGCCGCATGGTGGGAACGCGACGAACCGTACATGCTTCGCCTTGAAATAGACGACTATAGTTGGAATGATTTTGAAGAAAGCGAAGCACGCGCCACGCGGCTTCAAACCCGGCTTATGGCGGGGCAAGGACCGGATATTTTCCTGCTGAGTCCACACTTGGACATACATGCGTTGGCACGTTCAGGCTTCGTCCATGACGTGTATTCGCTAATTGACGCAGACCCGCACACAAGCCGTGCAGATTTTTTCGAACAGATATTTTCTGCTTTTGAAATGGCGGGCGGGCTGTATTTGTTCCCAACAAACGCGGGATTCCAATATGTAGGGATAAACACGAAGCTTCCGCAGTCCATTGTCATGCGGTTTTCTCAATATGAAACCATAACAATCGCGCAAATGATGGAAATATATTTAGATTTACTTGAAAACTACCCTCAGTACGATTATTTGATTTTAGCCACAACCACTAATAGATTGTGGAATGCGAGATCTACACTTGAGTCCGTCATGGGCGGATTCATAGGTTTTAACGCGCGTACCGCAAATCTCACGGACTCACGATTTGTCACTTTCCTTGAAAATCTCGCAAATGTAGACAATAACGGGGAAATTTTCCAGAGCTGGGGCATGAACGGTGCCGGCAATACAGAATGGATTCTTCAGCAATCAATGGTTTCAGCGTTTATGATAGAAAACACGCAGCTAACTCCGGCTAACGCGCTTCTCCCCGTTGCCGAACCAATTTTCACGCACTATATCCCCCTCGTCGATGAACAAGAGCGGTTGCTTCTTGACGATATACGATGGTCGCAATCGATATGGGCGGCGTTCTGCATCACCACAACCGGAGATTATTCTTTGGCGTGGGAGTTTTTACAACATGTGCCGACCGGTTATTCGTATCCCATAGGAAGTGCTGCGGTGGATGCTGTTTTTGGTACGCCGAGCTGGGGTAACAACTATATTACAACGCCGATTCGACGCAGCCTGTTCCGCGAACATAATCTGCGTGCTTTTGATCACGTATTTTTACCCTACACGCTTAACGATGGAAGTTTTTTTGGCAGCAGTAGTACTCAGGATTTCATTGGTGCCGCAGACCCCATCCAACGTAGCCAAAATATCGAAACGGCAATTAACCGCATTGCGGAATTAAATGAGCAACCGATGGCAATGCTGACCCCAATGATTCCCCAGGCCCTGTTTGAAGATGATTTGGAATTGTTTCTGCCGGGCGTAATAACCTCTGCGGATTTCGCCCAGCGGTTGCAAAATTCGGTTTCGTTATGGTTGATTGAGTAATATTCGTGTGGCGGGGTGTGAGTTTTTGAGAAAGAAGCTTGAAGAACTTTCCGGCTTTTGGGCAACCGTTACGTGGTGCTTATCCCTATCATGGAAATCGTCTAAATTCTACACAATCATACGCATAGCGGCGGATATTATCACGCCGCTTTTAGCCATTGTTGCGGCTTTTGTGGGCAAACACTTGTTGGATTTACTTTCGGGGGATTTAATGGTTGAAGATGCGCGGATGGTTTTATTGCTACTTTTTTTGGGGTTGTTGGGAATAGCATTATTGCGGAGGACAAGCCAAATTGCTGTACAATATAGCCAATCTATGCAATCTGAAATGCTTAACGGTCAAATAACATTGGATATGATGGCTCGCTCCCTTAACGCAGATTTGGAGTATTTTGATAACCCTGCCTATTACGACAGGCTGACATCTGCGACCCAAGATTCTATGGCGGTAAGCTACATATTATGGAACGTACTTTCCTGCATAAGCGCAAGCGTTGCATTTATCGGAGCTTTTGCCGTGCTTATTCAGGCGAATCCCATATACGGCATAGTAATGATGATGGCGGCTATTCCTGCCTCTGTAGCAGCGGCTAAATATGCAAAACTTCTTTACAATTTGAGCCTGGAGCAAGTAAACGAACATCGTCAAATGCATTACTGCCAACACATCGCAACGGAAAAAATTTTTGCTCAAGATATGCGTCTTTTTAGTGCAGGCGAACGTCTGCGGAATCGCTATCGGCGTATTTGGGCAGAGTTATTTTCCAAACGCAGGGGAATGACAAGGAAACGTTCTGTCTTAACGGGAATTTTAGAGTGTTTGCCGGAAATCGTTGTTGTTCTTATTGGGGTGGACATTGCTTTTGGTGTGCTTGGCAATACAAATACAGTGGGTGATTACGCACTTTTTACCGGGCTTGCGGGGCAACTTTGGAGTTCAATTAACATGTTTTCGTCTTCGGCTTTGCAAATTTATGACAACAAACTTAAAATAGAAAACATCAAACGACTTGATACTTTCAAAAACCGTGTAGAAGATACGGGGAACAAACTCCTTTCGCAAGTAAATAGCATTGTTCTGAAAAATATAACATTTACTTATCCGGGGTCAAAAATAACGGCTTTAGACAATATAAGTTTTACTTTGTGTAAAGATGAAAAAGTAGTATTGGTCGGTCTTAACGGCTCAGGGAAATCGACTTTAATAAAATTATTATTGCGTATGTATGAACCCGACTCGGGTGCGATTTATATAAACGGTGTAAATATCCGCGAGTATAAATTATCGGAGCTTCGGGCAAATTTCAGCGTATATTTCCAAGAAATGAACAATTATAATTTTACACTGCGCGAAAACTTTACCATTGCTGATGCTGAAAATCCTGATGCCGACGTAAATGCAGAGCTTGCACTTAATGCCGCATACGCAAGGGATATATGGGAAAAAGCATCAAAGGGATTGGATACGAGCATTACGCGACTCTTTGACACAGAGGGTATTGAGCTTTCTGGTGGACAACATCAAAAAATAGCACTTGCTCGCGCTTTGTACCGAAAACACACCGCCCTTATACTGGATGAGCCTTCTTCAAATTTAGACCCAAAGGCAGAGAATGAAATTTTTAAGAATTTAGAAAACTTGACTGACGGCAAACTTACGATATTCACTTCACACCGTTTGTCAAATGTTGCACTTGCCGATAGGATTATTGTACTTGAAAAAGGTCGTGTAGTGGAAGATGGAACTCAAGAGGAGTTATTGAGAAACAAACACCTTTACGCAGAATTATTCCAATATCAACAAGAAAAATATCTCGCCTAATGTTAGGGGCATATCATGACTCATAATTTCAGGCGCGTTTTCCGTCACGAAAATGCGATTTACCTACTCCTTCTGCCAAGTCTAATCGGGCTTGCGATGTTTTTTGTTGTGCCTTTTGGGATTTCGATTTATTACGCACTTATCGACAACGCCGTTTCACGGCAGTTTGTGGGTGCGGCAAATCTCGTTGAAACATGGAACAATGCGGCGTTTTCGCTTGCGGTGCGCAACACGCTTACGTTTATGGGAGTGAGTATTCCACTTAACATGCTGCTTGCGCTTGTACTTGCACTTCTGCTAAAGCCGATGAACAAACATGTGCGCCGCGTTTTGGCGGTGTTTTTTCTGCTTCCGCTTGTTATCCCTTCCGGCTCAATTGTGTTCTTTTGGCAAAATTTCGTCGCCATAAATGGCATGTTTAACCGACTGTTTTTCGCGGCAAATCCGATAGACTGGCTTAATTCCGATTACGCAATGTGGTTTATAATCGGAATTTTTATTTGGAAAAATATCGGGTTTAATATGATTTTGTTTCAAGCGGGACTTGATTTTATCCCGAAGGATTATTATGAGTATGCCGCGATGGAAGGCGCGGGGCGGCTCAAACAGTTTCGCATTGTTACGCTGACGTATCTCACGCCGACTTTTTTGCTTGTGTTTATTTTATCGGTTGTAAATTCGTTCAAGGTTTTTCGTGAAATTTATTTGCTTACCGGGACGCACCCGAATATGAACATTTATCTGCTCCAACATTTTTTGAATAATCAGTTCGCAAATCTAAATTATCAGCTTATGGCATCGGCGTCGTTTTATATTTTCGGGTTTATTTTGGCGTTGGTTTTCGGACTTTATTGGTTACAGCAAAGGCAGACGTATTTATGAGAAAAAAATTTTTTTTATATATGACGATTTTCATTATGGCTATTTTGGCCGTGGCTTTTGCCTTGCCGATTTTTGTTACGATTACAAATTCGTTTATGACGGGCTTTGAAATTCAAAACCGATACTCTATTGCTCTTTTGCCTGCAAACAGTTTTTACGCCCTTGAGGTTTTTTCGCAAATTCATTTTGTGCGGATGGCACTTGTACCGGATTTTGCTTCTGTTTCACAGTATTTCACGCTTTTTCGCAATGTGGGCTATATGAGCGCGCTTTGGAACTCCGCGATTATTACCGTGCCGGCAGTTTTGGGGCAGCTTGTTGTTTCCGTTCCGGCGGCATATGCATTTGAGCTTTCAAAATGGCGACACAAAGAAAAATTGTTTTTCGTGTACATTGTGATTATGCTTATGCCGTTGCCGGTGCTTCTTGTGCCGCAGTTTGTAATGGCGGGGTTTTTGGGGATAAGCGAAAGCGTTTTGGCGATAATTTTGCCCGCAATTTTCGCGCCGTTCGGGGTTTTTCTTTTGCGGCAATTTTTGAAAACACTCCCGCATGAATTTATCGAGGCCGCGAAAATCGACGGCGCGGGACAAATACGTATCTTGATTTCAATTGTCACTCCGCTTTTGAAGCCCGCGATTGCCGCGCTTGCAATTTTGGTTTTCGTGGATTATTGGAACGTGGTTGACCAAGCGATTGTTTTTATCACCGACGTAAACGCACAGCCGTTAAGCGTGTATCTTGCGCGACTTACGGGCAACTTTGAAATTGTATTTGCCGCGTCCGTTTTTTACATGCTGCCCGCGTTGTTGGTTTTTTTGCACGGGCAGGAGTATCTAACTGAGGGCATTAAAATGTCGGGGCTGAAATAGGGGGCTTTTATGGATTACAAAAAGGTTCTGACGTGGATAACAATAATTTTCGTGGGCGTGCTGCTTTTTATGACGTTTTTTTCTCGTACCCTTGCAGACATGCATGTTCCGCGAATTACGCTTGATTTTGCACGGCAGGGAACAATCAGCCCTGAAGCGCGTTCATCGGGGATTGTTCGTGCGGCGGACACAGAGCAGATTTTCGCACCGGTTGCGGGACGAATTACACAGATTGTCGCAATCGGCGATGACATAAACGCACAAACAGTTTTATTTACAATTTCAAGCGACTTGCGAACTCTGGCGGATATGCTTGAGCAGACGGAACACAACAGACGGCTTAACACGCTGGATGTCCGGCGTACACAGGCCGAAATCGCATCAGAACATATACAACTTGCGCAGGCAATCGCCGCTCCGCTTGCGCTTCCAATCGAGCCATCGCAGAATTTATTTGAATATGATTTGCAAATCGAAAATAACGAGCGGGCGTTGACCTTACAACTGGATGTCCATAATCGTGCCGCTGAAAATGCACAAGATGAGCTTGCGGTTTTACAAACCTTATTTGCGGAGGGGATTATTTCGCAACAGGAATTGACTGACGGCGAAAACGAAGTTGCAAGGCTTGCACAATCACGAGAGCAAATTTTGGCGCAGCATGAACAGGCGCGGGAACAAGCAATCCTTCGGCGCGAGCAAGCGATTTTAAATTACGAGGCGGCAAGATTGGCACACGAAGAATCTGCTCGGTCTGCCATGCGAAACCATGAAGCGCAAATTGAAGGGCGGAGAAGTCGAATCGCACAGCTTGAGTTTACTCTCACGGCACATGAAATCGAATCGGAGCGTATCGACGCGCAAATTTTAGAATTAACGGAACAAATTGCCGCCGGAGGAATGGTCGAAGTAAGGCTCGGCGAAGGCGGGGGGCGAACGGTTGCAGAAGTGGACGTTGTCGTTGGCACTCATATTTCCGAGGGCGCGGCTGTGCTTCTTACCGCGATGAACAATGGCCGATTTTACATCGACGCGTCATTCTCGCAAATGCAGGACTTTATTTCCGCAGGGCATCGCGCAGATATTATCGTCGGAACGGAACGGATTGAGGGAAGTGTAACACGAATTGTTCCGCAAGGCGGAAGAAATGCCGTTACGATTGAGGTGCAAAGTCGCACCTTGCGGGGCGGCGAGGCGGCCACTGTCACTGTTTCGGGCGGAACTTCAAATCATGCCCACGTCATTCCGCTTTCCGCTCTGCGCGAAGACCAAAACGGTTATTTTGTCTTGTATGTAGAGGCCCTGCCTCGTAATTTCGGACGTAACGATTATTATTTGCGTGTTAGGCGCGTTGAATCCGGACGGCGTGATGCATCACACATTGCAATCAGCTCGGTATGGGGCATGGACATCCCCGAGGAGCCTGTTGTAGTAAACAGCGATATTCCCGTCCGTGCAGGGGAAAGAGTGCGGATTGTCGGCGACGGAGAATTTGAGCAAACGCGATGAACGGTGGTGGCGATGTGGGAAAAGCAATTATTTTAGTAAATTTTTTCATTCTTGCCGGATGCTTGGGGTTTCTTTTTTATTCCTATGTTGTTGCGGGTAGATATTTTGCTCATGACGTTATTTATATTGCGCCGAGAACGAATGAAAGCCGTTTGTTTTTTGATGTCGCTGATGTTGAAATTTTGGCGATTTCCTATCCCGAATACAGCTTTGCACCGGTAAGCCGCAGTAGTGCGCGAGTGGCTTCTTCTACGCATGAAGCTTCGGCAACTGTGATTAACACAAACGCCGCCTACTTTGATATGCACGCGATGGATTTTATTGAAGGCCATCGAGGCACTGTAATAAACAAGGCATTAGCATGGCGGCTATTTGGAGCGTGCGAAGGAATAACAGGGCTTGCGATTACGGTAAATGACGTACAGCACACTGTCACCGGCATTGTGCGACAATGCGCGGATTATACCGTGTGGTTTTCCGGCGAAATCTCCGCACCTGTTTCCTCGTTATATATACTCGCGCCCGACCCTTTGGCGGAAAGCCAAGCGCGCACCATGCTCGAAACATATTTGCGTGGAAACTCTGAATATGCCGTTGTTGATATAAACCGATTCGTGCAGAGCATAAACATTCGGCATCGAATTTTGCTTTATCCGGTTTGGGCAACTGCATTTGTCATTTTCTTGATAAGGGCACTAAAGCAAAAATCAGCACTTCCGCTCGTCGGTGCGATGTTATGCCTGATTGTGCTTTGGGGTGCGCGGGATATTTTATTTTGGCTGCCAAATTTGTCCGCACCATCGACTTCGCTGTTCACTGAAATAACCACTATCGGCGCATTGCCGCCCGATGTGTATTTATCTGCAGGAATGTTGCGCCTTTCGCAACTAAGTCGCAACGCAAATATCGCTCTTATTGCGGGTGCAGTTGGGTATGTAAATTTATTATTTTTTTGGTGTAAAGTTTATTCCCCTACGCGTCTTTAACAGAAAGTCGCTCGGCGATTTGCGCGTATTCCATTTCGTCAGCCATTTCGCGAAGCCACATAACAAGCTCTCCGTCTGTCTCGTATTCATACTCACACAGCGCGGAAATCAGTTCATCGCATTCAATCATGTCGCGCCGATTGCAGGCATCGTGAATCCTCGCCAAAAGTTTCGCGTCGGGTTCAGCCTTTTTCTCTTTATGTGTGGCCGCGTCCAAATCTGCCAACACTGCGGAAATCCCGGTTATCAGGCCGCGAGTGCTTTGCAGAAATGTTATGTTGTTTGCGGCGATAAAATTTACGCGCTCTGTTTTTGCGGCGGCTTCGAGAGCCTCCGCCAATGCGCCTGTTTTTTCTGCAAAAATACCGTAACACGATCCTTTTATCCCATGCACTATGGTCATGTACTGAGTCAAATCATCCCACGATTCCGCTTTGTCAAGCATCGCGGGGGTTGTTTTTGCAAACGTGCGCAAAACATCTATGTACGAGCTCTCATCTCCGCCAAAACGTGCGATCCCCTTGTCGAAATCAATGCCGAAAACACGATATGATAAAAGTGAAACCGATTTTGTCCACTTTTTGATAACAGCATCAAGAGTGCTGATTTCGATTGGTTTAGGAATGTAATCTTGAAATCCGTGCAGGAAGAACATTTCGTCGTTGCCGACAAGTGCGTTTGCGGTAAATGCGATAATAGGAATATTTTGGGCGTATTCAGTTTCAATCTCGCGAATTCGGCGCAAGGTTTCAATTCCGTCCATATCCGGCATCATATGGTCTAAAAAAATGGCATCGAAGCGAAGCCTTTCACTTTTAATCGCCTCAATGGCCTCAAAGCCGCTTTCCACGCAGGTCGTTTTTATATCATATCGCTTCAAAAGGCCCGCAATAAGCACAAGATTTGCCGGAACATCGTCTACAACAAGGATGCGCACACTCGGAAGTTTTATATTCTCCTTACGAGGTTGCCGTTTTTCCGGATAAAGGAAGCAATTGAGGTTATTTATTACATCTTCGCCAAGGGTTTCACCCGACACCTTTTGCTGCCAAAACCACGCCGCAAACGTGCTTCCTTTGCCGATTTCTCCGGTCGCCATAATATCTCCGTCCATCATGCGCGCCAGCTTTCGCGAAATCGGAAGCCCAAGCCCTGTTCCTGTAACCTTGCGGTTTGCGGTCATGTTTGTTTGTACATAGTCGTTAAAAATTACCTCCGTGTCTGCGTCAGAAATGCCAACTCCCGTGTCTGCCACCGTTATTGTCACCCATGCGGCAGTGCCGTTTGCGGTATGATCAATCGACAAACACACAGACCCTTCTTTAGTATACTTAAATGCATTTGAAAGCAAATTGTTAAGTATTTGCTTAACACGCAAATCATCCCCAAAAAGTTTTGCGGGAAAATCGGGCGCAATTTCTAATTTAAATGTGATGGGCTTTTCGCCACGATGCAAAATGCTTTGGTTTATTGAATCATTTATCATGCTCGCGGTGTCATATTCGACAGGCATTATTTCCAAATTGCCGGATTCAATTTTTGAAATATCCAGAACGTCGCTTATGATATGCAAAAGCGTCGTCCCCGCATTTTTTATATTGGTTAAATTTGAATAAAGCTCATCGCTTAAATCCTCGGATTCAAGCGACAGGTCGGAAAAGCCTATAATTGAAGAAAGAGGCGTACGCATTTCGTGCGACATTATTGTAATGAACGCAGATTTTGCGTTGTTTGCGACTTCGGCGGACTTTACGGCAGACTGCATCTCCCGCTTTTGCCGCTGCAAAAGCAAATGAAGCCCAACCCGCATTCTCAAAATTTCTGAAGAAAAGGGCTTGGTTATGTAGTCGACGGCACCCTCGCTCAAGGCTTTCGCCTCGCTTTTGGGATTATTTGCTGCCGTCAAAAAAATTACGGGGATGTTTTGGGTTTTTTCATTCTCTTTAAGCAGTTTGTTTACGGCATAGCCATCCAGCTCGGGCATAACAGCATCCAAGAGAATCAGATCGGGCATAACAACGTCAAGAAGAGAAAACAAATCCTTGCCGGACGACTCGGTATGCACGATATAATCGTCGCTGAGGCATTTTTTTGCAAACTCCTGGCTCAATTTTGCATCATCGACGACAAAAACTACTTCTCGGCCTCGGTTGGACACGCTCACGTGTTTTGCTCCTCATTACGCTTTACCGTCTCGATAATCGAATTCAAGCTTTGGCTCATAACGTCAATCGATATATGCGCTTTATCGTAGTTTTCCGCGATGCTGTCGATAAGCTCGTTTACGGCTGTGATAGCGGCCAAGGATTGTGCAGAAATTTCGTCGGACTCGGACACAATTGTCTTGGATTTTGCCGCAAGCGCACGCACCTCTTCAGCAACAACCGCAAACGCCTTGCCGTGGATTCCGGCACGAGCCGCCTCGATTGACGCATTAAGCGCGACAAGGTTTGTTGACGTGGCAATCGACAAGATATTTGTCGAAATTGTTTTGAATTTGGAGAACCCTTCGTTTAATGTAACCATGCATTCGGTAATTTGTGCCGATTTTGCTTTGATGTTTTGAATGTCCTCAAGCAAAAGATTCGCGCTGTCGACGTTTGAAATCGCTATATCCAAGACGCCCTTTATCTCCTCGTTAAGCATTTGGATACAGTTTGCCGGGATATTGTCGCCGGAAACGATGCTTCGCGCCATTTCGTGACAGGTGTCGTGTCCGCACGCGCCGCAGTCAAACGTACGCTGGCGATGCGTAGACTTGTTCATGGCTTTGTAGCCCTGCTCGATTTGCGACTCGGTTAACGCTCGCGTTTTAACATGCGACGGGTTATATTGTCGTATAAAGTCGTGCATTTTAAGCGTTCTGTCGTAGTTTTCCAAAAGTTGTGCATATGTGTCGCGGTCAAAGTCACGCGAAACGGATTTTCTGTTTTCATCCATGATGGCATGGGTTTCGAAACGACCGACGGTATGCTCGACGGCGGTTCCGAGGTTACAGCCTTCTCCGCAGTTTAACACGTCGAAAACCGTTGGCAAAACGCTTTCTCTTTCCTCGGCAAAAGAGTCGATCGCTTCATAAACAATGCCATGACCTTCCGCCTGGTCAACGCGTAAACCCTTTCCAAACCAGAACTGTAAATTCTCCTTTAAACCACCCGGCATCGGGTACAAACGCCCGAAAGCCGCCTCTTCGTGGTCGAAACCGGCAGCGGTATGGGGTAATTCGATGTTGTTTTCGCGGACGTATTCAAAAATCCTCTTAAATGTAACATTATACTTAACCTGTTTCGTTGCCTCAAATTCATGCGCCTTTGCAATACACGGCGTCAAAACAGCCAAGTTATCGTTGATTCTTTCATAATTGCGCATGTAAATCGCCGTACAAAGAATCGGGCTATGTACGGGGGAGAGGTATTTCATAATACCATGCTTGTATTTCAAGATGTAATCGACTATCGCCGGGCAAGGCTGGGTTATCAACGCTTTGGGCGATGATTGTTCGATATGGCGGATATGCGCCCATGTGCAGATGTCTGCTCCGATTGAAACATCGTAAATTTTTCGAACGCCCTGTTGCTTAAGCCACGCCAAAAGCCTACCGCCTTCCGGATTTACATAAAGAGCGGGCGCAGCGAGAATGGAAATGTTTTCGCCTCGTTGCAAATCGTTTAAAAAGCGGGCTGTGTCGTCGTCATAATCCCTTACTTCGTGACGGCATGTTTCAAGGCAAAATCCACAAGCGATACACTTTTCATTGTTAATCGAAACGCGAATTTGTCCTTCGTCTGAGAAAACATGGTTTGCGCCTTCAATGGGACAAACACGAATGCATCTGTTACATCCGACGCATTTCGTTAAATCCTCCATAATGAGTTTACGCATAGTCGATCCCCCGATCCAATTTTTTTTACCATAACAGCTTAATATTATCGCAACCTTCACAGAATGTAAACAACATTTTGACAAAGTTTGCAAGCGGATAAAATTGGTGCGGGTAGTGTCACTACCCGCACCAATTTTTCATTTGCCTAAAATCGTGAAATACCTTATAGTATGTATAAATTCGAGAAAGGAGTTGGCACAAATGAACCTACCCAATGTTTTAATAGTCGACGACCAGCCATCGGTATGCAAGGAGGTTGCGACATTTTTAAGGGGCAGATACAATGTTATTGCGTTTAAATCCGGCAAAGAGGCACTAACCTACCTTGATAAAAATCATGTGGATTTTATACTGCTTGACTACTACATGCCGGAAATGACGGGATTCGAAGTCCTCCTTCAAATCCGCCAAAACAAATCCCTCGACGACACCCCTGCCATATTTCTGACTTCCGAAATAAATGAACGCATGGAACACGAGATGCGACAGCGCGGTGCAAATGACTACTTATGCAAG
>JGI24703J35330_11748364_pt1 | contig 14739 bp, 16 predicted proteins | sample TergutNt197P1_FD_35330 | JGI IMG/M metagenome (IMG submission 35330) | reverse complement strand
CGCAAGATTTCACAGTGCGTTCACTGGTACGACAGGTTAAAACTAACCTTGCAGAATTAAAGGCGGCTGATATAGAGATTGAAAAAATGCTTGAACACTTCAATTATCCGCTTACTAGTATCATGGGCATTGAAACTATTACTTGCGCCAAGCTTATTTCAGAGATTGGCGATATTAGGCGGTTTAAGAATGCCAAAGCATTGGCACGTTATTCTGGCGTGGCTCCTCTAACTTATGCTTCTGGAATGACCAACTTACAAATGGCTAACGCAAGAGGAAACAGAAAGCTAAACGAAATCTTCTTTAAAATGGCTTTAACTTCCATCACACCAATCGGCAAAAACAAAGTACTTGTCAATCCGATTTGTTATGAGTATTTCCAGAAGAAGTTAAGCGAGGGCAAAACCAAAAATCAGGCATTAAAGTGTGTGCAGAGAAGACTTGTAAACATAGTGTTTAATGTGATGAAGCACCAACGACCATATAACAGCCCTGATATTATTCGTCTGGAAGATTACGAACGTGAAGCTACAATGACCGCTTAGGCGGTTTTATTGTTTTACCAAACCATTGTAAAAATGCGTGAAATCGAGTATAATAGATAGTAATGAAATGCCATGTTATTATGGTTTTATACAGGCTTAAATGTGTGTAGGACTAAGGAGTATGGAGCAAAACATTGGAGGGATTAGTCATGGCAACAGACAAAATTAAGATAGAGAAACCAGTAATGACAACGGAAAAAATTAATGAAATGTTAAACATAACAGATACTTTCGACGCCCCAAGTCGATTAATGGATATCTTACAAGATCGAGTGGAGCGAGAAAAAATATTTATCGAAATGCGTAAGCTATCTAAAAATAAACTCAATTACGACTGGTTCAGCGAATACTTTCAAGAAACCTTTGCCGACAAGAAAAGGCAAGGACAAGTTCACACTCCCCCTCATATCGCTAATCTACTGGCAATGTTACTACTCCCTCAAACAGGTGGTTTTGTTTTAGAACCCTGTGCAGGAACAGGATCCTTAACCATCGGTCAATGGAATCAAATAAGTAACCGAAAAAATTATCGACCATCTGATCACCTATTTATCTGTGAGGAACTAAGTGCTAACGCCATCCCCTTTCTCATCTTCAACTTAGCTATAAAAGGTGTTAATGCGGTAGTGAATCATTGCGATGTTATGACACGAGAAAGTCAGGGTGTATTCTTCATTTACAACGAAAAAGATAATCCAAAAGATTTTTCTACCATCAACCGAATGCCTTATATTGAATTTTCAGAAAAATTGTTTGATGTGAAATTTGTAAATGAGAGATACCCTGAACAAGCTGAACTAAATGTTGCAGCTGAACAAAAGGTAAAAGAAATCTACGCAAACAAAAAATAAAAAAAAGAATCCTCAAGTTCAATCACATCACGGTGACCAACTTGAGGATTTTTCATGTAATTAAATTTTAACTTTGAATAATTCTAAGGCTTCTGCAGGCGTTATGGCTTTGACTGCTGATTTATCAAAATCTTTCAGATTACGAGTGACAATATAATCTGCTCCGATCCGCTTGGCACAAGCAGACTGAACCGCATCTTCAAAATCTTTCATTTCACTAGTAAAGGCTGCTGCGATCTCACCTTTTCCAATACTAGCAATGTCGATGATCAATAATAAAGTCTGCACCGCTGCACGGACTTCACTTGGATCAATGTGCTTGCGAAGAATATAGAGAATATCGGTCACAGTAGTTGCCGAGATAACACCTTGGACACGACCTGATTCACAATATTTAAACAAGCGTAGCGAATCCTCATAGCCAGCTCTTTTGCTAATGACATCGATGATAATGTTTGTATCTAAGAGGACTTTCACTGTCTCGCCAACCTTTCCGATTTGGCATCATCTAATGTTACGTCCTCGGGAACAATACCTACAAGGCGATCAGATAGGAAAGACGCCGTTGCGTTGGCACCTAGCAGTCGAGCTACAGGCAAGCCATTTTTAGTAATAATTACTTCTCCGCCAGCTGCCATATCCAAATATTTTCCAAAGTTATTCTGCACTTCTGTTGAGCTTACGATCATAAACTTAACCTCCAATCTTCATTTTTTCTTACCTCTATTATACCTGATTTAGCTAAAATATACAAGTCTGTTTTAGCTAACTTTTTTTGAATTGAATTAATCTAATTCTTTTTGGTCAAGATTTCTAATATTCGTTCGCCTTTTATGTTTCTTCATGTTCCTCACGCCATCGGCATCCAATTCCTCAATTGGTACATAGACTTCCTCCGATGGTTGAACTTCAACGTACTGGTCATTTGCTTCAATCTCCTCACCATCAAACACTTCAAGGTAGTTGCTAAACTCTGGAGCGTGATCATCTGGCACATCCACTTGAATGATTGTTGGTTGATTTTCTCTTAGATACGCCTGATAAAGCTCAAAATAATTATTGACGGCATCATAAATAGGCTCAAAAAATTCATTTGAATCTTTACTCGTATATTCTTCATAAAGGTCATCAAGTAAATTTTCACTGCCAAGTATTGTTTCTATCATCTCATCACTAATATTGCCCTCTCGTGCATAAGCGACAATTTCATTCTTAACTAATATGGTAACATAAAAGTTGACATGAGTTGCACCAGAGAATTACAATAGAAAAAAGAAAACTGGAGGCAACAAGAATGAGAACATATGATCCAAAATTTAAGATTGAAGCAGTAAAATTAGCGCAACAAATAGGTCGTACAAAAGCAGCGAAAGAGCTAAATATACCGATTGCGACAATCGACACTTGGATACGCAAAGCGAAAGACGGAGAAATGAGTGGAGTTACACCTAATCCGCAGGTAAGTTTGTCTCAGGCAGACGAGATTAAACAGCTAAAACAGGAGATTAAAGAGCTCCGTCAAACGAATGAAATCTTGTCAGAGGCGACCGCTTTTTTCGCACAACACCGGAAGAAGTAAGTTCGAAACAGCGATTTGCATTTATTCATGAATACCATGAACGATTCACGATTAGTGCAATGAGTCGAGTTCTTGGCGTCACACGTCAAGGCTACGACCGATATAAAAAATCACTGAATAAAGAAGATAAACACGCCCTACTTCTGGCGACCATCAAAGAAATTCTTGAAGAAGATGAATTCAACGATAAATATGGGCGTAGACGCATTTATGATGCCTTAGTGCTTCGTGGCTTTAAAACAAGCGAGAGAACCGTTTATCGTGTTTGTATGCAGCACGGCATTCTCAAAAAGCGGAAGAAGCCAAAAGGATTGACTAAGCAGTCCCATGAAGACTATAAAAGCGACGATTTACTAAAAGGTGATTTCACAGCGGATAAGCCAGGAATCAAATTTGTTACTGATATTACCCAGTTACCAACAGCTGATGGTACACTGTACATCTCGGCGTTATTTGACTGTTTTGATAATGCCTGTACGGGTTTATCAATGGCAGACAATATGAAGACTGCATTAGTAATTAATTCCGTAGAAATCGCAAATTTAGAACGCCCAAGAGACAGTAAACCAATTTGTCATGGAGACCGTAGTTCTCAGTATACCAGCCACGACTTCCGAACCAAGCTAAAACAACTGAAAATCGTACAAAGTATGAGCCACGCTGGTTCGAGTTGTTTTGGTAACGCCAAATGCGAAAGCATGTGGGCAAGATTCAAAACTGAAGCTGTTTACGATAGATACAAAACAGAATCAATGAGTATGGAAGAAGTGAAATCTCTCGTATTCAGATATTTTATGGGCTACTGAAATCACCGCAGGATTTGTTCCGCTATTGGTGGTATGCCCCCAATGGAAAAACGCCGTAGATTCCGAGCTAAACAACAAATACAAGCACTGGCTACTTAACATATGACTGGCTCATGCCAACTAAATTTGACAAAACCAATTGTAAGTAGGATTTTTTCAAGCAATGACATCCGATGTCTTATAGTCATTCCTTGACCTCATGATCAACTTTTAACCTAGAAGCTTCCTCAACCTCAATAACAATTTTTACAAGCTCTGCCAATGCCAGACAATATCCTTGCATCTCAATAATGAACCTCGGCAACTCACGGTCACTACAACCTGTTTCTTTCATGATAAATCCTTTCCTCTCCTCAGCCTGACCAGAACGCCTTTCCAAAAATCTCTTTCTTACCTCGGGAAAAATGTCTGCATGATTTTCTTCGAGCATTCTTAAATAACGACCATCATCATGTAAAAACACCTCACCATTTCCATCCAAGCCTATTTGAAACTCTAACCAATTTCCATACCAATCCCGAAAAGGTGACTTAACAAAAATCTCCTTATCTAAACCCGCTGTCTGAAAATTAGCCATCAACCAACCAGCTTCTGAATAATTGGCTTGAGCAAATTCCCATTCTCGTCGCCGTTTCAAATTCGCTTCTCTTATATCTACCATCTTTTTACGCTTCACACTACTAATCCTCCATTTCATTATTTTCACTACAAATAAATAAAAAAAGCACAAGGATTGTTTGTGTTGCATAATCCTTGTGCTATTAAGTTTTTTTGTATTGCTCCAAAACACGAGTCAATTCATGATTTCATGGCTCTTACTATTGATTAAAGGGTAAGATTTTATCACCCAAAAGATAAACATCAACACTTTTTAAAAACTTTCTCGATTACCATAGACTAATTCAAACCCCTCATAACTTCACATTTTCATCCAAATCTCTAATTCATTTATGCATAATATTTTTGAACGAATAAATAAACAGCTCCACCACGCTAATTTATGCAACTTTACAATAATAATTAGACGATCACTGTTAGGTTTATGTGTCTTTCTTTTCAAGAGGGTTAAACCCTATAATTTCCTCCACAATATAAGCAGGTACTCTCCCTAGTTTGGGGTTAGCATAAAAGTCAAAATTACGCTCAACAAGCCTTTGCTTGGCTTCTCGTATAATCCCTTTGGCTTCGTATTCACCATAGCCCTCCAGTTCCATCAAATCTTTCTTCGTGATTGTTTGCACCTTTTCTCACCTCCTCCAAAAGCCGTTAAAAACAAACAATCATATCACTTCAAAAAAGGGACAAAAAAAGGGACAAATTTTAATTATCATTGCTTATCATTGATTAATAACTGAAATTTACAAGCAATTCTCTCTCTTGTAAAGCATCACATTTCTAAGTTCAAACTCTAAATGACCAGATAAGAAAAACCCCTGATACTACAGGGTTTAGAAGCTATTTGCTATTTAATCTCTCTCATATTATCACAGTTTTTTTAGAGTTACTTTTTGAAAGATGACAAGGGTACCAATGTATATTTTTTCCGAAATTTGTTCCGCTCATTATTATCACTTACCTCATAATTTCTTTCAACCATTATAGCATAGATATTCAAAAAAAGCATCAACCAACTTGAAGGTCAATGCTTTAAACTTGAATTATTCCATTGCATCCGCAACAGCCTCGGCAACATCTTCGGCCATTTTGGCAACATCTTCTACTACATCCTCAGCTGCTTCGACGATATCAACAACTACCTCGTCTTTAGCATCAGTCAGCTGCTCTTTGATCTCACTCAAGCGCTCGCTTACTTCGTCAAATTTTTTCTGAACTTTCTCTTTCGAGTCATTCCAATCAAATTCTTCAATTTTCTTCTTTGTTTCTTCAAGCTTTTCCCTCAAGGCTTCTTTCGTATCACTGAATTTTACTTCTTTAATATCAAAATCCTTGATTTTTTTCTGCATATCCCCTACTTTGCAAATAAGCTCATCTTGTAATTCTTTCCCTGATTTTGGAGTAACTAGAGCCGCTACTACTGCACCTACTGCGATCCCTGTTAAAAATGCACAACACTTTTTCATACTAAAACTCTCCTTTTTTATTCGCTTTTTTTAACTTTTTTTGCTCTCTTTTTTCTTTCATGGCTTTGAACCTTTGCACAACATCAGCCATTTTTTTGATATCGGCAATTTTGCTAGTCACCACCATTTTGGTTGTTTGAATATCATCCAACATCTCATTAACATTCTGCCCTACTTCACGAAATTCTCGCAAAGTCAGCTTCAATTCTTTGAGCAATCCAACCAAATAAATCGTCAATACAACTCCACAGATAACACCGATTAAGGCTAATATTTGTCCGTATGTAATCGTGATTTCACTATTCATTTGCAACTACCTCTCTTTCTTCATAAATTTATATAAGCATGTTCATATTTTTCGATATCTCCAGCCCCCATAAATACTAAAACACCATTTTCATACTGCTTCAACAGTTTTATTTCTTCTAGTGTCAACAATCCGAAATCAGGGTTGTCGTTTAAAATAAAACTAATATCAATATCGCCTGCTTTTTCTCTCGCCGAGGCAAAAATTTCTGTCATATATACATAGTCTGCTAGCTTTAGTGCCTCAGCAAACTCTTTGGCAAAAGTGGTTGTTCGTGAAAAAGTATGAGGTTGAAAAATCGCTACAATAGGACGTTTTGGATATTTCTGTCTTGCTGCTTTTAGCGTGACTTCAATTTCAGTTGGATGATGAGCATAATCATCAATCAACATTTGTGCACCCACTTGTCGCTCACTAAAGCGACGCTTAACACCCATAAACAGGGATAAATCCTTGGCTATTATTGAAGGATCCATCTTTTCTAAATAACAGACTGTAATGACAGATAGGCTGTTTAAAATCATATGGTCACCGAAGAATGGAGTTTTAAATGTATGATAGTACTTGTCATTGATAATGACATCAAAAGTTGTTCCATCCGTCTGTTTAATGATGTTTTTAGCTATCACATCATTATGAGCCGAAAATCCATATTTTAAACCATTATCAATATTAAGCTGAGAGATATTCGCGTCATCTCCCCACATGACCACATTTTTCCGACACTGCTTTGCAACCTCTGCAAATGCAGAAATAACGTCAGCCGTATCTTTAAAATAATCGGGATGATCATGTTCGATATTTGTTATTATTAAATAATCAGGATAGTAAGCGAGGAAGTGCCGACGATATTCACAAGCTTCAAAAGCAAAATATTTGCTCTTGCTTGCACCTTTTCCTGTCCCATCACCAATCAAATAAGATGTCGGTGCTGATAATCTTAATACATGAGACAACAAGCCTGTTGTCGTGGTTTTACCATGTGTTCCTGCAACAGCGATGGAAATAAAACCACTTGCGAGCTCACCTAAAAAATCATGGTACCTAACAACCCTTGCACCAATGCGCTTGGCATAGGCAATATCTTCATGCGTATCAGAAAAAGCATTCCCTGCAATTACAATCATATTTGCATCAATTTTCTCAGAACCAAATTCATGAAGCTCGATACCTTTTGCTTCAAGTTCAACTTGCGTAAATAGCATATCCTTGATATCAGATCCTAGTACTACATGCCCCATATCATATAAAACATTTGCTAGGGCGCTCATGCCAGCCCCTTTAATTCCCACCAAATAATACTTTTTCATCATTACCACCACGCCCATGTTAGTTATCGTAAATTTTGTTCAATTCTTCTTTTGTAATGAGCACATCCCTTTTAGAGGTTGCACCATTAGGTTTCGTAATAAAGCCTTTTTCTTCTAGCTGGTCGACAACTTTTGCTGCTCTGTTGTATCCCATGTGCAGTTTTCTTTGTAACAAAGAAACAGAAGCCTTCTCTTCCTCAATAAAAATCTCCATAGCGGCTTGCTCTAATGGATCATCACCACTAGTAGCTTCAACCATCCGCTTATCAAGTGCATCCTCAGCAATCAAATATTGTGGTAAACCTTGCCCTTTAGCAAAAGTTACCACACGCGCAACTTCTTCATCACTAACAAATGCCCCTTGAACACGGCGAATTTTATTACCATTAACAGATAAAAGCATATCGCCACGTCCTAATAAATCCTCAGCGCCATTTCCATCAATAATGACTCTTGAATCATTTGCTTGCGCCACAGCGAAGGCAATTCTAGTAGGAATGTTTGATTTAATCGTACCTGTAATCACGTTGACCGTTGGACGTTGGGTCGCAACAATCAGATGAATGCCAGCAGAGCGTGCTTTTTGTGTAAGACGGATAATAGCATCCTCAACCTCACCTGCAGCGACCATCATCAAATCAGCTAATTCATCAATAACAATCAAGATGTAAGGAATTTGATCATAGGCCGCTCCAAATTCTTTACGTTTTTTATTAAAAGTTTTAATATCACGGACGCCGTTTTTAGCAAACAGATCATAGCGATGTTCCATTTCTTCAACTGCCCAGTTAAGGGCGGTTGCTGCTTTTTTTTCATCGTTAATAACCGGCGTAACCAAGTGTGGAATATCATTATAAGGAGCCATTTCGACACGTTTTGGATCAATTAGCATCAATCTAACAGTATCAGGTGTTGATTTATATAAAAGACTCACAAGCAAGGTATTAATACAAACCGATTTCCCTGAACCCGTTTGACCAGCAATTAGCCCGTGTGGCATTTCGGCGATGTCTGAATAAACCGCTTCTCCTGTTAAATCTTCACCTAAACCAATAAATAAGGGGCTCTCGTGAAGGATAAATGTCGGTGAGGATAAAATTTCTTTCAATCTTACAAGCCGTCTTGTCTCATTGGCAATTTCGATACCAATAGTGTTTTTCCCAGGGATCGCCTCAATTCGCAAATCAGATACTGATAAGCTTAATTTCAAATCCTCAGCGAGTCCTTTGATACGGTTAAGCTTCGTACCGGGGTCAGGTGCGACCTCAAACTGTGTGACTGTAGCTCCTTGCACATACTCTCCTGTCACAGTAATCGCTACGCCAAAATTTACAAATGTTTGCTCAATCAGACCCATTTTTTCTTGAATCCACTCATCATTTCCATTTCCAAGTGGAATACCTGCCTCTAAAAGTTCAAGTGAAGGATGCTCATAGTAAGTGTTCATTAGTTTTTCTTTTTTCAACGTTGCTAATTCAGGATTCTTTTGTTGCGTAGGTATAACTTCATCGTCACTTATTTCTTCAAAATATTCAAATTCTTCCGACATTTTTATCGGGGTTGTCTCTTGAGGTTTTTGAAGAGGCACTTTTTTGGCTTTGATGATTCTAGTAAAAGGCTTGGGACCTTTATACCTCCCAAATTGCTCTTTTAAAACATCATCTAATGTTCTATCATACTGTGCATAAACATCGCTGTCTTCTAGTTTAACACGCACCAATTTAGCACTAATTTCAAATTCACCTTCTAATGTCGAGAAGACAAGTCTTCCTTGGAGTGGTGTTTTGCACACTTCATCCTCAGAAGCAATAGCTAGTATTTTTGAGATGTCAGATGTAAGTGTGAAGGTTGCTGCTTTCATTGATTCCTCGGTTAAAATAACAGGATCATTTGGACTCACCACTCTACCAGTAGCAGGATCATATCTTCCATGTGCAATTACAACTTCCAAGCCATCATTTTTTTGGCGCCCTGAAATTGGCGAAACAAAAGGTTGCGCCCTGAAAGAGGAGGTCGCCATATCTGTTTCAGCCTTCTTCCTTTTTTGATCCGCCTCAGTTATGCCAGGTCTCTTGTCACTATATGCTTCAATTGGTTTGTTAGCTATAGATTTCAAGCTTGAAGTTGATGGGCTTGCGAAAACACCTGGCTCAATCTTTGTTGGTTCTTTTTTATCCTTTTTAACCTTTTTATCCATACCGCAACACTCCGTAAAAAACACTACCATATTCAACTTACGAAAATTATACCACATCTTACCATCCGAAACTAGTCTTATCGACAAAAAAAACAGAAATCGTCATTTTCCATTGTAACGATTTCCATTATTTGAAATATTCAGCCTAAATCTCTAATAAATTGTTCGATTTCAGGAGGAGTTTTTCGATCTTTGCTAATGAAGCGTCCTACAATTCTTCCGTTATCAAAAGCGAGGAAAGAAGGAATCCCGTAAATATCTAGATCCTTGCATAGTTCGATTAGGTCATCACGGTTGATATAAGAGAAATTCCACTCGGGAAATTTGGCGATTATAGACGGGAGGTGTGGTTTGATGAAGATGCAGTCGCCACACCAATCGGCTGAGAAAATCACGATATGCTTGCCATCTTTTGTGATTTGTTCAAATTGTTCTAATGTGTTGATGGTTTCCATTTTCTAACAACTCCTTTTAAACGCTTTTTGACATAGGTCGGCAGGGCAAATGCACCCTGATGGATATGGGGGTTGTAATATTTAGTTACCAATTGTAACTCACGCCATTGTTGGAAGTCGACATTTTCAATCGAGCCCTTTGTCGCAAAGCCAAAGAGCCAGTGTCCAGATGCGTAAGTTGGAATATGGGCTTGATAAACATGGGCTTGTGGAAAAATTTGCTTGATTTTTTGATGACTTCGATACATCTCCCGAGCATCCTGTTCATAATACGGACTTTCATGCTGATTGACCATGATACCATCTGGCGTTAAGAGTCGATAGCAGTTTTGATAAAAATCTAAGCTAAATAAACCCTCTCCTGGTCCAATGGGGTCTGTTGAATCGATGATGATTAAATCATATGCACCATCTTGTGCAAACTGAACCCATTTCACACCATCTTCAAAATATAAATTTACCCGCTCATCTGCTAACTTTGCTGCCGTTTGGGGCAAAAATTCGCAACAAGCACGAACAATTTCTTCATCAATTTCAACCATATCAATTTGCTCGATTTGCGGGTAGCGGACAAGTTCACGAACTGTCCCACCATCACCGCCACCAATCACAAGCACCTTTTTGATTGCGACATTCACACACATTGCCGGATGGACAATCATTTCGTGATAGACAAATTCATCGCGCTCTGTTAACATCAAAAAATCGTCAATGACCAAAAAGCGACCTAAGTCTTTATTTTCAAAAATTTCAAATTGTTGAAAAGCTGATTTTCCACCACATAAGCGCTGGTCAACCTTGATGCGAAAGGCTGTATCATCACTCCAGTCTTCTGTAAACCAAAGATCTAACTTATTCCAATCCACCTGGTTTTTCAGACTGCGAAATTGCTGAAAATCACGGTGTAATGAGACTAATTTGCTTTCTTTTTTAACTAGTTCATCATCACAAGCGAGGTTATTGCTAAATAATTTCTCCATATTATTCGGCAACATAAAAGCTCCTATGTGTAAATCTGTGTTGTAATAATCAGTCTCCAATTGCAACGTCAACCAGCGCTCAAATTGTGCATCTTTGGTCGGATCAAGCGTTTTGGAGGCAAAGCCAAAGAGCGACAACCCTGATGCGTAGGTTGGGATATGAGCTTGATAGATTTTTGCGATGGGAAATAGCTGTTTGATGCGGTCATGAGCTGATTTTGCAAAGCTCTGATCCCACTCAAAAATCGGGCTAATTTGCTGATTAATCAAGATGCCTTCTGCTGTTAATGCTCGGTGGCATTGTCGGTAGAAGTCGCTTGTAAATAAGACTTCCCCTGGTCCAACGGGATCTGTTGAGTCGACGATAATGAGGTCGTAAGTGGCTGATTCAACCTGCTTAACCCAGTTAATGCCGTCTTCAAAATGGATGGTTACACGAGCGTCATCTAAGGCTGATGATAGGGTTGGCAAATATTTTCTAGCTGCTTCTACAACCATTTCATCAATTTCAACCATATCAATTTGCTTGATTTGCGGGTAGCGGGTTAGTTCACGAATGGTCCCTCCGTCACCACCACCGATAACTAATACATTCTTGATGGTGGGGTTGACGCACATCGCGGGATGGACAATCATTTCGTGATATATAAATTCATCTCGCTCTGTTACCATTAGTAAACCATCCAAAGTCAAAAAGCGTCCATAGTCATCACTGTCGAGAATATCAATTTTTTGATACGGGGAATTGCCACTATAAACGATCTCCTTGGCTTTAATGGAAAATAAAATATCATCTGACCATTCTTCATAGTACCAAAGTTTCATCATCAACCACCAAATCCGCCACCATAACCGCCGCCGCGATATCCGCTACCGCTATAACCACCGTTGCCAGTACCACCGTAACCACTAAATCCACGATACCCACCGCTATTCACACGACGGTATCTTCTTCTTAAACGACCATAGCGACGAGGTGTCCTTCCACTTTGAACCGTCGTCATTTCCTTGTCCATTGCGTCTAAATGCAATAAGTAGCTATCTTTGGTCACATGTCTAAAGCGATTTAATGCTATAACTCCACGAACCAAAAATGCCATCACAACAAGTGGTGGAACAAAAACTAGCAAGCCATAAGCAAAGCTTCCATCTGTGAAAGCCCCTGCCCCATAAAAAACAAAGGCATAGATGTAAAAGAAAATCAAATCAATCCCAAAGAATACCGTCACAAACATCATCCAGTCACGCTTTTTTTGCGAAGCTTGATAAGAGATCACATATAAGCTTGTCATTGCAATGGCTAACACATCACCTGCTCCTTCTGGAATCCATAAATAAGTCAGCCACATCAAACTCGGCGCCGTCCAAAGGATCGGTTCATAAATGATAAACATGAACAATAAATTAACCACCGCCACAATAGTCATAACTAACAAAGCCGTCCGTGCATTTTCAAACTTATGCACAAACTGTCTAATTTCGAAATCATCTTCACTTTTCCTAGACTTAGGTAGTAAGATGTCGACATTATCCTTATAGTTCTCAAACACATCATTTGCGTAAATGAGCACCTGAATTCCCACGTCATTATAGCTATCTAAAATCGGCTTTAAATCCTCACTCATCTGAGCGTTCGTCCAAAGTACAACACGCCTAATACCATTTTCTCTCATATAACTTGCAGCTGGAAAATCTTCGAAATCAACACTCCAGCGATTATCATACCAACTGGAACTATAGGTGCCTGGTTTCATCCGCTGACGATCTAGCAAGAAAGCAGGCGGTGCATCTGAGGTGATGCTGATTCCTTTCAAAACATCTGCACCTGCACTTAGCGCATCAATAATCGGGCCGTTATCGATCACTGACCCTAATCCGCCAATTTTCGCTTCATGAATTCCATTATAAAGTGGCACTGGTCGAAAACCAACTTTTGCAAGCCCGAGTCCTTTCTGAACACTTTCTATACCAGGTAAATCAACAATTATCGCTGTTTCTTGATTTTTCAACTGACTAACATCAGCAGGAATTTCAGCTACTCTGACACTACCAAATGTCGAAAATGCATCTGCATGAACAAATAGTGCTGGCTTGGCAAAACTCGTCCATTGTCCCGTAGCAGGTGCCCAAGTTTGATACAATTCTTTATGATTCATCTCAATCAACCTCTTTCAATTTTCCAATTTTCTCGCATCTTGCAACATCCCCGATCACACCGACCAAAACTGGCAACTCACTTGCATCCCCATCAATCCGTGGCATGTGACTTGCCCTTGCATAAAGTCCTGCAAATTCACCATCGACTACAAATACACCTAAATTCAAATGTAAACCATCGATTGGCACACTTTTAAACATTTTTTGCACAAGCCATTGATCAGGGCTATGCTGTGCTGCCATCCTAATATCAAGGTCTTCCTCTTGCGACAACGTTTCTGGAATATTTATCCCCTCTCCTACTCGCCCAAAGGCTGGTTTCAAAATATAATCATCCGCTTCAAAACTAGGTACGCATTTTGTTTCAGGAAGTAGCTGCTTCCACATAGGCACCTCCACGCCAAGGTCGTCCCAAATAAGTGGTAATCTTTTCGACTGGGTTAATAAAGCGATGGGATGATTGCATGAGGTTGTTTTAGCATTAATAAAGGCGCGCCAATCGACGCTTTGAGCAAATTCCAACCACTCCACAGGATAGTAACGCATCAAGGCATCTGCACCAAGCGCTAAACCATCCTCCCACATCAAATGAGCTGGATCTAAATAAACAGCATCATAACCAGCTTGTTCCATCAAATCGCCAATAAAATGTAGAATCTGATAATCCTCCACCGTGTGCGTATCATGAAGATAGGCAATAGTCGAACCAGGTGACACAAGCCGTTGCAATCTGCGTGTGAAAACCTCGCCAAAATCACCACATTGATAAAAATTAGGGAAATAGCGCTGTGCTAATTCCGGTAAAATCGACGCTTCAGGATAGCCCGCCGGCACATCACTATTCACCTCAGAAATCCGCCAACCATCAGTCGTTGGATGGAAATCAAAACGCATAAAGCGCACATGTTTTTGTGGATCGTAGTCACAATTGCAAAGCGCATCAGTCATCTCACTAGAAATTCCCATAGCAACACAAAGATCAGGCCGATTTTTCAACGCTTGCTCCATCTGGATCGTTTCATGATAAAGCACTACTGCTGAGGATTTCAAAAAATCCATCTCTGATTGGTCAAGCAACACGACCGCATCACTAATCGTACTCTGAACACCTGCCTGCAGATCCCATTTGTAACCATCAAATATGACATCTAGTCGATAATCAGGGTATTTTTCTGATGGAATTGTTCCTATCTTAATCTTCAAAAATTTCACCTCTTTTTTATGCGGATTCTTAAGGCAGTGAGCTTTTGACACAGCGCACCGTGGGAAATGCACACTTTTGGTGATTTCCTCGATTTTAGTGAGCTTTTGAGACTGAGCACCGGTATAATCCCTTATTTTCGAAATAACTCGCGATTAAAGGGATTTTCTTGAGCTCTGGGGCAAAATAATCCCTCATTTTTCAAATAACTCGTGATTTAAGGGATTTTCTTGGGCTCTGGGGCAAAATAATCCCTCATTTTTCAAATAA
>JGI24703J35330_11748365_pt1 | contig 14747 bp, 17 predicted proteins | sample TergutNt197P1_FD_35330 | JGI IMG/M metagenome (IMG submission 35330) | reverse complement strand
TCGCACCACCAAAGCCAACCAAAACACCAGACAGAGTTTCATGCACAGAGTAGCTAATAAACCTCTCAAGTAACTTATATTTCGCTTTGAGAACAATTTCATTTTCTGGTTCAACAGCTAAAACCATGTCCGTCAGCTCCCAGTCACTATACCGCCAATTTGTCCATTCGCAAAAACATTAGAACATAATTTTTCCTTTGAGCGTAGCCGTTATCATGAAGGGTTTGCTCGTCTATTTCATCACATTCGAATAAAAATTTAAGTATTTCAACGTTGCCACGTGAAACATCTTTTACAACATTTTAAAGCGCAATGATTTTCCATAAAGGCAAAGGTTGGCATTTCTTCAAAGGTTGTATCAGCCCATGTTTTTAGCGCTTGATGACGACGCAGTTTTCGTTGGGGCTTTGATAGGTGCATTTTCGCTGGGAAAGTTGTGTAAATATTTAGGTAGTCTGATAATATTTTCTTCGTTGTGGTTACTTCGTATTTTAAAATATTCCTTTTGTTGATTTTTTACGCTCACCCATTTTTCGTTCACGAAACCATTTAATCACGAGATAGGTAAAATACAAACTAATCGGAATATACTGAGCAAAATAGTCAGGAGCATTTCTTCTCAAAAGAAACGCGTGCCAAACGATCAACAATATCCAAACAACAAACAAAACGTACTTCTCCCAAAGTCGATACAAACTTCGACTAGCTTTTTCGTTCCCATTTTTAGCAGATATTCGGTACCAATGAGACGCAAGCTTAAAGTTGCTCTTTACACCAATTTTATATTGATAACAACGACCCAAATGATATTGTGCATCATGGAGGCCACTTTCAGCTGCCTGTTGATATAGCAAAAATGCTTTTTCCTTATTTTTTGCAATACCATTACCCGTTTCATAGTACCACGCTAACCCGCTTTGAGCATGAATATCCTGTTGATTAGCCGCTTTTTCAAGCCAATGGACAGCTAATTCATAACTTTGCTTAATGCCATATCCATTCCCATAACAAATACCTAAATTATTTTGAGCATAAGCATCACCTGCTTTAGCTGCAAGTTCAAACCAATAAAATGCCTGTTTGTAATCAATAGCCACACCATGACCAAAGAAATAGCATGCTCCTAACGCCGATTGTGCTTCTGCATTTTCCTGTTTGGCCGACAGTTTAAACCAATGAAGCGCCTGATCATCATTCTTTTTAACCCCCAACCCATGAAGGTAACATCGTCCGACATGACATTGAGATAGGGCATGATCTTGTTCGGCAGCTAACTTATACCAAGGAAATGCCAATGCTAAATCCTGTTCAACATAATATCCATTTCCATAACACCACGCTAACCAATATTGACCACTTGCATTTCCTTTCTCAGCCGACGCTTTAAATAATTCAAATGCTTTTTTCTCGTCTTTCTCAACACCCTCACCGTAGAAATAACAAGCTCCTAAGCTACTCATCGATAGAGGAAATCCTTGTTCAACAGCTTTTTGATACCAAAAAAATTCCTGTTCATAGCTTCTATCAACGCTTAACCCCTTACCATAAAGCAGCCCAAGGTTATGTTGAGCAGGCGCAATACCTTGGTTAGCAGCGAGCAGGTACCAGTAAAAGGCTTGTTCATAATCTTGTTTAACACCTTTGCCAAAATGATACGCTTTCCCTACGATGTGCCTCGCAATTTTATCTCCAGCTTCAGCTGCTGCTTTATAATCTTCAAAACTTTGCTCTTTAATCGGAACATAACGTTCCTTGGATAACATCACGAGAAAATCATCTGTTTCTAAGTCGTCTAATGGCGTTTTCATAGTAGTTTTACCTCTGATTTATTTTTTAACCTCTCAGGTACTTTCATTAACACAGCGCCTAATGTAACGAGAACAGATCCCAACGCCTTTGTTTAATTGTTCAATGACTTCGGCTTGCGTCGTGTCATCAGTGTCATAAAAATTAAAAACACGGCTTCCATCAACGATAGACAAAGCATCAAACGCTACAAATTTAAAAGGTGCACCCTCTGGTTTACCAACTGCGATCATGGCTAGACAATGTTCAAAGGTAAGATTGACAAACAAACGGTCTTCTTTATTCTCAACAATTTCAAACTCAAAGGACGTCGTGTACACCGAGCCTTCACTTTGAGTTAACCACTCCAGGATGCGGCGTTTGATTTGTTTTTCGTCGTAGTCCATTTAAATCACTTCCTTCAACAACCGCATTGAACCATTTTGTCTGGCTCAAATGCACTTGTTTCTAGCGGTTTCGGGTGGTACTTAAAATCTGGTAATTGATTCATTCTTCCACCTCCCAATACATTACGCTACTATTCCCTTTACTGCCAAGCGCCTGCATTTAATAAGCGTTGAATGTAGCTAGATATTTCGTTAAGGCTGATTTCAAGAATCAAAACATCGTCAACGTGACCCAAGAAGGAACGGGATGCTGAAATAGCATCTGGCGTAACGTCAAGCCCGGTATTAAAGGCACGAAAGCGAGTTGGCGTCCATTCCACGTAATCAGCAAGGGTTACCGAAACTTGCGCAAGTTCACTAACGCGAAGAAATCCCAAATTTATCTCCATTTCAAAAAGAAAGAGATTTCTGATTTCATCGGTGATCTCTCTAACGTAAGTGCCAAACTCCTCAATAACTGGCGTTGATGTTAAGACGGTCACACTGTAACTTAGAGGGCTCTGACTTCCCAAGGTCTGAACCACTCTCACCTCATCAACGTCTGTTAAGTGCTCCAGTAGGAAATCTTCTGCTTGAAGCTCAGTGCTGAAGGTTTCGTTGATCACTGCTTGAACGTCATCAAAGGGATATGGTTGATATTCACCGTGAACCACCACGTTAATCCGATTGTTTTCATCCGACACAAATTCATCTGAAAAGTGCCAAGAGAGCGTTCGGATACTAGTAGAAGCAGGCGTGACCATTAGGTTTTGTAGCTCAATCTCATGAGCTTGAAACGTGTCGTAGGCAATGTTATAAATGTCTTGTGCATCATCGACAAAGTAGCGAACGGAGCGATGAGTGGGCGTTTGAGCATAAACACCAACCCCTAAAAATTCAACGCCTGTGATTAAGGTTAACTCTACTTCCCCCCCTGACACTGACGATGAAGGAATCCATTCAGTTTCATTGATAAAGCGAACCACTTGCTGCGTCTCAACAAAATGATTTGCTCCTATGCCATTTGCAAAGTTTTCAATTGCAAAGTTTTCAACCATGAGCTGGTGAGCCACTTGGACGTCCAGGGCGCGATCAATCAACTCTCCTGCATCGCTTAGCCTGATGTTATAAAAACGATTAATGTCTAGGTGAAAGTCAAACGTACCACCTAGGCGACCAAAAGAGTAAGTAGATGAAGAGTCCAAACTAGTGGTTGACCAGCTTAGAATGGCTCGTTCTTCGTGGTCTTCAACGAGACGAAGGTTGATCCAATGGTGATCCATGTCCTCCATTTCCTCTAAAGCATCCATGACAACATACAACAATTCCTCTGCGCGCTCAGCAAATTCCGATTCCGAGACGTCTCGTCGATTGAAATACAGATCCACATAATAAATCGTCGCATTTTCATCTAAAGCTCTTATAGAGTCTTCCGTGATAACAACCTCAACGTTAACCGGCGAACGTTGCGCGATTTCATGGCTAATCGTCTGCATCGGATCATAGCTACAGCCTGAAAGCATCATAAGAGTAACTAAGCTTACCCCAGTCATAAAAATTTGTTTAATCATTACAGCTGCCTCCCGTTTATCTGTGATCGTAAAATTCAGACGAAGACTCCTTGCTTTCTTGAAACGATTTGAAAGCCATTTCTAAAGCTTGCGACGACGTTTTAAAATCGGTCAATCTAATACTTAATGGTTTAGAGCCGTCTTTTTTAGCAATTGTAACCGTCATCAATTGCGCAGCAGGCGTATGCAAAGAAAAAAGTGAAGACGTAATCCTTTCAACCTCATCAAAGCTCAAACCTATCTCTTTTGACCGACGCTTTGCCACTAGCCCCCGTTCATAGAGCGTTACTTGATAAAAACTCAACTTCCAAATAACAAAAACTGGAAAAACCATGAGACCAAACATAGGAGTCATTCCGCCAAAAACAATGAGTAATACAATGTCCATCCCATAATTGTCCGTAACCATAAGGACGATCGCAGCTACAAGAAAACTGGCAGCTCCTAGCATCAGTATGGACAAACAATAAATACCAATGGCTTTTTTCCAGTTCACAGAAGCTGTGTCTAAAATTAGTGTGCCTAAATGCGTATTTTTTTCTGAAAATTGCTTCATTTCTTATCCCACTCTTCCAATTTTTAATCTTATTTCTCAATCAACGCTTATTTAGAAATCTGACTGTCAAAATAATTCCGACGATTGTCCCGATTGTTAATGTAATCAGCATTAAAACATAGTCAGAATATTGATTAGATGTCACGGTAAAGGGTAGCCATGTTGCTAGAAAGAAAAAGAGTAACCAGCTAACGACAACTATGATTTTTTTCAACATAATCAATCACCTCTCGCATTTTAAACTGAGATAACATCTCACTAATCCCTCACTTTTTCCTCATAAACATAAGCATCAACATCAATTTCTGTGCCAGTTAAATAACAAAATTCGATGACTTCCTTATCAAAGTGAATAATTGGCGACTCAGCATTATAATTATGCGATACAATCTGTAAAATAAATTCAACATCATAGCGAGACTTAATTTCTAAAAGCTCGGAAATTTTATGTTTCAAGTGTTGAATCGTATTTAGGTATTGTTCGTTTACATCATAGCGTTCTACTTCACTTTTTTCTCCAGACCATTTAGAAAAATGATATTTTGTTTGTGGCGCATCTTTAGGTACATTTTTCCTATAATCTCCCTTTTTAAACTTAGCAAAAGGTTCAATTCCTAACCGATTCGTTGTTTCAGCAGGGTCAAATACACCTCTCACTGACGCTTCATACCCATACATTCCCATTTCACCTTGACTAACAATAGTAAAATAAGTGTAGCTATGAGTTAACTCTTTTCCACAATCCAGACATCGTTTATTCTCCATGTCAATTCCTTCTTTTGTCCAATCATCACAACCATTGCACCATCGCTTCATTATTCGTGAGCCTCCTCTGATAAAGCAGTCACATCTCCATTCTAGTTGGGTATTTACACAAGATTATTGACACTACCAGCGCGGCAATAAGTCACGCCAAAAATCAAAAAAAGAGGATATTATTTCCATTAACCCAAGCCAGATGAGCACAATCGGAAGAAGGATAAGGCCTAAAACAATGAAAGCAAAGATCCGAGCTGTATTTCTCCTGCTGGCCACCGTTGTAAAAATTCTTTTGCTTTTTTTCCACCTGATATTCACTACTAACACTCCATTCAACCCCAATTAGTTTCATCCGTTACGGTAAAATCACTTCTAACGACTCAGAAAAATCCAAAGACCGATCGCAACGAGTAACACGATCACGTAGAGCAATAAAGCACCTTTTTTAGGCGCTGGTTGTCCTGCCGCATCAGTAACCCTCGTCTCTGCCTCCATTTCCACGCCCATTGCCACTAATTTTTCACGTGCAACAGCTGCCATTTTGGTACTTCCACCATTGCGAGCAACAAATTGCAAACTACTTTTCTGTTTCTCTAGCTCGCCCATTTCTTCGTGAATCAACCCACGTTCAAACTGCTCTTCCACCTCCGAAAGGGTCGTCATGAGCAGGTTTTTCTCTTGATACACCTCACGTCTTTTCTCAAAATAAGCCAGTGCCTCATCAAAGTGACCACCTGCGATGGCTTCATAACTTTGCGAATAAGGAAAAAGCTCGTCATCAATACCGTCACGATGTTTCTCACACGATTCTCGATAAATTTCTACGCGCTCTTTATCTCCCATCGTAAGCGCCCATTTAAGAAGTTGATCATAAAAGTGCCCTTTCCGATATCTTTCAAAAGCTTCTGGTTCAACCTCAAAACGAAGGACCATCTCTTCTAGCATTCGGAATGCCACCTCATAATTCCCCATGGTGCCGTGGGCATAGGAAATTTGATGCTGTAAAAAGGCACGTTCTTCCGTTTTCACATCTTCTCGCGCTAAAAAGCGAGAAGCTTCGGTGATAAACTGCGCCGGCTCACACTCCATCAACAATAATTTCCAAATGCGCTGGTATTCCTTATTTCGTTGACGTTTCTTTTTTGAGAAAAGAACACCGACGTACGTTCCTAAAGCTTTTAACATAACCGATAAATCGTTGTTATGCTTGATCACACCGACACCCAACCACCAAAGGATACCGAGAAAAATAAGGACAAGTAAAATCAGAATTAAATTGAGTGCCCGATTTCCAAAGGTGTGGTAACCCGTCGTAAAACTGGCAATAGCAAGTACTAAAACTGAAAAAAGCAATGTTAAAACTTCCGTGTTTATGTCATTGACAGTCCCTTTCCGACGAATAATTTTTGCTACCAAATAACCGATAACGGCATAAAGCGGGACTCTTATCACAGCACCTGTAAACGTAAAACCATTGGAAATAAAAACTGCAGTCAATAGTGCGGTGAAAAGATAAGTGGAAAAGATGACTGAGTTTCTCATCCGTTCTTTGATGCTTAATGGTTGGTCATTTTCCACATTATCAGTATTCGCTTGCACTGGCAAGCTAACTCCTCTTTCTTTCAGATAACCCTCAAAAGCTACCGTAAGTGCTTCGTATAATTCATTCAAGTCTGTTACGTATTTCCGATTAAACTTGTAGCTAGCATGATTTGGGATGGTTGGTACAAAAATGCTGATCCGATCAGGGTTTAGCGTCATTCGCAAAACATCATCAAAACCAATGCTTCTCGAATAACCATTTGCACACCAATATTTGAATCCCAATTCATAAACCGCCACACGAACGATTTTTCCACTTAAGGCGATGGCTACAGAAATAGGTATAATCCCAAAGATTAAAACCAATGCATAAATGCCATCAAGTACCTCATTTTGATAAAGGTTAAGGACTTGAAAAAAGAAACCTACCCCTACCATGCCACAACCAAGAACGACCAAAACAAGTTGAATGGGCAATAGTTTTCTCCTCACCTGCTTTGTCGAATCGTTGCTTTCGAATCTTTTTTCACCTAATGCTTTCATCTTCATTGGTCTCTCTCCGTGTTCATTATCTATTAACTACAGCTTTTTATCTGTTGCCTCTTTTCTAGTCATAAAGCTCCGCGCCTTTGTCGCCTAAATGCTAATCTCTCATAACGCCGATAAACATTCTAATGAGAAATAACAACATCATCATTGCCATCGACGATAACAGAATACTTCCTAAACCAAATGGGGGGAAATCCCTTTCTCGATCAACCAAGATAATATTTTCAGGATTACGATAATCGTAATATATTTCAAGTTCTTCTCCTTCACGATTTTCTGTTGTTTCAGGGACATTTCGCCTAACCCGATACATGACACCTCCAACTTCATATTCAAGTTCAATAATGGCACCTGTACCACGCTCATTTGCGCCAATCGGTCTGTCTCTCACAACTTCAGCAATGGTTGCAACCGTTGTATTTTGCTCTCTCATTAATCGCTCTGCATTAAAATGGGAAAACCCATCGATACCAAGGTAACGAACCAATCCAAACAATGGAATTAACATCAGGACTGCCAAAAACATGATCGCTTTAAACTTTTCTTTACCCTTCTCACGCATTGCTCAAACATCCTTTCATCACAGTTAATATCATCGTAGTACTCTTTTACTCATCAAACTCCTCAGCACGTGAAAGCAAATATCCCATCTGCTTCTCGTCGTTACACATGTCGCGAAACCCGTTCGCAAATTCTTCAAGTGTCGTTACATCAGCGACTACCCAAAAGCGATCGTCATCAAAATCGAGTGCCATTTTTTCCCTTAACCAAGGTGTTTCCAAATTTAAATAAGCAAGTGTGAGTAAATACCAACTAGCACTATTCCCATCGTATTCGTTAGCATTAAACACATCCATCTTAAAGCCTGCCACTTCGTAGTAAAGGGCATCTTTTCCAGTGTGTTGACCAAGGTTGAAAGGGGCATAAGGCAGGATGGCACTCCGCTCAGGTATTTTAAACGTTGAGTGAGGTTTATTTTCATTGAACCAATCTTCAAATCGAGCGGTTGTACTGGTTTTACTACGATAAGGACCGGTAAGTTCGTGGGTATCTCCTGTGATAAAGCATAGCTGAACCAGTTTATATTTAACAGCTCGACCACGCACGTTAACCTCAAAGGGCTCCACATCGATGTGATGAATAAAGTCGATGTGATAAAAAATCGCATCTTTGCTACTGCTGTTTCTAACCAAGGTTGCAGCTTCTCGACTAATGAACCATTGGCTACTTTCAAAAGAGCTAACCCCTTTTTCGACTTGATTTTTTTGCATCTCAAGATCAAAATCAAAACCTAGCAAACGTTCTTGCTGCTCGATAACGGCTATTTTTTCATTCATTAAAAAGTTACCTGCTAACCAGTGAATCACAACAACGACGATACCTACCACGATGGCGATGGTAATCACAAACTCTAAACCAATCGCTAAATCCACCTCAAACGCAAATAACGGAATCAAAGCTAGAAAGCTGAAAACCACACCACAAAATAGGCCAATCCATCTTCTTTTTCTTAAGGCTTGCTTTTTATAAATTTCCTTACTAAAATACATCACTCTCACCGACTCCTTCGTGCAAAAAAATTCAAATTTATTAATTGTAGCAGGTCAGCAGGGGCATTTTCAATCCCAAATAACTGAGATGCAGGCGTCACAACCTAAGTTGCTATCTAATCACCCTATTTTAAAGCAGAGCTTCTAAAGGAAGCCCATTTCTGAGATTAAATGACTAGAACATATCGCCTTTATCAATCAAGTTTAAAGGCCACTTCGCTATCTATTCTATATCTCGCGCTCTTTGCTGACGTTTATCCCGCAAATTGGCGTTAATTTCTTCTACTTCTCTCTTATCCCTCATGTAAAAATACACCCAAACGATAAGTAAAATAAAGAAATTGATGCCGATGTTAAGGAAGATGTCCGTTATGTTTTCAAAAGTAAACACTCGGGTTGTAAACCCAACTACCAACAACGTTCCAATTCCCACAAAAATGTGAATCAATAACTTTAAACCAAAAGAGAGCTTTTTTGTTTCATAGATCATTCCCCCTGTCGAGATAAACGCCATAGAAACAAGAATCACTCCGATAGAAAATGCAGTAAAATTCTCCCAAATGTCCCCCAATATCGCTAAGTCTAACAGATGGAACACCACAAGGTTTCCAACCACAGCGATGCAGCCCCAAGCCAATCCATTAAACAAATGTTTTTTAATCCATTCCATCGTTATCGTTCACCTCACATTCCCAGACGCGCTTTAAAGTCGCCTAAATATTTTCGTGTAATGTAGTCGTGTATTCCATTTTCCATGATGATGTACATGGTACGGTCAAAGGAGGCAGACAAATGATCAACCCGATTTATGTTAACAATCGCTGACTTAGAAATGCGGACAAAGGAATGAGGAAGCTCATCCATAAGTTCGCTTAAAGATTTGGTCAGTGTATAAGCATAACCCTTGTGATCATAAAGAGTGATTTTTCCCGCTTCGCTACGGATGATGTCCACTTTTTCAGGCTCAATTAAAAAAACTTTGTCGTCTTTTTTCGCCACCAAAAGCTCCGATCTATCTTTGATGCCTTCTAACGTTTCCACCAAGGCCAGCAGTTCTGGCGTTATCTTTGATACACGGAAAGTGACTACCTCTTCGGTGATGTCAGGGCTAACTTCAATTTCTACTCGCATCTTCTCTTTCGCCTCTTTTCTATTTCTAGTATAACACGAATTGCAGTAGCTACTCAACGACTTTAACCAGCCACAGCGGGCAGTTGACCCTTTGAAACGGGCAGTTAGCAAAATGGCGACGACGGAAAGAAAATTTTCCCGTACAATAACCTCAGATTACAAAAGAAAAGGTTGGCGATAAAACATGATACACGTTGAAAAGATTAAAAAAAACTATGGCAATAACCAAGTACTAAAAGGCATCAACCTATCCATTGAAAAAGGCTCATGCACTGCATTGGTCGGTAGAAATGGATCAGGAAAAACAACCTTAGTCGATGTTATTTGCCAAGTAACAAAAGCAAATGGTGGCAACGTCCACTACGCGTTTGATGAAAAGAAGCTCTTTGATCACATTGGTGTACAAATTCAAGATGCTCAATTTGACAAACGATTGAAAGTAAAAGACATCCTTAACCTGTGGACCTCCATTTACGGTGAAGCCAAAGTTGATTTAGAGGAGCTGATTGATCTTTTAGATTTGAAACCAATCATGAACAACCGCTCCGACCGACTCTCTGGTGGTCAAAGACAAAAGTTAAGTATTTTACTTTCTCTGTTTCACGACCCCGAACTCCTTATTTTTGACGAATTAACCACCGGACTAGACGCCACGTCAAGAGAAGACGTCCAGCAATACCTGAAAATGCTCAATAAAAAAAGAGGCAAAACCATCTTTATGGTCAGCCACTACATGGACGAAGTAGAAGCATTATGTGACAAAGTCTATTTCCTTAAAGATGGGGTCATTTTTGAGAAAGGTTCGCCTAATGAAGTTAAGGAAAAATATAACTGTGGGAGTTTACAAGAATTTGTCAAAAATTATACGGGAAAGGTGGAAATGTAAGATGATGCTAGGAATGATGAAATACCATTTATTAATGCTAATAAGAGAGCCCGCCAATGTGTTTTTTGGCTTAGCCCTACCGTTTTTAATGATGTTTATTATGGCCAGTGGGCAAGAAGATGTTTCTATAATAATGAATTTTGCTTTCCCTGTTTACATAACCATTGCTATTTTGGCTCTGGCCATCACCGACTCCGCTTTAACCCATGCCCATTCTAGACAGATCAAATTTTTGCACCGCCTTAAAATGACACCGGTCAGTCCTGCCACTTACCTCTTAAGTAGCATCCTCACACGACTAATCGTCTTGGCTGTTTTTGTCGCCACGTTTTTAGGATTTAATGTGATCTTCTTCCACGTCAGTCTTGCAGAACGAAATTGGGTTGCCATTGCGGTTGCACTCGTTTTAACCTTTGCCATGCTTTACTTTATCGGCATGTTTTTGGCTAACTTTTTGAAAAACACACGAACCACCCAAAGCGTGTTGCACATCACCTTCTGGGCACTTCTTCTATTAATGAACGGCTTTTTTCACGGTGAAGTTTTACCAAATGCGCTCCGTGTCTTCGTTGAGAACACCCCAACCCTTTATGCACTGGAATTGCTAGAAGCTGCTTGGCTTAATACAGGACTATTTGAAGGACATGCCTTTATGGTAGTGGTTGGAATAACCGTTGTGTTCGGGACTTTATCCATCGCTTTTTTCAAATACGAATAAGAAACCTTAGAAGTTAGTCACGTTTGTTTGGGTAACCAAGCAAAACAAGTACCTGTTCTAAATCTAGATGATTAGCCCTATCTTCGGAAACTTTCTAGCTTGTATCGGTTCAAAGACGAAAAATGCAACTCTAATTGCTTACGCATCTAGAATTGCATTTTTGATTTTGCATTAGCGTTTTCTGCTATTCCCAATTACTTTCTTGTGGGAATAATTGTTGACCAACAAATAAGAGTACCTTATTCTCCGAAATCAGCTTCTCCATTTTTATGGCGTGTACTTCTTCACCGCTTGGTAATTTACCAGTTAGGAATGTATCACCAGAAAGTTGAAATTTAACTTTTCCATCTTTTGTAGTATCCTGTACTTCTCCATTGATGAGTAATTCAAAATTGCCTAGCGAGTTCCTAAGTTCAATTTTGTCCTCTCCATGTTGATATGTTAAAACATTATCTGATACGACTTTAACCATGATTGTTCACCTCCTTAAAAAATCATGTCCTAAAACTTATCCCACAGATTTTAATACTAAAATCAACATTTGGGCGTAGTTGTGCCGTGAAAAAGTTGAAAATTATATCATCCTATTATCTTTTTCGCTTACTTTTCTTTTTCCCCTGTTTCTTTTTTCTAGCCGGAAGCTGTGCTCGATAATCAATTCTACGATACCATATCTCAAGGAGGTCGATAACCTGACTGCGTTCATACGCAATTATTTTCTGTCTGCTACCATCAATCATTTCTATCATCATCATTTCTCTATTGCCATCATAAGGAGGGAAAAAGGGAGGCTTTCTAGAAGAAAAAGACGATCCTATTAACCTTTCTTTTTTGCTAAGAGACTTAATGTACTCTTTTTTCAAAGCGATAAAAACAATTCGTTTCAAAGGATGATAGGAATTTTCAACCTCTATATACCAATCTGGCGATTTAAATTTGAATGAGGTAACGTTGTTTGTCTTCATTTCCTCATTGAAGTTAAAGCCTAGCATTTGTTCCTGCTTATTTAAGCTGACAAGCTTGTCTAATATATCAAAAATACACATGATAAACATAATGCTATTACCTGCCATCATAAACATGCCTATAGCGAGAAAAAAGCCTCCATCTTGTGAATTGGCTTCTAAATCTAAGCCAATCACCATTAAAATTAGACCAACAATGATTAAAGTAGTTTGGCTATAAGGAAATGCCCGCCATATAAGTAAACATTTTGTGATTGTTTTTTGTTTCATAAATACCTCGTTAATCTCCCGTTAAAAGATTTTAATGCTTCAGTCGCTACTTTTCACCCTTAACTCAGTTGGCTTATTAACCTTGTGACGACTAGTGTAGAGATTGATTTCAATGGCTAAAAATTCAGCTTTAGCCTGCAGTTGTTCTTTAAAAATTTCGGCTGTTTCTTCAATTCTGGTTTGACCTTGTTCATGTTGCACGACAAAGTAATCGCCTTGTGGCACTTCAATGATGTTAGTAAGATTTTGAATGGCTGTTTCTTCTGGAACTTCCATAAACAAATAACGCTCTATGCCGTTTTGTCCATTTTTATAAAGAAAGCCGTATTCAAGGATTAATTCTGAATAAAGTAGACTGGAGTAATCTTCAACGTAGTAATCAATGTTCGTTGACCATTCAATTGTTTCATTAAGCATTATTTCCGAGAAAGGCTTATTGCTAGGAGTGACACGGTAATACTTCTTCGGAAATTCCTGGGTGTAAATCTCATGTAAAGGTCTGCCAAATTCGGTAGTAGCTATTTTATCTTGAATGTCATTAATGATTTTTAATCCTTTTTGAAATTGAGCGATTTTAGCTTCTGCTACTTTCTGGCCGTATGCAAGTAATCCATGATAATCAATCAACGCGTCTTGTCCAATATATGCTTTCAATTCTTTTGTTGGGATACCTAGTTCAACACAAAGCCTAATCATTTCAATGAGCCAGATTTGGTCATAAGAATAATAGCGGTAATTGGACTCAGGGTCAATATAAGTAGGTTGCAACAATCCAATTTTTTCATAATAATGCAACGCACGAATGGACGCATTTGTCATTTTAGAAACAACGCCGATATTTAGTAAGTTATCTTTTTTCATTCTTCAAGCCCCTCCTTGACTCTCACCTTGGTGTAGACTTTATAATTATAAGCGAGCCAGACGAAAATGTAAAGTAATATTTCATCAGGTAACACATTTAATTCAAGGAGTTTTCACAATGAACAATATCAAACAATTAGTAACACCTACTAAACTATGGAACAAAAATTTCCTTTTACTTATGCTGGGAATGGAGTTTAATTACATAGGGGCGAATCTTCTGAAATTCGTTTTGCCACTTTATGTCTTGCGTGAAACAGGAAATCCTGCATTGATGGGAACTGTCTTGGCTTTCTCGTTAATCCCCTTAATTCTTTTTTTGCCAATTGGAGGTATTTCAGCAGACCGCTTTAGTAAGAGAATCCTACTGGCATTAATGAATATGGCAACGGCAATTGCAATCGTCGTTTACTTAGGAATTTCAAGCACGATTGCCATTGTACCTGCCACCATCATATTTTTTCTGCTTTTCTCTGCTTTTGAAAGCATGATTACACCTACAGTTGAAGCAAGTATGCCAGTTCTAGTTCCTAAAAATGATTTAGTTAAAGCAAACTCTGTTTCTTGGCTATTGAGTATTTTATCAACGGTTGGAAGTCCGATACTTGGTGGTTTTATTCTTGAAAGACTTGGCTTGACAACAGTCTTGTATATCTGCATTGCATTTTACGTCTTGGCTACAACAGTAAAACTCACGTTGAAAATTCCACATTCTAAACAAGAAGCGGTTGGAAGTCTACTAAGAACCATTGTGAGCGATATTAAAGATGGTGTTTTCTATGTAACAAAAGAAAACACTAAAATTGGAAAACTCATTTTGATAAGTGGTTCTGTCGGGCTGTTTTTCCTCCCAATAACATCAACCACCCTGCCTGTATTAGTTTCAACCTATTTGGAAATGGGAGAAACATTTGTAGGCTTAGCAAACGGTGTTGTTATGTTTGGTGGCACAGTAGGTATTATATTGCTTGGTGTATTAGGGGAAAAAGCAAATGTAACAAGAATACGCCCTCTATTGTTAGTATGTTGTGGTCTACTAGCTGTAACAGGATTAGGTGTTATGTGGAGTACCCATGCAATGCTAACCTATGTGGTAATCATCGCCTTATTCTTTATGATAACGGGCTTTTAGTACCATAAAAAGTGTAGTTGAGTACATCTCAAAGGATGTCTATCCAACTGCACTTATTTTAATTTATAATAAGGGAGTAGTTGTGG
>JGI24703J35330_11748366_pt1 | contig 14761 bp, 4 predicted proteins | sample TergutNt197P1_FD_35330 | JGI IMG/M metagenome (IMG submission 35330) | reverse complement strand
TTGACTTCATGGTCGGCTGTGCAGACATGGATATTGATGCCATCGCATATGACGGCACAATCACACCAATCTTCCGCAGTGGTGAGTGGGTCATCTAACCTAGCCAATAAACAAAAAAGAACAATTGCTCGAAAATTATTAAAAAAATCATCACGTTGCAAGACTTTTAGCAAGTCACAACGTGATGATTTTTTATTTCCGATTGATTAAGAAAAATAAAATTAAAACACAACTTAAAATGACAATTCCTAGTATCATCGACGTTAAACTAAGCATCCGGCACTCGCTCCTTTATTAATTCTTCATATTCCTTATCTAACATTTTTGAAAAATTTCGTACAAACTTTCGATCCTTATTTCTTCGTTGATAAAAAATTAAAATTATGCTAAACAACACAGCAAATCCAATAATAATCCACACCCTAACATTTAAAGGTGTCGACTCATCAACTATCTCCTCAGCCATTCCTTCGACATAAGGAACACGTTCGCCACGAACTAATAATCGGTAAGTATTTATACCGTATGGTGTACAAGTAACTAACGTAACCCAGTCCATATCATCACGTGAAATCAAAACATCTATTTCATGAGGATAGACCTCAATAATAAAATCCACCCGATAAGCAAGTCGTTCACCTAAAACCTCAATAAAGAAATAATCACCTTCAACAAGCTCAATTAACCTTGTAAATAAACGCATTCTAACTAGACCTGTATGAGCGGTAATAACTGAGTGATTTCCTAATCCGCCCACGGGAAATGGTGTATTTTCCATATGCCCTGCCCCACGGGCAAGCACCGCATCACTAGTTCCATGTCTAATAGGTAAGTCAACGTCTATGCGAGGGATTTCGATGCGTCCCATGATTCCATTGAAATTCAAAATAGAATAATATTCTGGTGACCTGACCGAACCCGATCCCGGTACAAAAGGATCTTGTATGTGTATTCCTGTTAAGCCATCATTAAAGATTCTTGCACGGTTTAGTTCGTGCTGAATTTCTTCTTGTTGAAGTAGGGCGACCATTTCGTTATAGTCTTGCCGCACAGCTGCTTCGCGATTGCTATGATACCAGTTTGCGATATCTGGATAAATTAAAACTCCCACTCCTAAAATTAGCAATAGCACCATAATTATATTTTGACCAATTTTGCCTAATTTAAATTTTTTTCTTGGTTCTTTATTCGTCTTCGTATTCATCATAATTTACACCAAATAATTCCTCATACTCTCTATCAAAACGTCGATCTAGAATTTTGCCCATGTTTTTTTGTCGCCTTTTTTTCTTCTTCTTCGCTTTAATTCCCCTGAAAATTGATATAAGTATAACCAATGCAACTAAAGCAATAACTGCTAAATGTCTAAGTTCCCACGCATCGATAATAGGTTCAATTAACTCAACCATTCCTTCTTCATATTCGATACGTTCTCCAAAAACCAACAATCGGTGCGAATTTATTCCATATGGATAACAAGTAACAAGTGTCACCAAATCGCGATCTTCCTCAGTTTGCAATACATCTATTTGATGCGGCCACACGATTTGGCGCTGATAAACTTGATATGCTAAACGCCGATCACCAACTGTAATAACAAAAATTTGTCCGACTGGTAAATCAACTAAATCGGTAAATAGACGCGATCTTATTAATCCTGTGTGAGCTGTTAACACAGAGTGATTTCCATATCCTCCAATCGGCAATGATGTATGAGGCATATGTCCAACTCCGCGGTCGAGCACCGCCGATGTCGACCCATGAAAAACTGGCAAATCGACATTAATTGCTGGAATTTCAATACGAGCCATCATATTATTAGTGTGATTAAAGTCTAACATCGAATAATATTCAGCTGTTCCTGAAACATCACTAGCCCCTTGACCCCACGGATCATTCATACTAATATCTGTTATGCTTAAATTAAAAATCCGTGCACGCTCAAATTGATAATCAAGTTCCGCTTGGGCCATTAACGCAATATTCTCATTATACTGCTGAATAAAACCGATATGTTGCTGACTTTCTTGCCAATTAAGCAAATCAGGGTACAGCAAAACTCCTACGCCACCAAGGAGCATAAGAAACATAATAAACCCTCTCATAAATTTACCCATCGTATCAACCCTACCAATTTGCCCATCATCACCTCACCCAACTTAAACATTCAGTAGATTCCACCCTAAATATTGATAACTTAACAAAATTGTGAAAACTGGTGGCTGGTGAAGAAAACAATAATTACTATTACATCTATTATACCACAGGAATAGAAAAAAGACAATTTTTTCGGCATTTATTATGCAAATTTTTCAGCATTATAGAAAATTTTTAGGATATAAACTCTTCATCTTCGCCAAATTTTTGCCATAATTCTCATCATATTCATAAAAAAAGACCTCGAATTACTCGAAGCCAATGCAGTAAATATTAATTGTGAGCACCTGAAACCATATAAATCATAAACGAATTACTTACATAAGGACATCTTGCAATACCAAAACCAGTAAAAGAAATCTCAGCACTCATTAAATTTCTATGATGACCTGGTGAATTTAACCAGCCCTCCACTTGTAAAACTGCAATATCATGAAGCATTAGGTCGCTTCCTCTTAAATGTCCACCGTTAAAATTCAAAAAGTAAAATTGTGGACCAAAAATATTAGGTAATTCCTGATTAAATTGCTCGCCTCTTTCATGGGAAAGAAAATTTCTTTGTGCGTTATAATTTGCTTGGATTTGAGCCAACTGAGCGAGTTGTTCATGAAATACTAATTCATGAAGGCCAGCGTTTGCTCTAACTGAATTTACGATAATGAGTAATTCGTCTAAAATATGATTTAATTCAGCAGGAGCCACAACTCTTGCAAATACTTCCTCTTCCACAACTTCTACTTCTTCTTCTACATTTAAAGCGTTCGCAACGTCGGTATATGTGTCTTCTTCAGTTGACGTGGCGAATTCTTCAGGTTGAGGTGATAAATATTCTTCGTCCTGCACTGTGTACTCTTCAACTTCAAATAGCTCTTCGCTTGCTACGATGATTTCAATTTTTTGAGCATCATTTGCCTTTGCTTCAACATTTTCTAATGTAACCTCAGCTGCCGGTTCGTTTGTTGCAATTTTTGCTGCCATTTTTTGTTCGTGGTTGAAATAGTTTAGTAATGGCAATGCCAGTATGATAATTGCAACAATAATTTTCATCGTTAACTCTCCATTCGCTTTCTAGTTAGAACCAACACCCCCTTTTCTGGGACAAATTCAACGTTTTATATTATACCACAGGTGTAGTCTGAAAACAATCTTTTGAAGCGCATACAATTTAATCATTTGAATTAAAACGTTTTATATAGGTGTTTTTGATGTTGAAAAAGAGACCCACGGACATAACTTATGTCAAACGGGTCTCTTCAAATTTAATTGCGGATGCTTACTCAACACCTAGCAATGTTTTCATTATGGTCTATTTTTTCTTTTTAATTCTTTTCTTCACTATCGACAGTGCACTACCTGTTGATAGGATTCCGATTCCAATTGCTGTTAATGAACTCACCGCTGTACCAGTTTGTGGTAAGCCTGGGCGAGGTATGTTGATGCGAATTTCTTCACTTTCTACTTCAACTGTTATTTCGCGTTGGTTATTTCTTTCGTTGTCATTGTCATTATTATTCCCGTCACCTGAATTATTCCATGTCCACGAGCCACCGCCACCTGGTCTTGTTACTGGGCGTAAAACTAAAGTTCCATTAGCACCATCTCTTACTACCCATCCTCTTGGTGGATTTACTGTAATAATTAGGTTGCCATCAGCATCAACGTCACGGTTAATTATAATCCATCCTGGTGGAAGGTTAAGTGGCGGATTAATTCCTTCAGGGCAAGTAATTACGAGATTTCCATTACGATCGGCAGCAACCGAACACTCCTCAGGCGCATTAATATTTAGTGTTCCATTATTGTCAACACCTACATCGACCCCTGGCCTATTTGTGTTGCGGATAGTAAAATTACTACTATTTACGTGTGATAATCCACTTTCTGGATCATATTCTGTAAACTCTACGACAAAGTCACCATTTGGTAAATTCTGGATGGCTCCATTATCAATTATGTTACCTTCGCCCCTCGCAACAATATTACCTGATGCGTCACGGATTACCCACGTCACAGTTGATGTTTCAAATGTTGGTGTACCGATTATTCTTTCGGGATTAACAACTCTATCTCCCTGGGCCATTCCGCCTTCGATATTAATTGTAATATGAGGGCGTCTAATTGTGAAATCTACACTGTCGGATGCTGTTTTATTAGTTACTGGATCTGTTGCCGTAAATTCTGCTTGGAAATTTCCAGATGATAAGTTGTTTAACACTTGCTCGGAAATTTCTCGGCCAGTTCCCTCAGCAACAATAGTTCCAGAAGAGTCACGGATTACCCACACAACGTCCCCAGGTGCAAAATCGGTATTCGGGCGTCCTGGAATATTTGGAATTCCTGTAATTTTTTCTGGGTTTATTACTCTGTTAATTTCTACATTGATTTCTATGTCACGCACGTAAAATGGTACTTCTTCACGTGCTATTTCATCGTAATCTGGGTGATTTTCTACTACTACTAATGTGTAATCACCTTCTGGCAAGTTATCAATTATTGATGGTGGAATGATAATATTTCCATCACCATCACGATCTGTATATCCTCCTGAGTCTGGAACACGAACCGGATTTCCTTGCTCGTCGACTACATTTGATCCGTCAGGATCGCGCTCGTAAAACCACCATTCATCCTCATCTGACCCTCCTGCAATAGCATTGCCATCTTCATCACGAATTTGCCATGTTGTATCGGTTTCTGGATGTCCTGGACGCACGATTAACTCACCAGAATTATTGTTTCCACCTGGGCGAGTGATGGTAAAGTTATTTTCTTCATCGCCACGAATGTTTCCTAGATCTGGGAATGTTGGGTGAATTTCTATTACTTCTAATGAATAATCGCCTTCTGGTAATTGATCTAGTGCATCTTCTGGTATTCTAATGCCGCCAGTTTCTTCATCAATTGTTATGTCGCCACCTGGAACGCGTACGATATTTCCTTCTTCATCACGCTCATACGTCCACCAGTTTTCACGATCTCCACCAATAACTGGATTTCCTTCTGGATTAGTAACAGTCCATTCCAATTCAGTTTCTGGATGTCCTGGAATTATAACTAAGTCGTCTGGATTAAATGGGCGATCTACGTCAAGTCCTGGACGAGTAATTATGATATCTATTACTTCGTTTCGAATTTCACCATGATCATCATGATCTTCGGTAATTATTAATGTATAATCGCCGCCATCAGTTATTTCTTCAATGATTTCTGGTGGTAAAATAATTGTGCCATCAGGAGTAGTTTCAAGTTCTCCACCTGGAACGCGGACAATATTTCCTTCTTCATCGCGCTCATAAGTCCACCAGTATTCACTATCTCCGCCAGCAATTGGCCCATCTGGTCCAACAACTGTCCATTCTAAATCGGCATTTGGATTTCCAGGTCTTATCCCAATGTCTTCTGGATTAAGTGGTGAATCAATATCGACACTTGGACGTGAGATGATGAAATCTCCTGAATCAGTACCAATTTCGCCATACTCTGGATGAGTTTCAATGACTTCTAATGTATAATCGCCACCTGGCAATTGATTTATAATACTAGGTGGAATAACTATTTCGCCAGTTTCTTCATCAGCTGTTAAATTTCCACCTGGAACTTGCATAAGTTCGCCGTCTGAATCTCTTTCATAAATCCACCAATTTTCATTATCTCCGCCAAAAATTGGATTTCCATTTGAATCGCTAATCGTCCATTCTAAATCTGAATCTGGTAGTGCTGGCCTAATAATTACATCCCCAACTTCTGGATTTACTGGATTATTAATAACGACTGATGGTGCTAAAATTGTGAAATCCCATGATGCATCATCACAGTTATCTGCATCATTTGGATCTGTAACAACCATCGTTACCGTGTAGTCGCCACCTGGTAATAAATTGATAACTTCCTCTGGAATAATTACTTGTCCATTATCATTTCGTGTTACTTCATACGTGTTTGACGCATCTTCACTTCCTGAATCTGGAACACGGTTAAAGTTCCCGTCTTCTCCTCTTTCATACACCCACCACTGCGATCCATTTCCGCCAATTACCGGATTTCCTTCTGCATCACGAATTGTCCAAGAAATATCCTCATCATTAATAACTGAGGAATCAACTCCTGGTATCGCTGGAGTACCTATGATATATTCTGGGTTATAAGGGCGATTACCAGTTATTTCCGCTCCTGAATTGCGTAATGTGAAATCAATATCAACCTCGCCAGTACGCCCAGTTTCTGGATCTGTTACAACAAAGATAATATTGTACTCACCATCTGGTAAGTCTAAATCATCTATATCTACAACTGGACCAGTACCTGTAATTGGACGACCCGTTTCATCTAATACTGGATTACCATCACGGTCTCTAATCTCCCAAGTAATAGCAGTATCTGGCAAAGAAGTTCCAGGAAGCCCTGGCAGTGTTGGATTAGCTGTAATAGTTTCTGGATTTACAGGCGTATTAATCAAATCCCCACTATCATCATATTCTGGAATAAGCACGCCGTCTGGTATTACCACAACTAAATCAACAACTGGATCTACAAGCGTAAATGGCCAGCGATCACTTTCTGTCAAATTAGTTACCTCATCCCTCACAGTCATTTCAATTACATATTCCCCTTCTGGCAGACGATTAATAATGCTTTGGCCAATCGTAAACTCACCAGTCACCTCGTCGCGAACTAAGTCTCCGTATGCACCATCAGGATTTCTATTACCTGTTGCTGGATCAACAGTCCACCATGAACTTCCGTTACCTGCTAAAACAACCCCACCGCTAGAATCGCTTATTGTCCAAGAAATATCATCATCTGCGATATCGGCTGGATTTACACCTGAGTCTGTATTTGAAGGCATACCTTTAATTTCATTCGGGTTTACATCACGGTTTCCAATAATATGAGCACCAGGTTCACGAATGATAAAATCCCAATGATCAGTTGCGGTTAAGCCAGTATCTGGATCTGTTACAACGATTCCCACTCGGTAATTTCCAATGTCTAACAAGTCAATTACCTCTTGAGTAATTTTAAACATTCCACGCTCTGGATCTCCAACATAGTCTTCCATGTTGCGATCTATTGTTCCACCTACTCCAACTTGTCTAACTGGATTACCAAGTTCATCAACTACAGTCCTTCCGCCGTTTGGATTTGGTACTAATTGTCCTTCGCCATCAAGGATATACATTGGCTCTCTTTCATAAGCCCACCATGTATTTCCATTTCCCCCAATAACAGGATTACCAAACTCGTCCGAAATGTTCCAATAAATAGCACTATGCGGTATACGTTGTGGTTCAACACCAGTTATATTTGGAGCCCCAATAATTACTGCTGGATTAATATGGCGATTACCAGTTATTTCTGCTTCGGGATTTCTAATAATAAATGGCATATTTGCACCAGATGAAACATTAGTATCACGGTCAACGATGTCCATAATGAGTGCATATTCCCCACCCGTTAATCGTCCAACTACATCCTGCGGAATAATTACGTTCCCTAAATTGTCACGAGCAACAGGACCGCCAGTTCCTTCAATTTCAACACCATTTGCGTCGACTTCCCACCAGCGCTCTCCATTACCAGCAAATTGTGCGCCTTCTTGAGCCCTTACGATTGTCCAAGCGATATCCTCAGACGGAATGTCTGTAGTTTCAACTCCAGTTATAACAGGATGAATTTCGAGGGTTTCTGGGTTTACGATTGGTCTTAGTGTAGCGCCCATTAGTGTATCTAGGACTGAACCAGGGGCTGCACTTGAAATGCGGACTTCGCGGATTATGAAGTCTTGCGTTGATCTATCTGTTTCGCGAGTATCTGGGTCGGTAATTAATGCGGTAATGGTGTAGCGTCCACCTGTTAGTCGTAGTTCATCGCGGTCAATTATAATATTTCCCGCTGCATCCCTTGTAACTGTTCCGCTTGGTCCATCAGTAATATTTCCTGCTGCATCAACTGTCCACCAACTGCTTCCATTACCTACTCTTATGACATTAGTATCTGTATCAATAATTTCCCAGCGAATAGCATCATCTGGAATTAATCTCGTATCTACTCCATCAATACGTGGATTGACGACTAAGTATTCAGGGTTTAGTTGCAATCTTGTACCGCCTAAAATATCTAAATCTCCTTCTATTACAACAGTAATTTCTGGATATCTAGTAATAAATTCAACCTGCCCACTTGAATAATTTGACGCATTATCAGGATCTGTTACAGCGAATATTATGCGGTAATTACCATCATCTAAGTCATCAATAATTGATTCAGGAATAACAACATAACCTTGCTCATCACGACTTATAACTCCACCTGGAACTTGAATTAAATTCCCTAATCCATCACGTTCATAAGTCCACCAGCTATTACCATTTCCGCCAACTACTACATTACCATTTCTATCGATTATTTCCCACGCAATATTGTCATTTGGTATATTTTCGGCATCAATTCCAGGCAGTACTGGTCTAATAATTACTTGATCTGGATTTACTGGTAATCTCTCAGGTGAGAATGAATCAGGCGCTCCACCAATAACTTCTGCAGAAATTCCTGGTGCTCTATGAAATTCCCAACGCCCTGTAAAATCAATACTTCCACCACTAATTCGCTGTTCTTCACGGTCCCATCCAATAAATCTCCAGAAACCATCAGCAACTTCAACAATGATTTCACTATCTGCATTTGGCGCTAAATCAATCGCATCAGGCGAACGCATGACATTTCCAAATAAACCATCACGACGAGTAAAATATTCACCATCTCGATTTACTGCTGGATTTAACTCCTCAGCTCCAGGTAATAAATTTAAAATTTCAACTGGTAGTTCGCGCCAAGATGTAAGACTTTCAAAACGGTAATACACGTGCCAACGTCCAAGAATTGGACCTTCACCGCCACTAATCTCATGTTCTGGGGCGAGCTCTGAATTTATATTTCCATTATCGTCTCTAAATGGCGTTTCATCATCGTCATCGCGGAAAACATGTAAATTGTCATTCGTTCTAAAATCACCTGTACTTTCTTGATATTCATCACGCAAACGCACATTGATATTTAATGTATGAACACGTCCAGCAGGTGCACCTGATAAATCCCAACGCGCAGTAATTCGTCCATCAATAACTTCAAATGTTACAACTCCTGCCGTTGCTTCATAATTTAACTCTGAATTCAAATCTGCCATATCGCGTAATTCAAATTGACTTGCTATAATATCTACTACCTCAGTTTCAGGTAAAAATTGCATATGATCCTCAGCAATACGTCTAATAATATTCTCAAGTTCCTCAGTTGATCGTCCTTCAAAGACAGTATTCCCATCTTCAGAAACAGCACGCATAAAATCGCCAACAGTGCGACCATTTGCGCCTTGTGTAGTAACAACACGATTTATATCTTCAAAAACAGCAATTGGGAAAACTGGTACTCCTAAATCTCTTAGTGCATTCGCTTGTGGCAGGCCATCGGCATTAATCGGATTTGGTTCTCCATCTGTTAAAAATAAAACCATGGCAGGACGATTTTGCTCATTTGCTGGACGATTAACTATCATATCAAGAGCATCTTGTAAACCAGCATTATAGTTAGTACTACCTCCACCCGTTTGTGATCGCATTGCGCTAATAATTGAACTTCTACTATTAGTTAATTCATGAAAAATATGCGCTGTTGGCTCATCTGGTTGGCGAGTTGAACTAATACCACCAGTATTTCCTGAACCCGATACCGAACCAAACGACGTAATTCCTACACGAATATCAAATTCTTCATAGATATCATTGGCATCAAAAATTGCATTAACAGTTCGTCGCATGATTTCATCTTGCAATAAAGATCTTGGATAAGTGCGCATAATGCCATCAATCCCAGGAGCAGTCGGCAAAATCGCAGCACCGCTTGGAGCAAACATAGAAATACTAAAATCCGCAACAATAATAATATCTGCATTAATTAATCCTGGAGAAACATTCCCGTAATCAATGCGAATTACACCTTCTGATGCGACTGGATTTGACCAGCGGGTCGCCTTTTCTAAAAGTGAAGTTCCACGATTACTTCTTGCTACAACAACACTTTCATACTGATCTCTTACGGGATTAAATCCTAAGTCATCAGCAACAGACAATAAACCAGTAAACGGATTAAAAAATGGAGCATGGGTAATATGCGTTATTTTTGTCCCCCTAAACGGCGAAGTTCCTATACTCGTTACAGAATGAGGAATATGTAACTCCCCAACAAAACGACCGAGACTCGATGCTGCTCCTGCAGCTGGAACTCCTGAAAATGCTGAATTACCTATTGTTTGAAGATTCGGTGGCAAAATTAACTCATGAGCTAAACTCCACCCCGTTGGTCCACCTACAGTATTAAATGCAAAACTATTCTCCCCAATAGCTCTCAGATTTGTTAAATTACTCAAATCAAGAACACCTTCACGTGTTATTACTCTCGTATTTAGGAATGCATCATCTCCGATATGCTCAATAGTTTCTGGAATTTCAAATAAAATATCTCTTCCAGGTGATGTTGCGATCCCTTGAAATGCGCCATGACCAGTATCATTATTTCCGCGACGACCAATAGCAGTAACAGTATAAGCAACACCTTCTTGTATAACAGTTTCTGGAATAACAAACGGAACGGTTGATGAAAAATTTTCATTCATAGATATTCCAGACGGATTTCCAGTATTAGGTGATTGCCCAAAAGCAACATTCCTAACCGTTGCAGTCCTGCGAGCGTTCGCACCATTACCCGTTGTGGTTAAATCAAAGCGCAAATTCCCACACATAACATTATTCATCCCAGTCCCTTCACAAAGAACTGCATTAAATGGCAGAATTTCTACGCATTCCTTTTCTTCACCATCCTCGTCTAAGCAAATTTCTGGACATTCTGTTTCTTCACCTTCATCATCTAAACAAATCTCTGGGCAGTCTGTTTCTTCGCCTTCATCATCAAAACAAATTTCTGGACAATCCACCTCGGCACCATCATCATCTAAACACAAATCTGCCTCATCATCATCGATTTCTTCATCATCTGGTTCTAAAATAGACTCATCATCAACAGCAACCTGAATTTCAAAAAAGAATAGCTCATCCTGTGTAAACTCGCCTGTCACTAAATCAGTAACTTGAAACCTCAACAAATAAACACCGTCAAATAAACTCTCAAACACATCATTGCCGATCTCAACTGCACCAGTTTCAGCATTAACACCTACCAAACCATGCAGATTGCGACTAACATTATCCCAGCGCATTGCATCACCTGATACATTTACCATTCCTGATGCATCAACAATCGCCCAACTAACCTCGCCAAAAAGACTAACCGCAAACGAAACATTCTCTGGATTCACAGGAATACTCACAGGCATATTCAAAAACGGATCAGTTTCATCATCAGCCTCTTCTTCATCCTCAACCACATAGACCGCGTCTTCATCTTCGGTTTCTTTATCTTCTACTCCATCATCATCCTGACTTTCGGGATCATCAAGTTGAAGTTGACCATCATCCATCTCATCTTCAATTTCTTGATAAATTTCCTCATCAACGCCTCCGCCAGTTATACCTGTAGCCTGAGCTACGTTAACAACCATGACTGGATCGAAAATAAGCAGCGCCACCAACAATCCTACAACAATTTTTTTTAAATTTACCATTATAAAACACACTCCTTTTTTCCTTAAAAATTTACACATATCTCGGATTTACAGCATCATTTTACCACAGTAACCTGAACATTTCAAGCCGTTAAAGGTTTTTGGAATCGCTTTTTTGATTAATTGCACCAAATTCACAAAAATAAGCATTATTCTCGATCATTTTCTAAAACATTGACATTTAGTGCTTGTTTTGGAACTATTTTAAAAATATGAACCTCATTCTATTTAAATAGATCAACAAACTTTCCCGTCTATCAATGCAAATTCGGACAAAAAATAGCAAAAAAAGATCCACAAGGTAATTATTACATACCTCATGAATCCATTGTCAATATACAGAATTCACTCACTATATCGATAGCCAATTTTATTGCAAATTCCGCTAATATTTTCTACCACGCTTTTTTAACACAGCAATAGTAGATCCTGTTGATAATATACCAATTCCGACCATAGTTAGTGACGTAACAGCCGCCCCTGTTTGCGGTAACCCAAAACGACTAGAAGTCAAACGCATTTCTGCACTTTCCACATCAACTCGAATATCGCGACCAGTGTTTCTTCTTGGTCCATCATTTGACTCATTGCTAGAATTATTATTACCATTTCCAGATCCTGGATTAGTTGGTCTAATTACTGGGCGTAGGATAGGATTTCCATCTGCATCCTCTTCAACAACAAAGCCACCCGGAGGACTAACTACAATAATAACATTTCCATCAGCATCTTCTTCTCGACTAACAACAGACCAGCCTGGAGGAAGAATAACCTCAGTATCAGGATTAGTACCCGGAGGTAGAGTAATAACAATATTTCCATTACCATCAGGTGCATAAGTACCCCCATCAGGAACATCAATCGTTATATTACCACCTGAATCAACCTCAATCGATGGCGGCGTATTTCTCACAATAAAATCTACACCTGGAGCCGTCGTCGGATGATTAGTGATCGGGCAAACATAAGTCCAGTAGGCAGTATAATCACCATCTGGTAAATCTATTAAAACATCACCTGGAACACGTAACCCTTCCCCTTCAGCAACAATATTTCCATCACGATCACGAATAACCCATGTAGCAGATCCACCAGGATTACGTGGAATAAACTCTGCGCTCTCAGGATTTCTCTCACGATCAACCTCACCATGGCCATTACCGTAAATCGCATTATCACATCTTAAGAACCTATCAGTATCACTATCATATAAACCAGTTTCTGGATCATATTCCCTAAATTCTACCTCATAAATACCTTCTGGTAAATTCATGATCACATCACGACCAATCGTTGGCCCATTTCCAGATAACACGATATCGCCACCTGAATCACGAATAATCCATGTGACTTCTGAGTCTGGCAATGTTGGCACACCGATAATTTCATCAGGATTTAAACCTGGAACCAGTGGATGATCGCCGTTAATTTCAATGTCAACTCCTGGGAAGCGAACAACAAAGTCTACATCATCAACCCCGTACCTTCCTGTTTCTGGATCAACAACCGTGAACTCGGCGTTGTATGATCCTTCAGGAAGAGCGTTTAGAATCTCCTCAGGTATGCGGTCACCATCGCCACTTTCAATTACATTTCCGTCGCTATCGCGTAATGTCCATGTTACATCTCCATCCGGTATAGAAGGCGTCCCTACTACTAGGATAGGATTAACTGGGCGATTTACGCTAGCAATAATTTCAGGATCACGAAGCTCAAGTAGCTGGTCTGCTTCGGCAACATCTCCATATTCTGGATGATTTTCAATGACAACGAGTAGGTAATCACCTTCAGGAATTGCATTAATTAATTCTGGAGGCAAAATGATATTACCAGTGTCTGGGCAAGCAGTTAAAACACCACCTGAATCAGGAATTGCCTCACCTGTTTCTGGATCAATAAACCACCAATTTGACTCATTTCCACCTGCCACAGGTCGGTTAGTTTCCTGGTCAACAATTGTCCATGAAGTCGTAGTCTCATCACTATTTCCTGGTCTAACAATGACCTCATCTGGGTTAACTGGGCGGTTAGAGTCTGCATCAGGTCTTGAAATTGTAAAATCCCACTCATCAGTAGCTGTTTCATCAGTATCAGCATCAACCACTTCAATTACAACATTATAATTCCCCGTTCTGAGTGTATTTAACACATCATTTGGAATAGTAATCTGACCAGTTTGCGTATTTCTTGGGCCCATGCTACCAGTTACAACAGCACCAGTTTCATCATCAATTACATTAAAACTTGCACCATCACCCCAAGCAACTCGCACCCCATTTACATTTCTAATTTCCCAAGTAATATCCTCATCATCAATATCTGCTGGATCAACGCCTGGAATGTATGGTGAACCAGTAATCGTATCTGGATTAATCGTTTGATTTCCTACAACCCCAACCTCAGGAGTTCTCACAATGAAATTCTCATTACTACTTGCTGTGCGGCCAGTTTCTGGATCTGTTACAACAAACTCAACATTGAAACCACCATCAGGAATACTATTAATAACATCGCGAGGAATATCCCTTCCCGTTCCCGTCAAAACAGTTTCATTTCCATTTGCATCAACAATCACGACAGGATATCCGTCCCTATCTCTAATCGTCCACGTGATATCCTCGCCTGAAAACTCGCTATCAGGAAGCCCTGGAATACTTGGATTTCCAACGATAGAATCTGGATTAACAGGGTAGCCTGTTTCTGGATCAAATGAATCATTCGGTCCTGTGATAGTTATATCAATAATCGGGTCTGCCACTGCAAAATCAAGATCATTGCTCCCAGTTCTGCCTGTTTCTGGATCTGTTGCAACAAAAATTACATTAAAATCACCTTCTGGCAAACGATCAATAACATCCTGTGGAATTTCACGTCCTGTTCCTGTTAAAATAGTTTCATTACCTGCTTCATCAACAATCACGACCGGATTTC
>JGI24703J35330_11748367_pt1 | contig 14791 bp, 12 predicted proteins | sample TergutNt197P1_FD_35330 | JGI IMG/M metagenome (IMG submission 35330) | reverse complement strand
CACGGGAAACGTTCGCCTGCGGCTCACTGTGCGCCTATCGCTCACCACAAGGCATTTTACGGCGTGCCGTTATTTTTGAACTCTTGATTCGCGTTTTGACAAGCCTACCGGAGACATAAGGGGGCTTTCCGGCAAAATATGTAAGTTGAAAAAATTTTTTAATGCCAAGCCCTGATATAAAATGACAAACATAAGGGAATGTAAGAAAGGAAATCTGCATATGCGAGAGTTTTATCACGAGCATAAGGACAGAATCGACAGGATACTGTTTTTTGCGTTGGTTACAATAACTGTATATTTGTTTTTTACGGTGCTGTTTGTGTATTTGGCACCGTTTTTTTTCGGGGTGATTATCGCGCTTATTATGGAGCCTTTGATTAGATTTATGGGCGGGCTTAGGATTAAACGTTGGATTGCATCATTAATTTGTTTGGTGCTTTTTTTAACGGTAATAAGCAGTATAGGGGTGTGGCTGTTTAACACTTTGGCGCGGCAGGTGGTAAGTTTTATTGAAAACGCACCGGCACATGCAGAGGAAATAGCTGACCGGCTGGACGAGGCGAATTTATGGCTTGCACGCTTGGGCGAAAACCTGCCCGAGGGCTGGTATATTCCGGATATTCAAGAGATGATTTTAACCGCAGGGCCTGCAATCGTTGGCGAGGGAATGAGGGATACAGGTTTACGAACCCTTGGCAATGTTCCGGACTATTTTATAAATGTGATTTTGGCGTTGGTGAGTGCCTACTTTTTTATGGCAGACGGAAAAAACATTTTTGCTTCCATAAAAAAAGCCTGCCCAAACTGGATTATGAAGCAGATGAACCGTACAAAAAAAGGGCTTGTTCGTGCAATGAGCGGGTATTTTCGCGCTCAGGGCATTTTGATGATTATGGTGGGAATAATCAGCATAATAGGCCTTATGTTGCCGCCCATTCGCAGCCCTTACGCGCTTTTGTTGGGGCTTCTTTTTGCTGTGTTAGATTTTTTGCCCATTTTGGGCCCCGCAATTGTTCTGATTCCGTGGGCGTTGCTTTCCCTTGCCATAGGCAATATGCATCAGGCAATCGCGCTGGCGATTATGTATGGCGTGATTACGATTTCTCGTCAAGTGTTGCAACCAAAAATCTTGGGGCATCAAATGGGTGCCCACCCACTCGCATCGCTTATGTCAATCTACATCGGGTTCAGGATTTTTGGGCTTTTGGGCTTTATCATCGGGCCTACTCTGCTTGTGGTGTTTATCGCAGTCCGTGAGACAAATACGGAAGGGGCTTTGGAATGTTCAACACAGAAGAACGAAAAGAGCGTGTAATTCTGATTGCTGTAGAATCTGCCGGCATTGCGTCATGCGAAAATAATTTGAATGAATTGAGCCTTCTTGTTGAAACGGCGGGGGCGGAAGAAGCAGGCCGCGTGATACAAAGGCGTGAAGCGGTACATGCGGCGCATTACTTAGGCAAGGGCAAAATAGACGAGGTGTTGGAATTGGCGGAAGCAACCGACGCCGACGCAATTGTGGCAGACGACGAACTTTCCCCCGCACAGCAAAAGAACCTTGCCAAACGCCTTGGTATAAAAATTTTAGACCGCACTATGGTAATTTTGGATATATTTGCCGCACGCGCACACACGGCGGAAGGCAAGGCTCAGGTGGAGCTTGCCCAATATCGCTACCGCCTGTCGCATCTTACGGGGCTGGGCGTCGCGCTTTCAAGGCAGGCAGGCACGGCATCCCATGGTGGCGTGGGCAATCGCGGGCCGGGCGAAAAAAAGCTTGAATCAGACCGCCGCCACATTCGCAACCGCATAGAGCAACTTAATGGCGAGCTTAAAGAAATCCGCGAAAACCGCGCCGTACTTCGCAAAAAACGTGAGAGAGCCGGTGTACCCGTTATCGCCTTGGTGGGCTATACAAACGCAGGCAAATCCACGCTTATGAACCGCCTGACCAATGCAAATGTCCTTGCCGAAAATAAACTTTTCGCCACGCTTGACACCACAACCCGTTGCGTGCAATTGCCCGACAACGGCTCGGAAGTACTATTCACCGATACCGTTGGCTTCATAAATAAACTGCCTCACCATTTAATCAAGGCGTTTCGCGCCACCTTGGAAGAACTCAAATTTGCCGACATTCTTATTCATGTTGTGGATTCCTCCTTTCCTCACTTTCGCGAACAAATGGGCGTGGTGCGCGAAACCTTGCAAACCCTGGAATGTACCGATAAACCCGTTATTACCGTGATGAATAAATGCGATACGGCACATGGGTTTGCAGAAGAAAATCAAGCCGTGGGCGGTTCTTACGAAACGTATATAAAAATTTCTGCGCGTACAGGCGAAAATATTCCGCAGATGCTGGCGGCGATAGAGGAAGTAATTACCTCTTTGCGGCGGCGGCTGACAATTCTTTTGCCTTACAGCCAAGGCGCGCTTCTCAGCCAAATTTATGATTCATGCAAGGTGCTGTTTTCGGAAAGCCGCGAAGACGGTACTTTGCTGGAAATTGACGCAACCAGGGAGATTGCGGGCAAGGTTGCTGATTATGTACTAACGCATCAGTAAGTCCGAAAAATAAAAAAGGTATAAAGTGTTTTTGCTTTATAGGGAGTGTTCCTATACCGATGAAAATAATTATTTTGAGTGTGGTTATACTCGTGTTACAATCAAGATGAAAAAGTTTGAAAAATAAATTTCATGAATCCATTTGCGCCGAAGGCATGTCGAAAAATATGCAAGGAGCCGTTCAATGAAAACCATATCAACCTTGCAAGAATTAAACATCCCTCCAAAGCACCAACGGTTTATTTCCCAATTTCTACGTAAAGCAAAGGAAATCAATACATTTAATCAAATTGACGCATTTATCCTTTTCGGTAGTTGCGCACGCGGCGATGCACATGAAAAAAGTGATGTAGATATACTCGCCGTTGGGAATGGAATCGGCGATGAAACACTCTTTGACCTGTATGACTGCGAATGGTATCCCGGATTTGAAAGTAAAGAAAATTTCGTAAACAGTGATGTTTTTGTTGACGACTTGAAATATTTTGAAGAACAAAAAGAAGTTTTGGGCAGCTTTCAATGGCGAGTAGCCAGGGATGGGGTGAATCTGAATGGATTATTACAAACTGTCTGAAGAACCATTGCAGGCCGCCATTTCAAACAAGGAGCAGGGCTTGTATCGCATGTCAGTGAGCATGTCTACTTTGGCGATTGACCTTCTGTTAAAATCTGTTTTATTTCGTATTGAAGCTACACACGACTTGATGATGGGGCATAATCATGCGGGCATTGTCACTTTTATAGAGAATGTGTATCCAAAGAACGACGATATTCGCCGCACGGCAAAAATGAGCAGAAAATATTTCAAGGATTCACGATATTCTCGCACTGAAAACCTCTCGGTCTTTACAAAGGAGCTGGCTGACAAGTTCATTAGCTATACGATGATTATAAAGGATTATGTTGACAATGATTGCCGGGCCACGCAGGAAGATTTGCAAAAGAAGTTCAGCAAACATGATTGAAAATCGCCTACAATACCTCAGTAAGCTTAAACACTTCCATCGGGATATTTTTGCCCTTTAGCGGAATTTCCCCGATGGATTCTGCTTTAATTCTGCCTCTGAGCAAATCGAATACATCGCGAGAGATGAGGATTTGCGAGCGTTCGGCATGTGATTCCAAGCGGGAAGCGGTGTTTACAGGGTCACCGATTGCGGTGTAATCCTTGCGGAAAGAAGGGCCCAAATTGCCAACAATTACATCGCCGCAATGAACGCCAACACCGAAGCCTATGTCTATTCCCAAGCGTTCTTTGAGGGATGCATTTACGGCAGACGCGCCGCGCACCATATCATCAGCGGCTTTTACGGCCTTGTATACATAGTCTTCCAGGGGGACAAAACCGTTAAACAAAGCCATTGTGGCGTCGCCTATGAATTTGTCAACACTGCCGCCATTGTTGAATACTGCGGTGGAGGTAAGCTCAAGGTATTCATTAAGTGTTTTTACAATTATTTCCGGGGTATCGCGTTGGCTTTCTGTCAAAGGGGTGAAGCCGCGAACATCTGCAAAAAGTATTGCTATGTGTTTCTTTTTGCCTATTGCGTTGCTGTCGGTTTCCTTGCTTTGAATTAACGCATCAACCAAGCCGGGGTCAACGTATTTGCCAAAAGTGCGACGCAATTTATTTTTGTCCAACGCCTGAATTACATAACCGTACACCAGCTGATAGACAGCGATTATTGCAAGCAGTAGCGTGGGTGTAAGAACCGGAAAAACCCAATGCAAGCGGAAGAAGGCGTATCTTGCCGCAAAAAAATAACCACAAGCAAATGCGGTAAAAACAGCCGCGACAATACGAATATCCAAGGTTTCGCCAATTAACATACCAAAAAGGATTACAAATAAAAAAATGAGATGCGTCAGCCACACGGGCGAACGCCGGAAAAATAATTCATCCAAGATTGCCTGAACAGCATTTGCATGTATTTCAACCCCATGCATTTGAACCCCTGCGGGTACATGATGCAAGTCGCGCATTCCTGCGGCATAAGGGCCTATAAGCACAATTTTGTTTGCGAAAAAAGCGGGATTAATTTCGCCGTTTAGGATTCTGCCTGCTGAAAAACCAAAAAAATCACCCGGTTCTCCGGTGTAGCGCAGGAACATATATGGGTTTTCTTGGGCAAAAACGGGAGGAATTTCTGAATTTTTGTACATTAATGCCGCCGCAAGCGAGAAGGAATAATAAACATTGCCACGGATATTCTCCCAAAGCAAAATATTGCGCACAACGCCGTCGGCGTCGGTGATTGCATTGATTAGCCCATGCGGTGCGTTGCCTAACGCCGCAACAGGCGCGTCAACGCCCATGGCTGTGACGGCAGGGTTAAGGTAGTCTTGCCCGAAACGGATTGTTGACGGAAGCAAGATATTGTCGTAGCTGTTTACGGCGGATGCCAAAATATCATCGTCGCCGGGGATTCTGCTTGGCTCGGAAAAAAGAATATCCAAGGCAATAACGGCGGGGCGTGCGTGTTCGTAACGGTTCAAAATATGTATAAGCTCCGAAATATACGCACGCGGCCACGGCCATTGGCCAAACATCTCCAAAGCGGCGTCGTCTATGCCCAAAACGACGATGCTTGAATGCGTGATGCCCGCACGCCGAAAAACCCTATCTTGTGCGCGGTACTCAAAACTTGCCGGAAGCTCAAACACAATAAATGCAAGCGCGAGAAGAATCGCAACCGATAAGCTGACAAGCCTTTTCATAATGAGCAAATCCGGCTTTTTTTAAAAAGCTCAACGAGTTCGCCGTCAATTTTGCCGGCTTTTGACATTTCCGATAAAACGTCAAATGCTTTTTCGGGAGACATGGCTTTTTTATAGGGGCGGTCGGTGGCGGTAAGGGCTTCAAAAATATCCATCATGGTAATAAGGCGTGATTCCAACGAAAGTTTGCTTCCTTTAAGATTGCGCGGATACCCCGAGCCATCCAGAAGTTCGTGGTGGTTTCGCGCCCATTCGGGAACATTTTTATAATATTTCCAGAACGCAATACTTTCCAACAGCCGCCCGGTTACAACGGCATGTTCTTGCATAACGGCGCGTTCGCCCTCTGTCAGCGTGCCTTTGCGAATGGAGAGTGCCTCAATATCCTGCGGTTCAAGCAGTGCTGTTGTTTTGCCTTGGGCATCGCGAAATGTAAGGCTTTGAAGCGCGGAGATTTCTGCGAGCTGTTCGTCTGAAAGCACAGACGAGAAAGAAAGATTCTCTACAAATTGTAAAGTTTGAGCAAGTGCGGCAATCTCTTCTTCATAAATTTTTGGCGAAATTATTCCTTTCAGCATGTCAATTTCAAGCTGATTTTTTTTAATCTCGAAGCGGTAACGCAAAATAGGCAGACGCTCGGTTAAGCGGTCTGCCTTATCCATTATTTCAAGAGGCGTTACAATTTTGCCTATATCGTGAAGCACTGCCGCCATATGAAGTTCTTCAATGCGCTGCTTGGTGAAAATAAACCTTGTATCGCCCGAGTGTTCCTTGTTTAAATATTTTGCAAATTTTACACAATAATCAGCAACTTGGCGCGTGTGCCTGTGGCTATGGGCAGAACGCTCGTCGATGGTGGTTGCCATAACCTCCACAAACGAATGAAACAGCATACGAATTTCCTTCAAATGCGCCAAATTGGCAAGGGTATTTGCGGCGATATTTGCAAGTGCGGGAACAATTGGCGGGTTAAAAATATCAAGATACGGCGAGTTTATAAGCTGAATAACACCCAAAACCTCTGACTCTTCGTTCCAATATGTGGAAAGCGGCAGAACAATCATAGATTTTGTGCGATATCCGGTATTTTTATCCCACTCTCGCGGGCCCGAAAAGTTAAACATTCCGCTTTCGTAAACGTCTTCGATAACAACAGGCTTATTTTCCAGCGCGCAAAAAGCGCAGGCATTTTCAATATTATTTGCATCAAGCCTGATAGGGGGCATGTTTATGGCATCCGACGTCGTTATGTTCATAGAGATGTTTTTCACTATGCCAAAATGAAGCATCCCGTCTTCCAAAAGATACAAAGTGCCACCATCTGCGTGAGTAATTTCCATTATTTTTGTCAAAATAATATTTAAAATTTGTTCGTATTCCGTTTCTTTGTTAAACGCCAAGATTACATCAATAATTTTGCCGATATCACCAACGAGCCCCACAGAATCAGCTCCCTCATTAGTGCAACCCGCACCCTTCAGCGACGAGGTTGCAGAGTATTGATTTATATGCGGCAATAATAACATTCTGCGGGCTTCCGGGCAAATATTACGCCACCAATTAAATTATTCGTTTGACTTGGTGGCAAAGTTTTGCAACACAAAACTTTGACGGGGGCAAATATGGTAATTTATTCCTGAATAATTATGCCTCTCCGGGAAAAAATTCTTAGTACTGATACTGCTGCTATTGCTCCACCAAGAAATTCAAGAGTTAGCTGGTGGAGCAATACTATTTTCCCCGGAGGGAGTTCCCATATGTACACCAATAAGGTTGAAATCTGCGGAGTAAACACCTCAAAACTTCCTATTCTAAAGGGGGAAGAAAAAAGAACACTCTTTGAACGCATCCTCGAAGGCGATGAAGAAGCGCGAGAAAAATATATTTTTGGAAACTTACGCCTTGTTCTCAGCATTATCCAACGGTTTAATAATCGCGGCGAATATGTTGACGACATCTTTCAGGTAGGATGCATTGGCTTGATTAAAGCAATTGATAACTTTGACGTAACCCAAGGCGTGCAGTTTTCCACTTATGCTGTGCCAATGATAATAGGCGAAATACGCAGGTATCTTCGCGATAATAACACGATTAGAGTAAGCCGTTCGCTAAGGGATACGGCTTATCGAGCGTTAAGCATAAAAGAAAAACTTACGGCAAAAAACGCCAAAGAACCGGACATAGAAGAAATAGCCAAGGAAATGGAATTGCCCAAAGAGGATATAATTTTCGCATTGGATGCAATTCAAGACCCTGTATCCCTTTTCGAGCCGGTTTACAACGATGGAGCTGACGCAATTTTTGTAATGGACCAAGTATCCGACGAAAAAAATACCGATAACCGTTGGTTGGAAAATCTTTCCCTTTCCGAAGCATTAAAACGCCTTGGCGAACGCGAAAAATTAATCCTTTCGCTTAGGTTTTTTGAGGGGAAAACCCAAATGGAAGTTGCGGATGAAATAGGCATTAGTCAAGCTCAGGTTTCCAGGTTGGAGAAAAATGCCCTTAAAAATATGCGCAAATATATTTCCTGACAAATTTTTGCTATTTTTGCACAGATAATGTATAATTATTACGCCATCAAATCAAACTTGCATCTTAATTGGTGGCGTAATATATAAATTAATTCATCACATTTTTCGTGATAGGAGGCAAAATGTATGGAAGTACTGAGAGTTTCATCAAAATCTGAGCCAAAATCTGTAGCGGGCGCGATTGCGGCGATTCTTCGCAACGATAACCCTGTGGAGATTAATGCAATCGGTGCGGCGGCCGTTAACCAAGTTGTAAAAAGTATTGCTGTTGCACGCGGGTACGTTGCCCCAAACGGCATCGACCTTGTTTGCATCCCTGCGTTCTCTCAACTGGAGGTTGATGGCAAAGAAAAAACATCCATCAAATTTGTGGTGGAAAAAAGATAATGATTGCGACACCGGTTCAGGTTCATGAATTAATTGGTGTCGCATAATACATAAAAAAGGTGATTCCCATGAGCAAGATAAAAGATAATATTACCTCGATAGTGTGGGCATTTAGGCTTGCAATGAGCATAAATGCCCGGGTTTTTATCATTTGGAGTTCAATAAGTATTTTGCTTGCAATTCTTCCGGCGGTGGCATTGCATTTTAACCGTGAAGCGGTGGCGATTCTTTCAAATTTTATTACTACGCGGCAGGGCGGTTTTGAGGATGTTCTTCCTGCTGTGCTTACCTTGGGTGCGGTGCTTACGGCAATAGGGCTTTCGCGCAGGATTAACGCGGACTTTTTAAACATGCAGTTGCACGACATGTACTATTACGGGTTTCAAGAATTTTACATGACAACCGTGCAGGATATAGAGCTTAAAACCTTTATGGACAAAGAATACCTTGACGAGCATTATTCATCTTTGGGGCGCGGCGGTTCGTTATCAGACTTTATGAGTGCGTCTCTCGTGCTTTTGTCGCGGGGGATTGGTGCAGTTGCATTATTGGCTGTGGCGGCGCGGGTTTCGCCCGTTATTTTTTTTGCGGCGGTTGGATACATAGTTGCAGTTATGGTTTTTAATTTTTTTATGGCTGAGAAACTGCGCTGGAATCACCTTGTTTTTAACGAGGCGCGCCGGCTTTCGGTGTATTATCAAAATTCGGCAATGTCTCCGGGCGTTGCAAAAGAAATGCGCGTGTACGACTTGGCAGACGAACATGTGGCTAAATGGCAAAACGCTTATAAACGAGTCGAGGATTTTCATAAGCATCACGCAAAAATAAGCCCTGTTTTTTCAGCAATAAGCGGCGCGGGCTTTTATGTATTTATAGTGGGAATGATGGCGTATTCGATTTTCCAAGTGGCGGGCGGTTACATGTCTGTGGATGTTTTTCTCATGCTTTACGCCATGGGGCAAAGTATCAGCGAAATCACAGGCAGCTTGTCAGACAGTTTTATGAGCGCGGATAACGGGCTGTATTTCCTGAACATCCAGCGAAAATTTACTTCCGCTGTGCCAAAAGTTCCCAAAGAAAAAAAAGAGGGTTTTGCGCCCTCCGATGAAGAAGTTGTTTTTTGTGCAAAAGATTTGCATTTTTCCTACGACGGCGAAAAAGACGTTTTGCAAGGTCTGACATTCTCCATCAAGAAAGGTGAAACAGTGGCTCTTGTTGGGCTAAACGGCAGCGGAAAATCTACACTTGTAAAAATTCTTATCGGGCTTTTCGCGCCTACTTCGGGTGATTTGCTGTTCTACGGCAACCCGTACGACGATAAAACACGCGGCGGAATAGTTAAGCGCGTTGGCATGTTCTTCCAAGATTTTCATATTTTTCACGCAACTTTTAAAGAAAATATCGCTTTTGGCGACCTCAAATCCATCAACGACGATGCAAAAATTAAACGGGCAATGTTAAAAGGCGATTCTGAAAAAGTTTTGGCAAACCTTGAGCAGGGTATGGAGCAATGGCTCGGAAAATATGCAAAAAGCGATGGAGTTTGGCTGAGTGGCGGCGAAAATCAGCGGGTTGCAGTCTCCCGCACCCACATGAGCGACAAAGAGGTTCTTATTTTTGACGAACCTGCCTCTGCACTCGACCCCATAGCCGAGATGAATCAATTCCAAAACATTCGCGAAAAAATTCAAGGCTCAACCGCCATTTTAATCAGCCACCGTGTAGGCTTCGCTCGCCTTGCCGACCGCATAATCGTGCTAAACGACGGCAGCATTGCCGAAGACGGCACACATGAACAGCTAATGAACAAAAACGGCATATACGCCAACTTTTTCAACGAGCAGGCGCAGTGGTATTGCGACACCAGTTTAGGTTCATGAATTAATTGGTGTCGCAATATAATTCTGAAAAGACAGGGGCAGGCGCATGAACGATAATGCAAATGAATCCGGCGAAAGTATAAAAAAGACGGGCAAACTAAAGACATTAGCAAAAGCCCTTGGGGTAAGCATAAAAATAAAAGGGCCTGTTTCGATAATAGTCAGTCTTCTGGGGTTTCCGGCGGCATTAATTCCGGTGTGGTTGGCGGGTTTGTTGCGCAATTTAACAGACGAGTTGCAAGCGTTAACGGGCGGCGGGGGCGAGGCTGGTGCGGCTTTAGCTGTATTTGGCGGGCTTGTGGGCTTATACATTGCGCGCATGATTATTAATTTTCTGGAGCAATTTGTCGGCGGCATGGATGGGATAAAAATTCGGACGTATATTATGCGTACAATTATGCGGCGTAAATGTGATGTGCGGTACAAATATATTGAAAATTATGATGATTTTCAAAAACGGGTGACATTTGCTGAAGAGCATACGGGAAATACCATGGCAGAGAGTATGGGCAGTATTATTCGGCTTATGCAGCTTGTTGTGGCGTTTGCGGCGGCATCTTTCGCGCTGTGGGCTGTAAGCCCCGTTATTGTTATCGTGCTGTATGTTACAAGTTTGCCTGCGGCGGTTTTGGCGTATTTTCAGCAAGACGAAACTTTTCACAACCGCGCTAAGTGGATGGAAGAGGGGCATCTGGCAATAACGTATTTTAATATGATTGCGGGTGCGGGATATTTGTTAAACGGCCAACAGGAAATACGGCATGGTGGGCTTTTTGAATATCTGAAAAAAAGATGGCGCGAAATTACGGACGATTATTTAGAGAAAAAACGGCGTTTAACCGCAAAGCATGTAAAATATAATATTGCGGCAGATTTTTTGCGAAGCGGCGTTTATGTAGGGATTTTGTTGATTGCGGCATGGGAAATTTATCGCGACCCATATATCGGGCTGGGTGTTTTCGCGCTTGTGTACGCGCTTTCGGGGCAATTGCAAACCGTAACGGCAAACACATTTGTAGGCGTGATGACACTTGCGCAGGATATCCCGTACATGCAGGAGTTTTTTTATCTGGATGAGCTTGAGCGTGAACCACGCGGTGAGATTACAAAAATAACAAGCGGCGATATTGTTTTCGAGAATGTAGACTTTGCATATCCAAAAAGTTTGGAAGGCAACAGCACAACAAGCCCTGCACCGGATGTGTTAAAGGGAATAAATTTGCGGATAAAAGACGGCGAAAAAATTGCTATTGTTGGCGAAAACGGCAGCGGAAAATCCACACTAATCAACCTGCTTTGCGGAATGCACGAGCCAAAAAACGGAACATGCCGCATAGGCGGGGTGGATGTATCCCGCAGTCCGGGCGCAACGCGGGACGCGGTTTCGGTTGTGTTTCAAGATTTTGCGCATTACGAAGCAGCATTGCGCGAGAACATAACCGTCTCGGACAAAAACCGCGTGGCCGATGATGCCGAAATAATGGATTTATTGGAAAAAATAAATGTTGCCGACGTGGTGCAGGAACAGCCGAATGGTTTAAATGAGCAAGTGGGTACATTTGCAGACAAAAGCAATAATCTCTCGGGCGGGCAGTGGCAAAAGATTTCGATTGCCCGTGCCGCATATCGCAAAAACGCCCCGATAATGGTGCTTGACGAGCCAACATCCGCATTAGACCCCATTGCCGAGGCATTGCTTTATAAAAATTTTGCCTCCCTTACGGGAGGCAAAACAACAATTTTAATTTCTCACAGGCTTGGAATTACTGCCATTGTTGACCGTATTTTGGTGTTTAAAGACGGCCGAATAGTCGAGGACGGCACCCACAAAGAGTTGATGAGCAAAAACGGCGTTTATACCGAAATGTATCATGCCCAAGCAAAGTGGTATGCGCAATAGGGCGAATGTTGTAGAGTTATCTGCGTAAAATCGACAATTCGTAAATGTAGATTTCCATAGAATCGTCAGAGCCTATTGCTACATTGGATTGCAAACGGATTCCGGGGGGTTCGCCTTGGGAGATGAACGCATTAATGTCAAAACCGTCAAGCATAACGCGCAACGAGAACTCGTCATCTTCGTACAAGTTGTAACTGTCTTGCACTGCAAGCTCGTTCCAACCGCCGATATGCCCGTTAAGCATTACCGCGTGCCATGCTTCGTGGCGGTTATCTGCGCCCAAGCGGCCGCTTACCGTTACAATGTCATTGCCTTGGAAGTCGAAAACATCGTGAAGCAATATTATGCCTTGGTCTTGATGGTTTCTGTTTGTAATTACCAAAATATTACTTCCGTCGCGTGATTCAACACGAATTGCTACGTCTTCAGTCAATTCGATGCCGGGTACGCCGCTGAGGTCTGTTGTTGAACCGGGTGCCAAACCTTGTATATACTCGTCTTCCGCCATCGAGAAGATGTACGGGCTGGCGGCAGGGGCAACTTCTTCCTCGGGTTCGTCGGGTTCACCGGGCGATTCTTCTTCGGTTGCAGGGGTTGTTAATTCCTCTGTTTCATCGTCATCGTTTCCGCCGCACGCCGCCGCAAAAACCAAAACGGCAACAAGCATAAGTAAGACAAAAAGTTTTTTCACTTCTACCAATCCCTTCAAATTTTATTAAAATCGCTTGATTATAGCTTACTTTTTTTTATTTTGTCAACGCATTTTGTACCATGCAAAGCCGGCGGCTGCCACACGAAGGCCGCCCACAACAAACATTGCGTTGTTAACCCCAATCATTTCAAACAGGAAAAGTGCGAAAAACGGAGCAATAAAAAGACTGATGTTTTGAGCAGTGTTATAAAATGCCAAATACATCAGTCTGTTTTCGTCGGGGGTGGATTCCAGCGCGCCGTTAAGCAAAGCGGTGTTTATGCCAACGGCAGAAAAGCCCGTGATTATCATGATTACTGCCATTGTTTGCACATTTGGGATAAATGGGAACATGAACATATTGCCTGCCAAAAGGCCTGCGGATACGGCAAAAGTTACGGTGTTGCCGCGTTTACGCAAAAGCCGTTGCCAAAACGTGCCGGAAAAAAACGCAGTAAGCCCCGTAACCATTGCAAAAATTGCAAACCACATCTCGGAGGCTTCAAGTACCATTACTTGAACGATGTTTACAAGAGGCCAGCCTGCCTGCCAAGAAAAAAGAAAAAGAATGGCGGGTAAACAAAATTTGCGAAAGCGTTTATCTTTGACAATACTGCCTGGTTTTAACGATGGTTCCTTTTCTAATCCCCGACCGGTTTCGCCTGTTCCCTCGGGCGAAGCGGTGCGCAATACAGGTGCTTCGGGTACTTTAAGGCGGTTAAAAATCATAACTTCAACCAGCCCAAGGAAAAATGCCGCAACGAAAAAAATCTGATACAAAAAGAGTCTTTGCTCGTCGGTATTTGGGATAAAAGTGATGGCAAGCCCTGCGGCAATTGTTACAACGGGAATGACTGCCTGGCCGAATTTTGTACGCAGTGCAATGGCTTGCCCGCGCATATTCCCGTTAAAAACCGTACCAAGAAAGCTTTGTAAAGATGTTTGCGAAAGTGCATCGGGGCAGTTCATTATTGACACAAAAATTACAAAAAGAATCGGCTTCAAATGTGACGGCAACATTGGCACAAAAGCGATTGCCAAAAGCGATGCGCGACTTATTAAAATAAACGCCGCCGTTGCCCGTTTTTTATTGGTAAATTTACGAAAAATGATTGCGCCGGGCATTAAAACAACAGCCGCTACCGCGCCCGGAAGCGCACTTAACAACGCAATTTCAAACTCACTGCCGCCAAGCCTTTCAAGAAAACGCATAGAAAACGGACGCCACAAATTATTTACCATGTCGAACATCAGCCCGTACATAATAAAAATCCAGACGTTTGTGCCTCGCATTTGCTGAATATCTCTTGAAAAGTTGCGTAAGCCCGTTTTCACGCGCCCGGGCAGTTCACGCGGGTTAATTTTCGGGAAACCTGGACGCATTTTATCTTGCTGCCCAAAGTTCTATTTTTTCGCCGTTTACGTTCCATTCCTTGGTAAAAGCATTTTGCGGCGGTGCGGCTTGCATGACGGAGCTTGCCATAATTTCTGCGGCGATATGCCTTTCGTTGCGCTGTATTACACCGGGTAAAATGCCGCCTTCGGAAGTGGTCACATAGCCGGCGGTAATTTTGTCTGTCACGTTAAAATCGGCTTCGCGGCGCATGTTTTGCCACTTGCTTATTAACTCGCGCATGTTGCCCTCTTCAATAAGCTCGGGCGTAAGGCTGATGTTCAGCACTACGGTTACGCCTTTTTCAGACGCGGCAGAAAAACCGTCTTTTTGCGCAGTTTCTATAAGAACGTCTTCAATGGTAAGCTCAACGGAAGTGCCGTCTACTTCGGCTTTCCACGCGCCGGCCTTTAATGCGTCCATTACTTCGTTTGGCGAGATATTTAACGCTTGGGTTATTTTGGGAACAAGCTTGCCGTAGCGCGGCCCCAACGTACGCAACTGCGGCTTAAAACGATACGAAATGTACTCTGCCGCATTATCAATAAAGCGAATATTTTTTACGTTTAGCTCGTCTTTTATAATTTCCAAAAGACCTTCGTTAACCTTTTTTTCGCTGACTCTTATTACGCCACCAATTAAGTTATTCGCTTGACTTGGTGGCGTAACCCCCTTTCCAAGGGGGGTGTCAAAGTTTTGCAACGCAAAACTTTGACGGGG
>JGI24703J35330_11748368_pt1 | contig 14803 bp, 17 predicted proteins | sample TergutNt197P1_FD_35330 | JGI IMG/M metagenome (IMG submission 35330) | reverse complement strand
TGAAAAGAACATTGCAACAAGTGCTTAAACATATGATTGAGCATTGCATTGATATTGCAGATGCGGTTTCCCGCGTAAAGACGGTTGAGGGCATGGATGGCATAAAATCCGAATCGGATACTCGTAAATATATGAAATATATCATTGGTTCTCCAAAATTCCCAGAATGTTTTGAGAAATCTTCATATTCTCCTCCTGTGTGTTTGTAATAAAAAAGCCGCAAGTCAAAATTTGCTAGACTTGTGGCTGCCATTTTTTTTCGCTTTATTGCAACAAAAAATCGCCCATAGTAACGGAGCGATTGGTTCGTTTATTGCTTGATTTTAATTATTTGAATTTCCCTTCTCTGTTTCGGACTTTTCCAAGAATTGTTTTACTGCCTCCAATGCCAGATTGGCTTGTTTTAGTGCAAAATTGGCGGTATCTTCGGTGTAATCACGCCTATCTTCAATGTAACGAGTGATTACGGCAAATGCGGTTATTGTATCAACGGTTTTATCATCAATAAATACTACGTCCGTATGCGCTTTGCACAATTCAGCCAAAGTCCTTATGTTGTGTGTATATTCAATATCGGCTTCGTAATAAGCCAAGATTGCCTTCAACGCCTTTTCAACCGCTTGTTGAGAATGGAAGCAAATCGTTTCAACAGGCAGAGGAATAAAAGTTTTTTGCAAATGAAAAGCTATGTCGTGGTCACGCTGAGAAAGGTTTATCCACACCATAGCTTCTGTATAATCATTCACCTAAGACCACTCCTTCATTTTTAATTTTGTATTGCATCCTAGAGCGTTTTTTCGCGCTTTCTTCAAATTCATCGTGGGTATATAGCAACACATCAATAGGGAGAGGAAAATCTCTGCGTATCGCACCATAAGCATCCGCACTCATAGCCATTCTATTATAGGTGAGTTCATGCACAAGCACACAAATATCCAAATCAGATTCTTCGCCTTGCTCACCTCTGGCATAAGAGCCGAATAAAATTACTGTGCAATCGGGATGAACACTTTTTATAGATACTGCTACCTCATCCAAGAGTTCAGGAAGCCTAGTTTTTGCTTCATGCCTCCAATGTTTTAATAAATCAGACATTCCATCACCGATTTCTGTAAAGTAATTTTTCGTCACCCAGTATTATAACACGCAATCGAACATACTGGCACCAATTTTTGAAATTTTCACAAAGGAGCTAGGCTTTTGCAAGGGTAAGCAACGAAGCACTACCCTTGCGTTCCCATACCCTAATTATACCCCATTTCAGAATTTTTTCCTACTGAGATAGTTTATTTGTGCTAATGCTTTTCATTATTTTAGAATTAATGTTATTGCCTCAAGGGAATATCTTTTATCCGGCATGGTGTATTGCGGTCACTGTGGTCGTAGGTTACAATATGGTGGTGTGAGAAATCCTGTTTTTAGGTGTTCATATACAAGAGCCGACCCAACCGCCCCCTGCTATAAAATGAAGATTAAGTCGGCCACATTGGACGCTATGATTTTAAGCGCAGTCAAAAAGCAAGCTGAGGTTGTGTTTAACATCAACTGCTTATCGGAGCTTCAAGAAATCGGTTTGGGTCAGATGCAGATTGCTGACCATGAAAACCGTATCCGGCAGTTGACGGAGCAAATTCATGGATATTACGAACAATATGTTATGGGGCAGATAAGTCGTGAAACCTATACAGCATCGAAAGATGGGTGCGCCAAGGAAATAGAAAAGCGAGAAAGTCGCATTAACACGCTGAAACAATTTGAGTGCGATAATTTGAAAAATCACGAGATGGCCGCACTTATCAAAGACGCATCAGGTGTAACTGAGTCAAATGCCCAGCGAAGTATCATAAAAGCTGTGGTAGAAAAAATCCTCGTTTTACCGAAAAATCAAATCAAGATTGTTTGGAAGTTTGAGGATTTTGGAATAAGTGTTTAACGGAAAGAGAAGTATGCCTTAGACAGTGACCATGTACGCTTAACCGACATGCTTTATATGGTCACTGTGCTTGGCTACCGACACTTCCGGGGGCGGCTAAAAAACTTAGCTTGGGCTTGACATACGCCCCCTTCACAGCACACATTCTATATATCAACAGGTGTACAAATGTATCTGAGGTGAGAGAATGAGCCTATTACAGGCAATTATTTTGGGATTCATACAAGGAATGTCGGAGTTTGTACCCGTATCAAGCTCGGGGCATTTGCTGGTGTTCCATCATATCTTTGGCATTGAGGCCGAGGATAATATGACTTTTATCATAGTGCTTAACATGGGCAGCTTGTTGCCCCTTTTGTATGTTTTTCGCAAAGATTTATGGGAGCTAATAAAAAAACCTTTTCAAAAGACTACTTATTTATTGGTGATTGCAACTGTACCTTTAGTTATTGTCACATTGCTTTTTGAGGGCATCATTGAATCAATGTTCCATATGGTACAACTGTTGCCCATTGGGTTTATTATAACGGGTGTTGTTTTATTGCTTTCTGACAGATTGAAAAATAATAGGAAAGAAATGAACGATATTACTTATCTGGATGCTGTTTTGATTGGATGTGCGCAGGCTTTGGCGATTTTTCCGGGGATTTCGCGCTCAGGCAGTACAATTACAGCGACCATGGCAAGGGGCATAAACCGCGAGAGTGCTGCAAGATTTTCTTTTTTGATGTCTGTTCCCGCGGCTTTTGGGGCTATGATTTTTAGGTTTAGCAGAGTTTTGGCAAGCCCGGAGCTTATGGAAGGGCTTAACTTTGTTAATCTTGGTGCAGGATTTGTAACAGCGGCAATAACAGGCTATTTGGCAATCAATGTCATGCTTTCTGTCATAAAAAAAGCGAAGCTAAAATACTTTGCCCTGTACTATATTTTTGCTCTTGCTGTTTTATTATTCTTGTTTTTCTAAGTTGGAGGATATATGCGAATAGCTATTTTATGTATCACGGCACTATTTTTGATTGCGTCAGTAAGGATGGCGTTTTTTAACGGAGTATCTAACAATAACACGATTTTTTTGGCAGGCATTTCTATTGTTGTGGGTTTGTACGGTGTGTATTACAACAAACTAAAACATTTCAAAGCTTTGACTGCCGTTATCGTTGCTGTATTTTTTGTTTTCATAGGGATGTCGGCGTTTTTGGCTGTTTACGGAAGCCGTCCTTCCGTTACATATACAGAAAATGTTGTGCTTGTGCTTGGCGGCGGAGTGCGGGATGGAGAGGTGCAAAGTAGCTTGCGTCGGCGTTTGGATATGGCTGTGGAATATCATAACCAAAACCCAACCGCCATGATGATTGTAACAGGCGCGGCGGCATATAGGGAGCCTTTTTCGGAGGCCGAAGCTATGGCGCGATATTTGATTTCTCAAGGCATCCCAGAGAATCAAATTATCAGAGAGGAGTATGCACATTCTACTTTTACCAATATGACACTGTCGAGGATTTTGTTTGATACATATCTCGTGCAATACGGAGTTTATTACGAAAATCCAACCGCTGTTATTATCACAAACGATTTTCATATGTTTCGCTCCGTGCGTTTTGCACAAGGAGTTGGGTTTAATGCACTGGCATATCCCGCACGCACCCCATGGTACACCGTTCCGTTTAATTATTCCCGCGAAGTCGCCGCAGTCTTTAAAATGTGGCTAATAGGACGTTAGACGTTAAGACTTTGTCATTTTTTTGACGATAAATATGTCAGAGGTGATGACAATGAAAATCAATCCGAATATGACACATAATTTTGTAATGCCGCCGCCGGCAGTTTCGGAAAACGAAGAGATTGTCGAACAATCTCATAGCGAGCAATCCTTTGCATTGGTGATTAGTAACGAAGCTCGTGAACAGGCTCGTGAACAAGCACAGGCGCAGGGGGGACAGTTTGACAACATTAATATTGCAACGGAAATAGCCATGCGCATAGCAAATGGTGACAATGTACCGCAGAGCGACAGGGCGTTTTTGATTGAGCATTCGCCCGGTATGTATATGAAGGCAAATAACATGCGCATGATGAGAGAAAACAATAATCCAAAGGATTATGACAGCCTTTTGCCGGACAATCACAGAACAAGAGCCGCCGATGCTATGAGTGCAGCGTTAAATGCGGCTTCGGGAGCATCCAAAGTGACAGTCGTGACATAACGTGCATAAAGTGTTATTATTAATAAAAATGGCCTAAAGCCAGTTGGGGGCAGCCGGTATGAATGATTCTATGCTGGATGTAATTGCCCGCGTACTACGCGACCATGGGGACGCTCTGGAAAACACAAATCGCACAAACGCAATCTTGCTGGACCTTTTGCCGGAAATGCCTAAGGAAAGAATACTTGTGCGCAACTTTGTAGAAGCAGACGGTTATCACACCATGACTAACTCGTCGTATCCCCTTGCGGAAAAAAAACTAATAGACAATCTAATATCTACATTTTGCATGGAACGAGCCGCCGCCCTCTGGGTTGTGCGGTTGTTTGGCGTTGCGTTGGGTTTTTTAGAAAAAGACGCATTGCCTTCGGACGAAAACGACGCACAGGCGAGGCTGGAACGAGTTTCGTCTGCGTACTTGCAGGGGCAGGTCGCCATCGGAAAAAAGCATGTAGCGGCGATTTCTGCGGATGGGACAGTGTTTGCAAGCGGTGACAATATAGATTTCCAATGCGATGTCATCGGGTGGAAAGATATAGTTGCTGTAGCGGCCGGAGAAGCTCATACACTGGGGCTTAGGGTGGATGGGAAGGTTTTGGCGACAGGGGCTAATGCTTTTGACGAATGCGATGTGAGTGATTTGAGTGGGGTGCGTTCTGTCTATGCATTTGGGCATGACTCCGTTTGTGTCATGAATGACGGCACAGCTGTAGCCATAGGCAAGTCGGGACTGGATTTATCGTCCTTCTCCGATATTGTGAGTGTGGCTCGCTACCCGGAGGGGATTATCGGTGTAAAGGCTGACGGAACACTCATGCTTGCCGCAAATATCACTGACGATGACGCGGCACATGAAATTTCATGGTTGCTCGCTTGCAATGATGTGACACAAGTGATTTCTACCTATAACAGCGGTTGTGTGATTTTGGGCAGGGACGGTCGAATTTATAAGGATAACCAACCGGCAAATTATTTTGCACAGTGGAGTAATATCATCAGTATCGTTGACCTAGCGGATAGTTTTGCGGTATTACGCGGGGATGGGACTGTGCGTGTGCTTTCATACGAACGCGACAAGCCACGACCCGATACAGAGGCGGACAGATGGTCGGATATAGTTGCCATTTATGGAGGATACAAACGGCTTCTCGGACTCACAAAAGACGGTACACTACATGTAGCATATACACATCAGGGGTGGCTGTGGAGCAACCAAAACATGAAAATGGACTATGTAAAAAATTGGTACCCCGTGGGAGTATGTGAATAATGGACATGAGAATCCTCGACGCTCTAAACGCCATGCGTGACACCTATGGCGACGGCGTTTTCTATAATTTGACCACGGCGCGCAACTTGCTAAACGACCTCGCGCCCACCATGCGCAAGGAGCGTATACAGGTAGTAAATTTTTTAGATATAGGCGGATATTTTCAGCTTAAATATTCAGACAAGACTTATCCTTTGGTACGAGAAAGGCTTGCACGCCAGCTTGTAGACACTTTTGCCGTAGACGAAGGGGTCGCGGAGTGGATTTTAAATGTATTCAGCTTATTTTTGGGCTTTAGCATAAATGACGAAGGCGCGGTGTATAAAAACGAAGAGCCGCCACCGTCCGAGCCTCGTAAATCCCTACAAGACCATATCATGGAATCTCGTCCACGTCAGGCAGAACGTAACAGCCCATATATCGGCGACGAACGCCGACCATTGATGACAATACCACGTCCTGCATTCCCACAAGTCAAACGCGCATTTATCAATATACGTTTTGCACAAAAAATTTCGGCAGATTACCATTCTGTAGCAATTACGCGGGATGGGCAGGTGCAGTCTGTCGGCACAAACTCCGATGGGCAATGCCACACAAACACCTATGACTGGCGCGATATGAAGGCAGTATCGACGGGAGCGCGATTTACCGTAGGACTGCGAGCCGACGGAACTGTACTCGGTGTCGGACGCAATGACTTTGGCCAGCTCAATGTAAAAAGCTGGAGCAAAGTCGAAAAAATTTCGGCAGGGTCACGACATACAGTGGGCTTACGGGATGATGGTACCCTGCTCGCTTGCGGACAAAACAGATATGGCGAATGCAATGTAAAGCATTGGCGAAATATCACACATATCGTCGCAGGGCAGGACTGCACTTTTGGGATAAAAAAGGACGGAAAGGTACTCGTTACAGGCAATAATCAAGGCGGCAACTTGCAAGTCAGCCATCTCGAAAATGTAGTGGACATCGGATTTGGGTCCCCAACTCGTATTATCGCATTGTTGCAAGACGGCACAATCGCTCGTGTCGGCAAAGAAAACCACATGCGCCGCAGTTTTGCAGGCTGGAAGAATGTAAGACAGATTTCTGCCGCGCCGGATTATTTCGCAGGGCTTTTCGAAAACGGCACGGTGAGGCTACTTGCATATTTTTGGCCCGACTCCGGCGTAGAAGCCGCTACCATGGACTGGCGTGAAATCGTAGCAATCGCCGCAGGTCGCCACCACATCATAGGTTGGAAATCGAACGGCAGACTTTTGGCAGAAATGCTCCACCCCGACATCGCACGTAATAAAGGACAAATAAATGTAACAAACTGGGAGATGTAGCCTATGTTCTCAAAAACAATACCAATCAGCGAAGCAATCCCCGGCATGAGGCTCATGGAGTCTGTTTATGTGACAAACAGCTCCGGTGTAAAAATGCTGGTGGCAAGGAAAGACTCCGTGTTGGATGCAAGTGTGATTAAGAGTCTCTCTTCTCGTGTGAAAACGATTGACATCCAAACAAAGACACCACCTCCCGGATGGGTGCCTCCGGAGGAACCGGCAGAGCCGCCACCCGCACCCTCTGCCCCCGCAATCATAAAAGAACGCCCAAAGCCTGAAAAAATTGTCCCAATAAAAGCCGTAGTTAACGAAAAGTTAAAAGAAGAGGCTGTTGATAGCGTAAAGCAGCTTTTTGGCGAAGTCTCGCCCGACGGCCAGATGAACAAAACAACCGCCTACCAATGTGTAAACAATCTCGAAGGTGTGGTAGGCGACCTCTTGCATGTGCTGGAGGACGATATGACGGGACTCGTCCATATCAATGACCTAAAACAATATGACGAGTACACATATCACCATTCTTTGAGCGTATCGGTGCTTTCTATTGCTACGGGCAAGGAGCTTGGGCTGGACAGTGCGACATTGTTCCGTCTTGGTCGCTGTGCGATGTTGCATGACTTGGGCAAACAGATGATACCTTTGGATGTAATCAACAAAAACGGCAAGCTTACCGATGAAGAATTTGCATTGGTTAAAAACCATGCGACTCTGGGTGCCGAAAGCCTTAAAAAGAACGCAATCGGCGACGTAGAGCTGTGGAATGGCATGATGTTCCATCACGAAAAAGTAAATGGGTTTGGATACCCAAAACAACTAAAGGGTAAGGATATTCCGCTTTTTAGCAAAATAATCTCTGTGACGGATGTGTATGACGCTCTTACATCGTATCGCTCATATCGTTCGCCAATGTTGCCCACCGAGGCGTTTGAAATAATCCTCAAGGATGTCAATACAGCCTTTGACTACGAAATCGTAAAGGCATTCCTTGCAAAACTGGAACTATACCCCATCAATACCATCGTGGAGCTGTCCAACGGAAAGCTCGGCATTATCATCCCCGGCAGTACAAACAAACTGCGCCCCTATGTGAGATTATGGGGCAGTACAGACATACTTGTACTGGAAAGAGTCACGGATGTTAATATCACTAAAATATTGAGCCCTGCGGATTTGCCGGAGGGATATGAGACGGAGTAGAAGATGAAATATATTTTTGCGTTGATTTTCATATTGGCGGCATGTGCCGTAGAGCAGGATGCAGCAGTCGTCGAAGAAGCAGCAATTGTCGAAGAGGTAACAATCATCGAAGAGTCCGCCGCCAAAGGTGTCTTTCCTTTTGAATTTTCTGCATTGGACATCAATGGAAATATCGTGACGCATGATGATTTGCCCGAGCGGGAATTTTTCTTTGTCTATCTGTGGGCGACATGGTGTGGAGCCTGCGTTGTTGCACTGCCTTTGCTGGGTGAATTATACGAAGAATTTAATGACAGGGTAGGTTTTTTGGGCTTACTTCTTGATTTAGAAAATGAGGGTGCAGAGAGGCTTATCACCGACGCGGGCGCGACCTTCCCGCATATCGAAAGGGATGCAAACAGCGAGCTTGCAACAAAACTAAACACAGGATTTGTTCCATCCGCGGGGCTTTTTCGTGCAGACGGCAGTCTCATAGGCGGCGCACCACTACGCGGCACACGCCAATACAGACTCGTGATAGAAACGGCTCTGGGTATATGAAACGGAAGATAGGCCTACTCCTGCTTGGGCTTATTTTTATTGCAGTGGGTTTAGCATTAGGCGAGACACAGGAAATCTTCCAAAAGGCCACGATAATTTGCATGGAATGCATTGGGCTTGGAGGATAATCGAGTGAGGCTATTGTATCGCCATATGGCACAGCTTGGGTTTTTTATTTTGCAAAACCCTTTTTTTAAAAATTTTTTCTCTGGTGAAATTTATCAGGGCAATCTAAAGCATGTATGCACCCCGGGTCTAAACTGCTATGCATGTCCCGCGGCGGCTTTTTCGTGTCCTATAGGTGCGGCGCAGATGTTTTTTGCAGGGGCGAGGCACAGTATCAGCCTGTATGTAACGGGTTTTTTACTTACAGTGGGCGTTATTTTTGGAAAATTCATTTGCGGTTTTGTTTGCCCCATGGGTTTTTTGCAGGATTTATTATACAAAATAAAAACCCCAAAGCTGATTTTGCGTTTGAGGTATTTGCGTTATATAAAATATTTTGTGCTGGTTGGATTTGTAGTTTTATTGCCCATGATTTTTAGCAACCCGACATTTTGCGCGTATATTTGCCCTTCGGGGACTATTTTTGGGGCCGTGCCTCTGTTGGCTGTGCATGATTTTTTGCATGATTATATCGGATTGCAATTTGTTATAAAGGCAGTGATTGCGATTGGGATTGTTGTAATATCCGTGTTTGTCCTTAGAATCTTTTGCCGTGTGCTTTGCCCACTTGGAGCAATTTATTCATTGCTTAACGGCGTTGCGATTTTACACATGAAATGTGATGCCGAAAAATGCATATCATGCAAAAACTGCTTCAACGCTTGCCACATTAAAATCCGACCAAAAATCGAGCCTAACCACCCCGAGTGTTTCCGCTGCGGAAAATGCACATCGGCTTGTAAGCAAAAAGCACTAAAAATCAGTCTGTAATGGTTACAACAAACTCCGATACTATTTCGATAGAAGTCTTTGCCGTTTCTTCTACAAATTTAAAAAACTCGAAATGCGAATCATGGTCTGCGCTATCAGAAATAGTACGCAACATCCCAAAAGCAGTGTCGTTAAGTGTGCAAACATGGGCTATGCTCGCACCTTCCATTTCTACCGCAAGGGCATTAAACTTGCCCGAAATTTCATTTTTAATGTCGATTCTGTCTACAAACTGGTCGCCTGTGGCGATAACCCCAACACTGCATCTGCCATGTTTTTTTGCTACTTTTTCCAAGCATTCTACTATCTGCGGCTCGCACACAAACAGAATTTTGTCCAATTCTTCAATATAGCCTTTTTCGTGGCCTATGGGTGTGAGGTCGTAGTCATGTTGCACAGCAGACCGACCGATTACGATGTCGCCTATATGCAGGGAGTTTGAAATCGCACCCGCCACCCCCGTATTTATTATCATCTTTGGACTATACATAAGTATCATGGTCTGGGCGCAAATAGCTCCGTTGACCTTGCCCATCCCACATTTTGCTACGACAGCATCTACGCCGTTTAATTTTCCACGCACAAAGATGATGCCACTGTACACATCTCTGGAAGTGTCCGTCATCTTTTTTATAAATCCTTCGACCTCCACTTGCATCGCTCCGATGATACCAATCACGTTAAGTCCCCCTAAATTTTGCCTTATGCTTCCCAAGCGGCCGGCATAAATATTTCTCTAAATTGTTTTTGTGCAAAGCGGTCTGTCATCCCTGCAATGAAATCTGCTATGGCTCGCTCTGTATCTGATGCTTTGATTTCTTTCGGTAGATTATGCGGGTTATGCATATAATACTCAAACATCAACCGTATCATTGCATTTATTTTGCTACGCTCTTTGTTGTGCAACTGGTTTGCATAGACGCGCTCAAACATAAATGTACGAAAAATTTTTAAATAAGCCGCTGTTTCTGTAGAAAGCCCGATTTCGTTTTCCATGCTGTGAGCGATGAGGTCTCTCACAAGAAAATCTATACGAGCGGCCGATGTCTTGCCCAAACGACCCGATACCTCATTTGGAAGGTCTTTCTCCTCTAAAATTTTTGCTCGTATTGCATCATCTACATCGTGGTTCATATATGCGATTTTATCACATATTTGCACCACTCGACCCTCCGGTGTAGCCGGCGAATTTTTTGTACGATGGTTTAGTATACCGTCGATTACTTCATAGGTGAGGTTTAAGTTTTCGAGGGTTTCTACTACACGGACACTCTGCTCATTGTGACGGAAGCCGTCTTTTAACAGGCCGTTGAGTGCGTCTTCGCCTGTATGTCCAAACGGTGTATGCCCCAAATCATGCCCAAGTGCGATGGCCTCTGTCAAATCCTCATTAAGATATAATGCTCGTGACACCGTGCGCGAAATCTGAGCAACCTCCAGCGTATGAGTGAGTCGCGTTCGGTAGTGGTCGCGCTCGGGCGATATAAATACCTGCGTCTTATGCATGAGACGACGAAACGCCTTACAATGTGTGATTTTGTCACGGTCTCTTTGGAACTCATTGCGAATGTCACATGGTTTTGCGTCATACTTTCTGCCCTTTGTTGTTTTTGTTGCACGCGAGCTTAGATTGTCTGTCATGGCGTGTTCACCTCAAATTTATAACCTGTACCCCACACGGTTTTTATTTGCCAAACATCGTCTTTTCGCATTTTTTCGCGGAGGCGTTTTACATGTACATCTACCGTGCGAGTATCACCCGCAAACTCGTAACCCCAGCAAGCAGATAACAGTCTGTCACGAGTAAACGGAAGGCCGGGATGGCTGGCGAGATAGTGCAAAAGCTCAAATTCCTTTGGCGGAAGCTCAAGCTGTTTACCGTGATAAATCACTGTGAGTTTTTCTGCGTCTATAGAAAAATTTGGCAATACAACGGCACGCGGACTTATGGTTGTCACTGTTTCATATCTGCGAAGCACTGCTTTTACGCGAGCGATTAGTTCCTTTGGCTCAAACGGCTTTACGATATAGTCATCCGCACCCATTTCCAATCCAAGCACCTTGTCAAAGGTCTCACTCTTGGCTGAGAGCATGATGATGGGTACGGTACTCACGCGCCGTATTTCTCTACATACCTGATACCCATCCATCTCGGGCAACATTATATCCAAAAGCACAAGATGTGGTGCGTACTGTGCAAATACATCCACAGCCTCACGCCCATTGTTCACTTCTTTAGTCTCATAACCCTCTTTACGAAGGTATAACGAAATCAGCTCGGCTATATGCTTTTCGTCATCAACTACAAGGATTTTCATCCAGCACCTTCCTCACTTGGGCTTCCATTGCATCTATTTGGTCAGGGGTGGGGTCGCTACCCCTAAAGATTTCTGCTTCTACGTCTTTAGCCGCCGTCTCCAGCTCGGTATTTCTCATCATGCTCGCCATGCTCTTTACTATATGAGAAAGGCGGCGGGCCGTTTCTTTGTCCTTTGCGGCTAATGCGGTTTTTAGTTCATCCATTACATTTTGCTGGGTGGATGTAAATTCTTCTATTACCATTTGCATTATTTCCGGAGAGCCGTAAAAATCATTCAGTACTGCTTCGTCGGGATGCTGTACGATTTCATCCACATCATCTTTTGGGATATACTTCATCAAAATCTCATGAAGGGTGGCGGTGATGATTGGTTTTGCCAAAAATGCATCAAATCCATTTGCAATAAACTCCTCTGCCTGACCCACAAAAGCATTAGCCGTGAGCGCGACAAGAGGGCGCGTATATCCCAGCTCACGCAAGATTTTTGCCGCTTCCATGCCGTTTAGCTCGGGCATCATGTGGTCCATAAAGATTATGTCATAGTCCTCACCACATTTTATTTTATCCAAAACATCTATGGCATTATTACATGTTTCTATCTGCAAATTGTATAGCCCCAGCAATCCCTTTGCCACAAAAAGGTTTGTCTCTATGTCGTCCACTACAAGCACTCTGCCATGCGGAAGGCTCACGGGTGTAAATGCTTGTTTTTTGCTCACGGTTTGCAAACGCGAAAGATTTTCTGCCGTTTTGCCAAGCATATCTTTTGTGATTGTCTTTTGCGGGATTTGCAATGTCACCGTGGTACCTGCTCGGGCGCGACTGTCTATGTCGATTTGTGCATCCATAAGCTCCAGCAAGTTAACAACTATCGGAATCCCGAGGCCTGTGCCGTACACCTCCGGGCTTTCTGCCTCATGAAATCGCATGTACTCTTCTGTGAGCATAGAATCTACCTGCTCCTTTGTCATGCCTTTGCCTGTATCGCGGATGGTAATTACCATGTTCATTTTGTTGGTTTTTGGATGTGGCGCGCATTTTACAGAAAATTTTACAATCCCAACATCCGTGTATTTAATAGCATTGTTAAGTATATTGTTAAGCACTTGCTTTAAACGCAAAACGTCACCTATGAGGCGAGTCGGAAGTTTTTTGTCTATGCTTATTATAAATTTGAACTTTTTATGCTCAAGCGAAACAGCGTGCATTTGCAATACATCCTGAAAAAAGTCGGCTACATCGTATTCCGCAGGGATGATGTCGAGCTTGCCCGCTTCTATTTTGGAGAGGTCGAGTACGTCATTAAGTATGCCGATTAACACACTGGATGAGGTGTGTATCCTTCCAAAGGCTTCTTCTATTTCCTTGGGCAAATCATTTTTTTGCAATTGAATTTCGGAAATGCCAAGCACTGCCGAAATCGGTGTACGTATTTCGTGACTCATGCGTGCAAGGAAGCGGCTTTTTGCCTGTGAGTTTGCTTCAGCTATCGTGGACTCATGCAAACTTTGGCGTGCGGAGCTTTCGATTCCCTTTACACGCCAGTCTATAGTCTTTACGGTAAGTGCGGTAAGCACAAACGAAATAACCAGCGCGATAGAAATTGTTACTACGGTGATGGCTTGGTTTAGCGCGAGGGTATTTTCTATCTCCATTTGGATGGCCGCGTCCACGTTTTGCTCTACATCACGCAGATATCGGATACCGCTTTCTACCCTATCAGTGTATTCCAAGACATTACCTCTATAGTGAGTGTCTGTGCCTCCCACGAAAAAGTTTGTATAAAACCATCCATATACTACGCCTACATTTGAAATAATCTCTTCCATTTTTTCAACAAACTCAAACATGTAGAACATGTCGTCATCTGATACAGAATCTATGTATTGGTCAGACAAACTACCCATCCTATAAAACGAATGGGTAATATGATATTCGTACTCCATGCGGACATCGTTTGGGGTAGTGGCTATCCAATGCGGGCTATAGTAGGATGCCTTTAGTAGGCGACGGAACTCCGTAAGCTCCTGATGAAATTCTAAAAGAAGCACCGTGCGCTGCACCATATTGTGCATACGGTATCTATACATATAGTCCATGTCTCGGATTACACTGTTGGTATAAAGCGCGACCACAAAAAACATCAAAATGACGGCAGAAAAAGACATAAGCAGTTTTGTTGCTATGCTTATATTTTTAAAACTTTTCATCAAAGCCTTCACCGCCGTCACCCTCCTTCTTGACAGTAATGAAGGTATGCTCTATTTCCGGCTCGTCGTCGTCATCATATTTTTTGCCCTTAAAGCCTGCTTTTTCCAACGCAACCTTTACACGCTCGGGGTCTACGGGCTTTATAATATAGTCCTTTGCACCTGCTCGTACACATTGCTTTACGACTTCGCGCTCACCGGCGGCCGTACACATCACTATATGCAGGTCAGGGTCTTGTTTGAGCAACTCCTCTACAGTCTCTTGGCCACTCATCTTTGGCATAGAGACATCCAAAAACACCAACTTTGGCTTGACTCGTTTATATTCCATAACCGCAACACTACCGTCCGAAGCTTCATGCACATCAGACCTGTCCATCTTGCAATGATATACGAGGATGTTTGTTAAAATCTTACGCATCAATGATACATCATCCACAACCATAACAGTCATATAACAACCCCCTTATACTCTATATCGTCAGTATACAACCGAGAGATTATCATCTATTTTTCGTTAAACACGGCGATGACATTTATATCGTTTCCTGATGCAGGAGGAGTTAATGTCATTGGATTTTGTGTCACCCTTGGTGTGGATGTACCCGTGATTTCAAAATGCGAAAAAACGTAGCCTTCCATAGGCACAGCGGTAACAATAATCGGCAATGTACGTATATAGTATGCATTAAAATCCCCTACATCAAATCCGTGTTTACCTTGCCGCGAAAACAAATCCTCACGAATTTGCGCACCGGAAATATCAAACCAGCCGCGAGCCATATCCGTCTGCCATGTGATGTTTGTGAGGCTTGTGGGCAGGCGCAGGTTTAGGCTTGGGCGGTCGGTGCGGTTGTAG
>JGI24703J35330_11748370_pt1 | contig 14844 bp, 18 predicted proteins | sample TergutNt197P1_FD_35330 | JGI IMG/M metagenome (IMG submission 35330) | reverse complement strand
AATACTTCGCCAAATAAAGCCCCAAGCCGTAACCGACTGCTTGCTGCGTCTCTTTCGCGCGGTAAAACTTATTAAACAGTAAAGCGAGCTCATCCTCTGGCACCCCCGCACCAAAATCCTGAATCTCCACGACCAAAAAGTCATCAGCAATGCTTCCTGTGACGTAAATGCCCGTATTCGCGTACTTATAAGAGTTACTGATCACATTATCGAACACTTGTTGCAACCGCATCGGATCCGCGAGTGCGAGGCAACTTGACAACTCAAAGGCCGCTACCCGACTTTCGTAATCCGCTTGCCGAATCAAGTCTGCAACTTCCACGCTTGTAATTTCCGCAGGTTCCACCGTTAATACCTGTAATTCCTCAAGCGTTGCGTGAAACATGTCCGTAATTAACGTATTGATTTGTTCGCATTTAAGTTGAACCGCGTTAATCCGCACGCGATCTTTTTCGTCCTCTGCTTTGAGCAACATGAGATCCATCGCCGACTGAATCGAGGCAACCGGCGTTTTAATGTCGTGACTCAACGAAGCAACGAGCTCTTTCTTACTTTTGTTTGCCAAGTGCTCATTCTCTTTCGCCAACCTAAGTTCTTCTCGCATCAAATCAAAACTTTCCGTGAACGCACCAAAGAGGTTGTGCCTATCCATTTCCAGCGGTACATCCAAATTCCCGGTCGCCACTTGCTTGGCAAAAAATTGCAGCTTTCGAAAAGGTTGAAACAACCGGTGTTCAGCATGCAAATAAATAAACACGCCCATCAGCGCCAAACTTCCAATGAGGACGTACACGTAAATTTGCAACACCGCGTCGCGATTTCTGCGCGCAACGTCCATCTCGTCAAACACATGTCTCATGTCGCCCGTTAACGAATCAACCGCGTCGCGCACCGATTCAAATTCCATCGACGTTCGAACCGCGTCGTTAATAAGCATCGCGTCTGGCACTTCGGGTGTCGTTCTAAACATTAAAAACGTCGCGATAAACCCAATGCTCGCCATCACCCCGATAAGCATAAGGAGCTTTTTCATGTGCGCACCTCAAACACGTACCCGGTTCCACGCACAGTTTTGATGTAACGCGGCTCTTTTGGATCGGCTTCAATTTTCTCACGCAAACGCCGAATGTGAACGTTGAGCGTGTTGTCTTCGGAAAACGCATCCTCCCAGACGTTTCTAAAAAATTCATCTTTCGGAATGACCCGGTTTTTATTTTTCACCAAATAAGCAAGCAATTTGTACTCCATCGCTTTGAGTGTAATTTTCTGCTCGTCAACAAAAACACTCCCCTCGCCAAAATCAACGCATAACCGACCAGCCGTAAACACCTCGACGTCGAGCGTTGGACTTTTATAACGCTTTAACACCGCCTTCACTTTCGCCAGAAGTACCGACAACGAATACGGCTTTTTAATGTAATCATCGCCACCGATGTTTAACGCCAACAGCATGTCGTCGTCGCTCGTGCGCGCACTAATAAATAAAATTGGGACGCTCGTCGTTTTTCGCAAATGCTTGCACAAATCAAACCCCGAAGACTCACCGAGATTCACATCCAACAAAATCAAATCCGTTTCGTGCTCACGCAAAAAGGCTAAACAAGACGCTTCATCGGCCACCCAAGCGGTCCTCACGTCAAACATTTCAAAGTATTCGCGTGTGTTTTCCGACAACATCTCTTCATCGTCCACAATCAAACAATCGTATTTCATTTTTTTGGCTCCTTTAGTCTTCTCCCTTTAATTCTCCCAAAATTTTTATTATCACGTGAAATGTGTGATAATGAAATGCGACACGCACAAAAGCCCTGTAACAAAGAAATCGCATTGCGGGGCAATGCTCTGATGGATAGAAACGTCAAGGCGTTTCCTCACTCAGTCGCTTCTCCCAAGTGACAATCTTTTCCCCCGAAAATCTTTTCAAACTTATAAGTTTATTAATCGTAATTCCTTGGGCGGGTTGCTAACATCATAAATACCAGTAAATATTTCAACCTCAATTGCTTGGTAACTTTGAGTAACATTATGACCAAAAATATCTTCAATATTTTCGATTTTGCTCTCAGTTGTTTGATAACATAAATATTCTCCCGCAGGTACGGTGATGCAATCTTTTTCTTTTTTACCTATTTCCATAATGGCATAACGTTGAATATGTCCAAATTTAGACTCATATAAAATCCCGTATTCTGGCATAGAATTTTCATCGTAGCTGAACGATGCATCGTAAAATAGTTGTGCACCTTCATAGGGGTCGATGTTAATTGCTTCATCATAAGGTACTTTCTTGTAGTGGCGTTTTGGAAATTTTCTCTTATAGACGGTATTTACAGAAAATTCTGATTGTTTTATAATCATGTGTTCAAGACGCTCAATGAAATCTAAGCCTTCACTGAGCTTTTTCAACTTTTCTTCCGCAACTTTTTTTCCATAGGTAATAAATGAGGCTATATCCATGATTTCTTCATCATGAATGTAGTTTGACAATTCTTTTAACGGAATATCAAGCTCTAAGCTAAGTTTGATAAGCTCCACCAAATAGGTCTGTTTAAACGTGTAGTAACGATAATTCGAGTCTACATCAGTATACGCTGGTTTTAATATACCTACCTTTTCATAATAACGCAGCGATTTAACACTCACCTCTGTTAATTTTGAAACTTCTCCTATTGATAATAATTCGCCTTTTCGCATGTCAATCTCCTTGTCAGTCAAAGCATGAAAACGTGTTACATAAAAAATATACAAAAACACGTTGACTCTCCCATTAGGGGAGACTATATAATAGCATTATAACACAAAATGAGTTGAAAGTAAAACAATGCTCAGCTCGTATAAAAGGAGATTTTCATGATGGAAAAATTAAAAGAACTAGACAACAACAATCAAATACTCGTAAAGGAAACAGAGGAGCAGAAAAAGGAAGAGGCGCAATTAGATAAGCCAATTACAACAAAATTTTTATTGGTATTTACCATTCCGACCATTTTATCATTCATTGTGATGGGAATATTTGGTTTAATCGACGGTTTGTTCGCAACACGACGTATCAGTGTTGAGGCATTAAGCGCTGTAAACACTGTTATGCCATTCTTTACCTTTGCCATGTCGTTGGGGTCAATGCTCGCAATGGGTGGTAGTGCTCTGATTGCAAAAAAAATGGGCGCTGGTAAAAAATTAGAGGCACGACAAAATTTCACACTGATTACCATTGTAACATTAATAACCAGTGGGGTTATCTCGCTGATTAGTTGGTTTTTTACAACACCTCTGTTGAATTTACTCGGAACAGACGCTCATATTTTTGACATTGCACTCGAATATATCCAACCGATTATCATATTTTTACCCTTTGTTATGCTAGGTATGATATTGGTACAATTTTTAATAACAGAAGGAAAACCAGTTTTGAGTGCGATTGTGTCAACTTCAGGCGCAATTCTTAATACCTTATTAAATGTTTTATTCTTGTTTGTATTTGATATGGGAATTGTTGGGTTAGCGCTCGCTACTGGTATCGGATACGCAGTCCCAACGTTAATTGGCTTATACTATTTTGGCGTTTTACGCAACGGAACACTCTATTTAGTAAAACCTAAATTCGATTTTAAGGCGCTGTTTCATTCAATTACCAATGGGTTAAGCGAAGGAGTGACAATGCTTGAAGGTGCTGTTACAACAGTCGTTATGAACAATACACTCGTGAGATTAGTTGGTTTTGAAGGGGTTGCGTCTGCTGGTATTGTGATGGCAATCCAAGGTATCTTTGCATCTTTATTCTTTGGATACGCCTCAGGCATCGCTCCTGTTATAAGCTTTAATTTTGGAAAAGAAAACACAGAAAGACTTCAATTGTTATTTAAAAAAAGCATGTATATGGTTGCTGTTTTATCATTGCTAGGTTTCATCGGCGTTCAACTTTTTGCCAGTCAGTTGGTAGAAATTTATGTGCCTTATGGAAGTGAATTTCATACAATGACAGTTCGTGGTTTGCGTTTAAGTGTCTTTGGCTTTTTATTAATGGGATACAATGTTTTTGCACCAGCAATGTTCACAGCTTTCAACAATGGTCCTGTTTCAGGTTTTCTGTCATTCATGAGGTCACTCGTATTCACATTAGTTCCGCTTGTCTTACTTCCGAGAATGTTTGACTTAAACGGTGTGTGGCTTGCGATTGCATCGATAGAAGTACTAACCATTTTTGTTTCGGTTTTATTGATGGTTAAATTCGGAAAAAAATATCAATACCTCAAAGAAAGAGTAGCAGTATAAACAGATTAAATTAAAGTAGTGTGTTGTTAATTCAATCATGCTACTTTAATTTGTAATTTGTTGAAATTTAATCGTGTTGCTAATCACATAGTGACTAAGAAAAAGGTGCGTGCACCTTATCAATTGAAAAAAGCAACGCACTACAATTAGTACGTTGCTCTATATCCCCTCTTCTTGTTCCATGGTTCGCAGTGTGAACTGGAGGGCACCATCTAAATGGCTATCGATGATTTCTCTTAACTTATCTTCGTCCCCATTTCGCATGGCTTCGTACATCTGCCTGTGCTCGCCAATGGCAATCCCGCAACGTACCCCATCTCGTAGAGAGACACATCTAAATCTAACCAAATACTCTTGCATTCGCGTCGTAATTTCCTTTAAACGAATCATGCCACTTTTATCAGAAATAAGCTTATGAAACCTATGAAATAGCTCCGTTACTCGGTCACTGTCTCCTGCCGCGCTAGCTTCTTCGGTTAAAGCCAGTAACTGATCCAACTCATCAAAGTCAACTGCACTCATCTTTTTCATTGCGGTAATCGTTGCCAATGTATCCAGCGACTTCCGAATCGCAAAAATCTCAAGAGCATCGTCACGAGTAATCTGCTTCACCACCATCCCAAACTTCGGTACGTACTCCACCAAACCATCGTTTTCAAGTAATTTCATGGCATAACGAATCGGTGTTCGACTAATGTGCATCTTCTCCGAATATTCCTTCTCGTTAATCCGCTCCCCAGCCGGAATGCTCCCTGCTACAATCGTCTTAAAAAATGCTTCGTATACAATGTCATTCAACGTCTTATGCTGATTCAAATCTGTATTGGCTAAAACTGCTTCAATTGATTTATTCATCTCGCTCCTCCAATTGATCTGTGCCTGCGAAAAATTTCGTTTGAACAAAACTTAAATATGCGGTGACCGCCAGTAGATCAGCTGATCCGCCAGGGCTAATCCGATTCTGAATAAACATTGATTCAAGCTCTTCCAGCTTCGTCCGCCACTCCATTGGTTGCCGTTCGTAGCAGGTCAAAGCTTCCTGGGCTAATTCTTTGACAACCTGTAATCTCATGACGCTATGGCGATGAACGATCGTCGTATCGTCACAGACCGTCATCAACTTAAATAGGGTTAAAACTAAACGCGTATTTAAATCAATCCCATCTAACTGCCTAAAATAGGGTAAACCATGATCAAATACGGTTGGCAGTCCAGCTTCTACCTCGCCACGAACTCCGGTAATGCCATGATTAACGTATAACTTTTCCCCATGGCTAGCTGCTGTTTCTGATGTTAAATCCTTTAAATCTTCTAAAACAAGACCTGAGGTCATTTCCTTAATGACGATCTGAATCTGGGAAAATTCTAACCTTTCAAATAGAACCTTCGCTGTGGCTGCCAAACAAATACCCATTAAGAAGATCATTCCTTTATGAGTATTAACACCTTTGGTCGCCTTAAACATGTCAATTTCTGCCTCTAGTCCAATTTTCCGGATGTTAGCAAAAATATCTTTTGGTGTTTTCTTAACCCCTCCTGCTTCAGCAAAAAGGATGAAATACTGATGCAAGGCTGTCGTGCTATCTAAAAAAGTGAAATAATCCATGTCTTCGTGGGCACCGTTAGAGACTGGCGTGACGAGCCCTGGTTTTGGATGGGCAGAAGCTTCGTACAAAACGGCACGACTTGCTAGTTTTGCTAATTCAAATGATATATGGTTGATTGAATGCGCCTGACTCATTTCCTCATCGTCCTCCAAAACATGACATTGTACCTATTATCTTCAACTGGACTTCATCCTTCAGCTCGTTTCTCTATAAATAACATTGAGAAAAGCTAAGCTTGTTATTCTTTCCTCTCGGTTCTTTTATGACATCATTGTAAAATAATTTTCAAATTAAGTCAATTTTAAACCTATTCTTCTGATTGGTTTAGGTAAAAAAAACACTTAAAAAACATCTTCCGCCTTTGCCTGACTCGATGGTTTTGTTATACTTAGCACAAAGCCTAACTCCACGAAGTATGAGTGGTTAGTTAGACTTGTACCTTTAGGTGCAAAGAAAGGTTGTGATTTCCATGTCATTCAACGGGTTTAAAGAGCAACGCATCTCTCCTTTTGATAAAATGTCTCGCCGCAAAGTCAAAAACTTTCTTGCAAATCAAGGGCTAGATTTCGATGAGGAGGTTCAGTATACCATTGCCCTTTTTGATGAAGATCGGATGATTGCCACTGGTTCCATGGACGAGGCTGTCTTAAAATGCATTGCCATTGACGAAAACTATCAAGGCCTTGCTCTAACCAACCAGATCATTAGTGGTTTAATCAACGAACAACATAACCGTGGATTTAACCACCTGTTTGTTTATACAAAGCCTGAAAACAAACGAATTTTTACCGATTTAGGCTTCTATAACATCATGGAAGTAGAAAACGAGGTTAGCCTCCTTGAAAACAAAGCAGATGGCATCGACTCCTTTACTAAGAAAATCTCACAGCATAAAAAAGCGGGGACGACCATCGCTGCTTTAGTCATGAACTGTAACCCTTTTACAAAGGGTCATCGATACGTGATTGAACATACTGCTAACGAAAACGACATCGTCCACGTCTTCGTCGTCGAAGAAGATCGCTCTGACTTCCCCTTTGCTGACCGATTATCTTTAGTTAGACAAGGAACGGCTGATTTAGAAAACGTGATCGTTCATCCAGGTGGAACTTACATCATTTCTGCTGCCACCTTCCCGTCTTACTTCTTAAAAGATAGCGGGCGTGTGACCTGGGCTCACGCAGCTCTCGACTTACGGATCTTTGGTCACTACATTGCCCCTGCCTTAGGGATAACCACCCGTTACGTCGGTGAAGAGCCACATTGTCAGGTCACCGCCACCTACAATCGACTCATGTCAGAAATTTTACCAGAGTATGGAATTACAAAAAAAGAAATCCCTCGTTTAGAAGTAAATGGAAAACCAATCAGTGCCTCCTACGTAAGAAAGCTACTAGCTGAAGGCGATTTTGAGAAAATCAAAGAATTAGTACCAACGACGACTTACGAATACCTCATAAAGCGTCATTAAAATTCAACCTTTTCACATAAAGAGTTGACATCGACTCTTTCTTCTGTTAGATTAGTCAACAATACTTTTAAACGTTTTGAAAGGAGAGTTTGGTATGAACCAGGACACGTTATTGACACCTACAATGAGATCAGTCGTTAACTTTTGGTGGTTATGGCGCAGTGCTTGGTTCTTTCCGGCTCTGTCTTTTCGTCGTACCACAAACGTTAATTAGTAGGTAAGACGAGTAAGATTAAAAGACGCCAGTTGAACCAAGCTGACCTAGCTTCGGTTTGAGCTGGTGTCTTTTTTGTTACTTAAATTCTGAGGAGGCTCCGATGATATTTCTAGCATCTGGTGAGACCTTAGTTGATGCAAGATCAAACGTAAGAGGGTTAGATATTCGCCTAACAGCGGTTCAGCTGTTTTATACGGTGTATTTTGAGTAAACAAGCAAATTAAAAGGCTAGCTCACTCTCCTAGTAAGAGTAAACAGCCTTCTAGCTGATGAGTTAATTAACTAGCTAGTATCTTTCGTGCCCATGCTTTTTGCATGTGCTTCAAACTTTCAAGAGCTGTCTCATTCTCAGGGTCAAGGGCTAAAACCTGTTTGGTATAAAACATCCCTTTTTCATCGTCGCTCTTTTCCAATTTTCGGCGATATAGATGGGACAACTCATTCAAGATTGGAATGTGATTCGGTTCATGATCCAATGCAGCAAGCAAAGCGTTTAATTCTTTCTGAGCGTTTTTTGTAACAAATTTATGAATATAAGCAAGTTCAACGTATTGATCGAAGGTTCCTTCAGAATTAGAAAGTAATGTTCCATATTCCTCGGCCAAACGTAATGCCTCATCCTTGTCTACAATGTGAAGGTATTTGCACCAGTAAACACTCTCCCAAGCTAGATCATGTTGCGGATCCTGTTCTAAAACTTTTTCAAAATAAAACATCGCTTTGTCATAATCCCTTAACGCTTCATAAGCACCAGCCACGTTATCAATTACTTCTATATTCATTGGAAGCTTTTCAAGCGCAGCTAAAAGATAAGGTAAGCTTTCTTCTACTCCAACGCCCTGACGTACAAGTTCACGAAGTCCCTCTGTAATTTCCTCACCCGTAAACTCATGTGAGGCTTTCGCTTTAACTCCTTGGATCATTTCTTCAACTGTCCTCATTTTTCTAACACCTCTACTTTTAATCGTTGGTTTGTTAGTATTATTATAGTAAATGCGGCGGCGTTCTTGTAGCGGTTAAAGGTAAGTTGTCTTGTTTTTGCAGGAAATGAAGTTGGATTGTTGGAAAAACGATGTAAATTGTTGAAAAAGATGTTATTATATAATGGAATCATCCTTTTTGTGAAGTTTTTGGATCAAAAAGGATTAAATCTAGGTGGATGGTTCCGAAAATCATCCTTATCGTCTGATTTTTGACTTAAAAAGGATAAAATCGAGCTGCCAGCCCATTGAATTCATCCTTATTGTGAGATTTTTTATCCGAAAAGGATGAAAAGTGTCTTACAGCATCCTAAATGTGATATGATTTGGAAAATAGTGCAAAGGAGTTGACCTAGTAATGAGAAAAAAGCCGTTTTTAAAGAAAATAACTGCCTTCCTGCTGGCCATTGCTCCTCTAATGATTGAGTCGGCAGTTAGTCCATTTCTTATAATAGGCGAACCGCAATTACCGAAAAAATACGACTCAAAAACGGACTCCCACTAGAAAGTCCGTTTTTCTATGTAGTGATTTCAATGTTAATTTCAAAAATAGGTTGATCAACTTCCAGATCATAATAGCTATCGGCTGTAATGCTTGCAACAAAAGGCGATTGATTGTAGGTGAGCACCTCTTGTTGAAGTTTATAGAGTCCGTAACCATGACCTGATCTCTCTTTTGTGGAGTAGCCCTTTTTAAAGAGATTTTTTAACTGTCGCTCCGATAGTTCTTCTTGGGTGGCGTTTTTAACCGTTAATTCAAAAATCGGTTCCGATACGTTGAGATAAATAGAGATCGGTGCATCTAAGCCGTGCTCTAAGGCGTTATCAAAAAGAGTACCCAATAAGAGCATGATTTTAGGAAAGCTAATGACTCCATGATGCTCGTGATAACCGATGCTTAAATGCAAGTCATTCTTGTAGCAGTTAAAGGTAAGTTACCTTGTTTTTGCAGGAAATGAAGTCGGATTGTTGGAAAAACGATGCAAATTGTTGAAAAAGATGTTAATTTTCTTAGAATGTGGTATGATTTGGAAAATAATGTAAAGGAGTTGACCTAGTAATGAGAAAAAGAGTCTTGCTAAAGAAAGTAACTGCCTTCCTCTTGGTACTTACTCCTCTCATGATTGAATCGACAGCTAGCTTATTTATTTTAATTGGCGAACCGCAACTACCAAAGAAATACGACTCAAAAACGGACCTCTAGTAAAGTCCGTTTTTCTATGTGGGAATTGTGGAAATGTTAATGCTGATTTCAAGAGTTATTTGATCAACTTCGATGTCGTAATAGTTATCAGCTGTAATTTGGGCAGTGATGGGCAACTGATTATAGATAAGTACCTCTTGTTGAAGTTTATACAAACCCTGACCATGTCCCGAACTCTCCTTTGTGGAGTAGCCTTTTTTAAAAAGTCTTTTCAACTGTCGGTCGGACAACTCATCTTGAATAGCATTTTTAACCGTTAATTCAAAAATGGTTTCTGAGACGTTCAGATAAACAGAAATAGTTTGATCTAGACCATGTTCCAACGCATTATCAAAAAGAGTACCTAACATAAGCATAACTTTGGGAAAGCTAACTACCTTATGGTGTTCGTGATAGCCTAGCTTTAACTGCAGGTCATTGTTTTTCCCCCTCTCTATCAGCTTCTCTTGGAACATCGCTTCTAGTCCTACTTTGTAATCAGATCCATCGATCGCAACCGGCTCACGACCGGTAATGTAAGTGGTTAGTTCACGAGCCTGTCTCTTTAATTCACTAATGTCTTCCTCGTTTTGAATCGATAAATATAAGCCATTAAATAGATTCACCACGTCGTGATACTTATTGGTTGCTTCGTTGATTTGATTTTGAGCAGTGGTTGCGGTCATTACAATGCCAATTAAAGTGGTTACTATTAAAGTTCCAAAAAGAGCTGTTTGCTGCCAAACTAAGTTAGCATCAAAATTCAGCATAGCAAAGGCAGATAAAAAAATAAGAACAAGTAAATATAAACATATTTTCAAATACAAGCGTTGCAGTACAAAAATAAAAATGCGATTCAGCTTTACTCTCCACACAATTAATCCAACCACGACAACAGTTAGCGACTGAGTAGCTAAAAACAAAGCTTCTTGATTTAAATTAAAAGGATGCAACCCAATTAGCAAAATCGGTTGAATCATAACAATTGTTACAAACATCATGGCAAAGATAATAATGTTCTCAAATAGATTCCGCTTGGCAAGAAAACACATCCAGATAAAAGGCAGAATATTAATAATTAATTGCAACAAGGACCCATCACCAATGGTTTGCTCCAACGTAGCAATCAAAATCCCATATCCGGAAAATAACAAAATATTCTTGATCACAGTTACCCTTCTCAAATCAAATCGATGCCCACCAAAAGCATGTGCCAGCAAATAAAAGTAGCCAAAAGCCTGGATATTAACAATCACCAGCACAATAAACCAGAGATTTATTTCAATCATATCCCTCACTCCTACTAAATCTGTCTTGAAAAGAGTTGTTGTGCTTCAGGGAAGTGTTTTTTACTAATGCTAAAAATTTGATCGGTATGCAATAAGCGAAGCTCGTTTTCTCCCCCATTGTAATCCAAAGCATAATGAGGGTTTACCATCACGCTTTGATTAATTTGTACCAACCCATGTTTCTCTGGTAGTTCACCAATAAAGTGTTTCAAGCACGACATGGGAAACTCACGTTTTGTTACTTCTCCTGTCTGCAAGCTAATAAATAAGATCTCAATCTGACGTGTACTTTTAACCGTCGACACTTTAATAATCGTATCAAGATTAAGCCTCGTTTTTTTTCGACTCCCTTTTGCTTTAAGCCATATGGCTCGGATCTTACGGTTTTCAATTTGATCTAATTTACTCATTATTTTAGGGACAATGTCTTTAACGTCAAAGGGCTTCTGCAAGCATAAGAATAAATCAATCTCGTTATTAAGGGCCACTTGTTCTTCTGCTGTTACATAGGAAGATACAATCATAATCGGCATGTCTTTTTGTATTTTGCGGATCTCACGCACTAAGTCCAAGCCGTTTCCATCGGGAAGTTTGATATCAAAAATTGCAAGATCAATGCAATGTTCTTCTAATCTTTTTTTTGCCTCAGCAACGGTATAAGCCGGCATGACAGTCCCACGTTCCTCAAGGGCTGCGGTTAAGGCAATCGTAATTCTTTTACTAATCGTTCTTTCGTCTTCTACAAGCAAAATTTTCTGCATCATTCACGACCTCAATCCATTTTTTCTACGTTGTAGCATCTTTCGTTTTCATTATAGCATTTTTTGGCAAAAAGTAACAATTCCAGCTCTTGTTTTTGTTCAAAAAAAAGTAGCATCAATTTTTTTGATGTCTACCTCAGCTTACACTGTTTTTCTGCAAGAACGATTAGGTGTATGGATGCTAGTCTCTAAATATAACATTCAAATAATTCATTCTACCATCAAAGATACGATTGATATAAACCACATTTGCTTGCTCGTCTACACGATAGATGACGATATAAATTTGCTTCCTAGTAAAGGGGAATACCAGGTAACGAAAGTCGGTAACAATTTCTGTTTTGTTTTGCAACGAAGGTCCTATCTTAGGTGCTTTTTTAAGTTTACGGTTAAAAATTAAGATTTCATTAAAGAAGGCATCTCCACTCTCATTAAAAGCATTTAAGTTCTCACGGATCTGCTGCATATCCTGTTTCGATGCTTCTGAGTAGTTGATTTTCATTTAAAGTCCAAACTCCTGACGGATTTCCTCTTCGCTATAGGTTCGCCCAGCCGCAATATCCATTTCTGATTTCCTGAGTTCTGCCATCAGCCAACGTTCAGCACGCATACGTTCAAGTTCTTCTATGTCTACGATAGCAAATTGAGCTTTACCGTTTTTAGTTAAAGCCACCTCGTTTCCATAGGAAACTTGACTAAGTACTTTGTTATAATCTCTCAAGTCCGATACAGGTACGATTGTCACGGAAAAACACACCCTTTCTTAAAATTTTACTTAAAATTATTATACCCGGAATTTGAAGAAATATCAAGTCTACTGTGAACGTTAAATTAAAGATTTACGATGGTTAACACCGCAGCTGGAATTGTTCAAAAAAAGAAGTAGCATCAACTTTCGTGTTGACGTTACCTCTATTCATGTTTATAGCTTCTGATTCTTATCAAGCTAGGAAATTTGAGTGTCATCTTGAGTGTCATCTTTTGAAAAAGCTTTTTTCAACGTCTCAAAATTACCCCATATTCGTTCGTAACTTTCTTCATCGACCAAAACCTCTAAAAGTTCATGATGTTTGGCAAAAAATACCTCAAATTTACCTATTGTTTCTTGAACTACTTGCCTAAGTGGATCATTTTCAATCTCAGCTGGGCTCATATTCCCCATTTCATCATTAAGTTGCTGTAGGGTAGTGTCGATGGTATAGATAAGACGGTATTGCGTCTGAAGCTGTTTAATCATTTCTTCTTCTCTTTCTTTTTCATCTATTTTATAAGATATAACAGGTCGCATAGCTAGTCACTTCCTTCTTTTTTATTATTAAAAAATGATTTGATTTAGGTTGACATCCCTCCCTCTTTTACCATTCTACTTCTTCGTAATCAAGGTCAGCGAATAAGCGTTGTTTTTCTTTTCGTGTCAAATCACGCCATTGACCAACCGGTAAACCGCCCAGTTCAATGTTCATGATCCGGACTCGTTTTAAACTGTATACCACATAACCTAGCTCTTCCGTCATCCGACGAATCTGACGGTTCAACCCTTGTGTCAAAACGATGTTGAATTCGTATTTGGAAATCTGAGTCACCTTACACGGCTTTGTTTTTTGACCTAAAATACGCACGCCTTTCGACATCTTTTCAATAAACTCTGGCGTAATCGGGCGGTCAACCCCAACGATATATTCTTTCTCGTGGTTGTTCTCGCCACGTAAAATCCGGTTAACAATGTCCCCATCGTTGGTTAGTAACAACAAGCCTTCGGAATCTTTATCCAAGCGACCAACGTGACTAATCCGTAACGGATGACCAACAAAGTCGACCACGTTTCCTTTGACCCCTTTTTCACTGGTTGAGGTAATACCGATTGGCTTGTTGAGGGCAATGTAAACGTGGTTGTTCACCATATGTAGTTCTTCTCCGTTAACCAACACACGGTCGCCAGGTTTTACTTGATCACCAATTCGAGCTACTCGGTTGTTGATCTTTACTTTACGCTCTTCCACCAGCTTATCGGCGCCTCGTCTTGAAGCCTTCCCTGATTCTGAAATAAATTTATTAATTCGCATCCTTTGCACATCCTTTTATGGTGATTTGATTATACCACGCGATAATCAAAAAAAGAACCAGGAACTTGTTTGAACATTAGTCGTTTGGTAAACTATGAGGCTCGTAGTTTAACAAAGATTTTTTAGCAAAAATCAACGCAATTGGAATCAACTGCAGGATCGTAACCATTGCCATCACCGAGCTAGTCCCTAATCGGTCAACAAGTAAGCCACCAAGCAAAAAGCCAGGAACTTGAATCAAGGTTACCACTGACTCGAAAACAGAAAATACTTTCCCAATCTCTTGGGTTGAAACGGTTGTATGAAAAACCGTCATTTGAAAGGTTGACCAAAAGGTTGTTCCTAATCCGCTAATGAACAACCCAAACAGAAAAATCCAAGGTTGTAGTGTAAAGGTTAAAAAGAAATTTCCAAGTGCGTAAACAGCAAAGCCAATGGCATACCATCGACCTGCTTTCATATAGCCGCTTCCCTCTTTTGTTTTAGCACTTAGCATCAACGATGTAATCAAAAAACCTAGACCAAATGCAACGCCATGAAAACCGTATAATAACCCATCGCCTATTTCAGCTACACGAATTGGAAAAGCAACCCACAAAAAGCCCATCAGCAGATAGAACAACGCTTCAGCTGTAATGATCCGTTTAACGTTGGGATGCCGATTGACGATGGAAAGTCCCTTAACAATTCCTAAAGCTGGCACTTGCTCCGAGGGTTTGGCAAGCTTGGATTCCCAGGTTGTCAAAAGCAACAAAAAAAGGGAAATAAGCAGACCAATCATCGTAACAAATAAAGCAATAGATAAGCTAAAGTAAGTAATAACTAAGCCACCGACTCCCCATGAAGTGATCCGGACAATGCCTCCCGACATACTTTCCAATGCATTTGCTTCTGTAATTTTTTCTCCTTAATCAAAAGCATCATCAAGGATAAAAGATAAAGCTGTCGTTAAACAACTATCCTATAGGTCAATTATACCGCAAAAGTCCGAACATATCAAC
>JGI24703J35330_11748369_pt1 | contig 14844 bp, 15 predicted proteins | sample TergutNt197P1_FD_35330 | JGI IMG/M metagenome (IMG submission 35330) | reverse complement strand
GACTCCATCGCCAATTAATATGAAGCGTCCGTCTTCCATGATTGCCAGCTTGCTTCGTTTTAAAATGCCGACCCATGCTTGTTGAAGCTGTAAAACAAGACCATTAACAAGGTGAAAATTGTGAACGCCATTAACCATTACAAAGAAATTAGTATTATGCCCCCATCAATGTTGCTGGAGGAGGTTGAACTAAATGACTGAGAGCATGGCAATGCTGGAAATCCGTAAAATTAAAAATGAAAACTCTTTACGTTATCGCAAAATGTCACCCGAAGAATTAACGAAAAGCCTTGATGAAACGACTAACAAATTTATCAAGCGAATAGGCAAGGATATTAAAATAGTTACCTTGACTGACACACAAAATTAACTTTTGTAATCAAACCGAATGACAAAAGAAACTGTTGTGTGCGTTGAACGAGAACAATAAAAATAACGCCGCATAGACCGACGGTTAAGTCAGCACTATACGGCGCGTTGATATTTCTGCACCAATAGATATTTTTTTGCAACCACTGCACCATGTTAAAAATGTGAAACATAAAAACCGGAACGGCCGTCCCTGATGGAAGAAAACTAACTGCCGAAAAGAGCGGACTCGCAAGCAACCGTTGCGCGCAATTCAAATTTTACGGCGCAAGCCAAGCCTAACAGCAATTTAATTTCCTTCCCAAGTAACTTGAGGAAAGTATACATGCCGAAAATATGTTTGTCAATGGAATTTTCGAAAAATTCAAAAATATTTTCGTGAGGAGTGCTTATGGGGGGTTGGCTCGGAAATAAAAAAGGCTTTACCATGGTTGAGCTTATTGTCGTAATCGCGATACTTGCGCTGTTGGCAATCGGTGCTGTGCTTGCTTTTATCGGCATTCAGGCAAACGCCCGCCGCTCGATAGCCATGAGGGAAGCGCGTATGCTTGTTCAGGCATTGAATCATTATAATGAACGTTCGCCCAACGCGAGGATAACCGAAGAAAACAGGGATAGCGTGTCCGCCGTGTCGGCAGGAGACAACGAGGTTCGCGTTGTTTTGCTTACAGACGGACCGATAGGGACTATTGATTTCGGAATTATTTTTTCCTCGCAAGAAAGGTTCGATACGGCTTTGAGTGTAATTCATTATACCGGAGAGGACAACAGGGGAATTTGGCGTTTAGATGAAGAGGCTGTGCAAGCAATTCGTTGATTCCAACTTTTTCCGCTCAAAAAATTGGAATTCGCCCTTCCAACACACGTCCGATTTTCACTTGTTTCGTGATGGGGAATTTCAATTTTTGAGAGTGGAAAAAGTATCAGTGTGAAGGAGGGTGTCTTTTATGAAAATGCTTGAAAAAAATCGAACGGGTTTTTCACTGGTCGAGCTGATAGTCGTTATTGCGATTCTTGCCCTGTTAGCCGTTGCCGCTGTTCTTGCCTTTAACGGAGTACAGCAAAATGCAAGGCGTTCACAGCTTCATTCGGATGCAAGCGCGCTTGCCGCAGCTTTGAATAATCATAATGCGCAAGCCTTGCCGGCGGATCGCATTGTAATTGACGGAGCGTTGAATTTAACTGACCTAGAGGATGCCGGTGCCGAGATTCCGGACCCGGGAACTTCGATTACGACAACTGTCCCTGCCAGAGGAGTTCAAGCAGAAACGAACCACTTTGTGGATTTTGAAACGTCGACACACAGAGAAAGAGCAGTTAATGCGCTTGACGGTGATGAAAATGGGCATTTTAGGGTAGACACAGCCAGAGTTCGCGAACCGGAACCCGACTGGTAAATAATCACTCCTTGACTTTAATCTCATGGAGGTGTTTTTGTGTTTGGGCGAAAAATAAAACGCCGTTTAGGCGTTACGTTAGTTGAGCTTATTATTGCAGTAACGGTACTTGCCATTGCAGTGGCGGGGATCGTTACTGTTTTCCATGTTGGTTTTCAAACGAGTACTCGTGCGCATGATTTAACCATTGCGGGTATCGAAGCGCAAATGCAAATGGAAGTCTTGGCAGGCAGGCCGTGGATAGGTACGCTGGGAGACACCTTTCCGTTGCAATATCACAGAGATGACCCGGACGGTCCTCCTGACACTGTTATTAACACGGTTGGGTGGTGTTCTGACGATACTCCGAATGTATATGTGGGCTGGAATGAGCCATTTGAAAGCAATGGACTTTGGGTGAAATTGGTTCCCGATGCGTATCAGGCACATGGTAATCATAGCATATACGGCATGACTTCGCCGTTGTTGTCGGATGGCATAATTTTCCCCACCCCCGGTGTAGATACGCCGCAATGTCCTGATGATCTGCTTGGTGGCGATTGTGAGGGTGGATGCTCCGTCGAATATCTTAGGTTGATTCAAGTGGCATTATATGTATTTATGTCTGAAGAAGACGCTCGCGACGAGGATAACTGGAAAGATCTATGGGCTGTTCGTCACAGTAATATTTTTAATGTTCGCGAGGGGAGGCTAATCGACCCATGAGAAAATGTCAAAAGGGCTTTTCTTTGGTTGAACTTATTATAGTCGTCACGGTGCTTATGATTGTAATGAGTGCTGTGAGTATACTTGCGTTTCAGATGTCAACCGCCGCCGCAAACCAACGCCGTCGTCAAGCACAACATGCAGCGGAGGGACAGATACGCATGGCACTTCTTAACATTGTAAGGGATGTGCGGATGAGTTCGGAACGGGATATTGCAGCCGAAGATCCAATACCGGCTCCCCTCGAAACGTATATTCCGCTTGTGCTTAATGCTTATACTCGTGACAGAACACCCGTTATAATCACATACACTTTGAACTTGATTCCCGACCCGGGTTCCGTTGATGCTTATGATGCAAGTCAATTTTTAATTACTCGTAATGTTTCATACGTGGCAGGGGGCGATGTACCTATTGGGGATGGTGCTGATGAGTGGCCGAATCCTTTTGTACCCATAACAGTGCGCAATTTTACGGTTATTGAGTATGAGCCTGAAATTGATGGGGTTACGATTACGGATTTGGGACGTTTTAACTTAGAGATTGAAATTTGGATTCCGTTGATGCCGGGCGACACGATACCGATATGCGAATGTGACCCGGCACCTCCGAATCCATGTAACAACCTTTGGGAAGGTGGCGTGCAATTCAGGCGTGAAACTCTTAACTCGTCTGTGTCGTTTCATCGCAGACTACAATAGCACATTGTGTGTGCATGGAAAAAATAGGAGGTAATTTTATGAAAATGAAAAAAAACGCAGGCATGTCGTTGGGTATAGTGATAATTTTTATCACCTTAATGTCGGTGATTGCAGTGGCTATGATAATGGCCTCAACATCTGCGTTTCGCAGCGCGCAAATTATGCCTCAAATGGACGGGGATTTTTTTTCGGCCGAGGCCGCGATGAACAGGGCCGCGCCGGGAATTATAGAGGAGCTTTTTTATCGGCGCCCCGATGACTTGGGGTTGGGAGCGTGTAGTGGCGATCTTACCGGTAACGCTTGTGATGACCCATTGACTTTTTTGACGTGTTGTCCTCCGACACCGGTGGAAGAGAGCCTTGGCATTTTCGGGGGCATACTTGTGCTGGAGCCCGATCAGGACGATGATACCATATCAGGTGTCGCTCGCAGGATAATTGTGGACTATATTCTCACGGTGCCCGGCATGTTGAACCCCCAACCGCATCCGTTCCCCGGAGATCCCGCTCGCAGACCCGGATTTACTCAAGAGACTGTGCGGGATGTGCTGTTTGATCATCCCGGTTTAATGGAAATCCTTCATGATAGAGTAAACATCATTATTGGAGAATACATCGAAGACGACATTCCCATTTCTGATTTTGAACGCGGTGCGGGCGAATTGCCGGAGGATAGAGAGGGCGCAGACTTTTTTTGGCTGGATGACGGAGAACTTGAGAGAAGAGAAGAATTTGCCGCCTTGGCTTTTGCAAATATTATCAGGGTAGATGATACGAACGATGAGGTGCGTGTCGGTTTGCGACGTGAAGATATTATCGTGCGCGAGGAAGGGATAGATGGAATCTTTAATCCAATGCCTTTGTTTCCCTTGGGGGCAACAACATGTCCCGATGGTTGCGACCCTACCCAAGTGCCTACCGAAAATGCAACAAGGTGGAGTTTTGAGGTTGAACTCAGACCGTATATTACGATTTCTTCTTATGCGGGCGCGGTAGGATTGTACAGAAACATTTCACTGCCTTTTGAAGCATTTGAGATTCAGTTCTGCTTGATACCTGATCAGGAATGTGATTGTTGCCTACATGTGTGTCCTCCGGATGACTCTTGTTGTCCCGGTTGTCCCGGTTGTGGCGGTTGTGATTATGTCTGTGACACGGCTTGTAGTTGTGTTTGTTACTGTGATTTCGACGATTGTTGTCACATATGTATTCTTTGTACATGCACAGGTCTCTCCCCTATAGTCAGTGTATCCACTCATCTATGTATAAATTGCGATCTCCCGAATTGTTACCCCTATTTTAACACTCCCGGATGTGGGGCGTGGGGGAGCTTGGGATGGCCATATGGGGTACTCTATAATGGAGGTCCCCCGCCGAGGGTGTCGAATATTGTCAATTTGGATGTTGAGGCGCATGATTTTAGGGATTCAATTCGGGATACGGCCTCGTCTCCGAGTGGTCTCGTTACAATACTTCCATACGGCGGTGTTATACATCGAGACGGCGTCACGGGTCGTATTTATCATAACGATGATTTTACAGGTCACAATAATGTTCAGAACATTCGCATTAACAGAGATTCTACCCTGACCGGCGATTTCACCGGGATAAATGTATATGTAGGAAGCTGGGGCGGCGCGCTTACACTTGGAGCACCGGGCGCACCTATTGTGGTAGCGAACGAGCCGGGTGCGGTCACGACTATCTTTAGTGCTTCCAATGTGACAGTTAATGTAACGAGCGGCCTTACTTTGGAAAATGTACGTATAGGCGCACATGGAACTATGGCTTTTTCCAGTCCCGGTGCTGCGGCCGCTGTAAGCATGGGTGCAATGTTCATTGCCGGAGGTCATATAGGCGGCGCAATTTGGGTTTCGGGATGGAATGCCGGACAGATTCCCCAATTTATCTCAAGCCAAGCGGTTGGTCTGAGCATGGCATCTACCACACCCATGCGGATGGGCGGGCTATTCTATTCCGTAAACGGCGGTCACGCAAATATTCAAATTGATAATGGCGGGGCTATTTTTGACGGAATATTTATTGGTAATCAATCGGGAAATACCGGTACCATTACCGGAAACACAAATATAAGTGTCCCGCCCGTTATGCCGACGATGGCCCTCATGCCTGCGTTGCAAGCCGAGTTCAACAGAATAAATGACAGCGGTTCGGACGAGTGTCCCGGATGTGGGCCCGGAGGATGCATTCCCATATGCCTCCATGATTGTGATAGTTGTCCGACTTGCTTAAACTTAATAGCGTGTAGCGTCTGCGAATTCATCGCGCTTAATGGCACTGGTCCGTGTGGTTCGCCGTGTACTTCGCTTGGATGCTGTGTAGCCCCATGTGACTGTTGTTCAGGCTTATGTGACTGTTGTTTAGGCTTATCGTGTTGTATGGATCCGTGTGACTGTTGTTTAGGCTTATGCTCCTGTACGTATGTATGTGGGCACGTCCCATGTGATTGCGATTGTGATTGTACCAATCTCGCAACTACGGGACCGACTTGCATTAGATCAAGATTACCTGTGCGTGCACGATATTTAAGGTATGAACAGAACTCTTATACGGGGGATTTGATACAGTGGTAGTCTTAAAGATGAGTTAAATATTCCACAGGGACGGTTCTTTGTCACTCCCAAGATAGAGCCGTCCCTTTTTAAACTTTTATAATTTTGATGAGGTCTTTTGTATGAGCGAAAACGAAAGAATATTGTCGTATCTTGAAAACTTGACAACAAAAGTTGAATGCTTGACGCAGGATGTTGGAGGCTTGACAACAAAAGTTGAAGGCTTGACGCAGGATGTTGAAGGCTTGAAACATAGCGTTAGTAAATTGGAGCAAGGGCAGGATGAGCTAAGGCAAGGGCAAGATGATGCCAACAAGCGGCTTGCGAACCTTGAATTGTGCTACACGTCAATGCAGGGGGATATGATTACGGTAAATAAAAGCATATCGACCATTGAAAAGAAGCAAGAAAGGGATTCTCAAAAATTAGAGGAGATTTATATACTTGTTCAAGTTCTTGATGCAGAGCATACGGTATATATCATGGTAAATTTGAAAGGCTCAGTGACGCGCTTGCATAGGGAAAGCAATCCACTCCACTAAACAAGAGGTGAAATATGGCTGTGTTAGTTGAAATGAGGGCTCGTTCTCAAATTACGCTTCCAAGCGAAATAACAAAAAAAATCGGGATACAAGAAGGGGATAGGTTTGAAGTTATGGAGCGAGACGGTGGCGTGTTTCTTTGCCCTGTTGTTGTTTACCCCAAGAGCAAGTTAGAAAAGGTTGCTAAAATAATTAAAGGCCACGAAGATGAACTTTCTGTTGTTTATAGCAGTGTTGAGGATATGTTTAATGATTTAGGAATAAGCCTTGGTGACTGTGATGTACAACTATGAATATTCGGATTTTATGGACATATAAAGATGGCAGGATAATATTGTTACTTGATGTAGGCCATCATGACATTCTTTAAGATTCTTTGTATGAAAGAAGCAATCCACTCCACTAAACGAGAGGTGAAATATGGCTGAAAATGTAAAAAAGAAGCCTGTAGTAAAAAGTAAGTTATCAAAGCCTAACCCCAAACAGAAGCAACATACCTACAGCATTGAGGTGGGAATGGATTCTGTTCGGGTTATCAAGGTCGACCCTAAGGGGCAGATTACCGGAAGCGGTGTTGCCTCGTATGGCGGCGACGCGATGTGGTCGGACAACGCTTGGGTTGACAGGCTGTCGCAATGTGTTCGCGCTGCGTCGCGTGAAGCGAAGGTTCCTAAGGGAACCGGTTTTTTGTGTTCGGTTGTTTCGGGCGGGCCTAATGTTATTGTTCAGCGGTTTATTTGGCCGGAGCTTGGGCATCAGGCAATGCTTGAAAATGCGAAGCATGAAATTGCTTCTTATTTGCCGGGGACTGTGTCAAATTTCGTTATAAGTGCGGAGGTTCAGGCGCGAAACGAAGCTGAAGGCGGCAAGGCTGCGACGATTGAAGTTTTTGTTGCCGCGATGCCGAAGGATATGGCAACCGCCATTTCAACCGCTGTGGCATGGGCGGGTTTTAAGATTGCGAAGTTTGACATTAGCGAGAACGTTCGAACCCGTTTGGTAAAACGCTATTGCAGTGTTGGCGGTAATTTGCCTGCTTCGTACGGTATTATGGATTTATCCGGTGCGAATCCGCATATTACCTTGTATCTTGATGGATTTTTCTACAGTACGCATTATTTTACCGGGGCGCAAAATCCGACTGTGCAAGGAGCCACGATTGAGGAAATTGAGGCAAGAAATGCGTCTGTCGGGGATGCGTTTGCGGGCGGTGCGGAAGTCGAGCATGATGCCGGAGCGTATCTTTCCGAGCTTACTTTCGTTGTGGACTTTATAAAGTATCAGGAGCGTGCGTCAAACCTTGAATGCATTCTTATTTACGGCAGGACGCAACCGGGATTTGCCGAACGTATATCTTCCGGGCTTGATATCCCGGTTTATCCGTACGATGAATGGATGAACACGGCCGTTTTGCAGGGCGTCAAGGGTGACCCCGGTCAATACTTAGATGTTTACGCGTCCGGTATTCCGTCAGCGGTTGTTGGCGCGCAGCATATGATGGATTTGAAAACGGCGGTTATCGTAAAAAATCCGATGCGACGTTTGATAATACAGGCGAGTGCTATGGTAGCCGCGATGTTGGCTTTGTTGGCGATTGGGATTGCGGTTCCGCTTATGATTCAGATGGGACATTTGGTTGCATATCACGCAATGGATGCCGAATACGATGAAGTTACCGCCCTCAGAGCGAGAGCGAATGCCCTGCCGCTTGAAGCAACAACGGCAAGAGTAAGCAGTATCAGAGCTCTTCTTGCGGGAATAAATGCATTCTATACGGAATTTGCACAAGCGTCGGTTATTGTCCCCATTATATTTGACGCTGAAATAGACAATATTCGAGACGTAGACGAGGACCAAGGGTTTACTCAAATTTTCCGGGTTTCTGCGTCGCAGGATGATATAACCATAGGTGCGACGGCTGTTCACTTCGACCATGTTGCGGGGCTTATAGAGTATTTCCGTGAAATGATGTTCTTGACGGATGCCGCAGGTAATGCCGCGAGGTTCAGGACAGACGCAAATGGAAATCCTGTTATAGAAGACGGTCGATTTATTTTGGATGAAAACGGTGATACGATAATTACCAGGATTATCGTTGACCCGGTGCTGGACGAAAACGGAAACCCTGTGTTAGAGGAAAACGGCACTCCGATATTTGTTTCGTCGTTCCCGGAACAAGATTATTGGCCGCACGCGCAGTTCTTGTTTAGAAACACCGGTGCCGGAAGTGTTAGAGAAGGCGACACAAGGGAGTTTGAACTTGGTACGGCTGATTATGTGCTTAGCTTGATTATGCGAAGAGGAATGGGGGTACGGTGATGGGACAGGTAAAAAGCAGGCAAGTTTTTGTTATCTTGTTCTTTATTGGCGTGCTTGGTACGGCATTGTATCTTTGGGCGTTCCTTCGTCCTGCGAGAGTCACGATTGAAACCATGCAACAAGATGTTGTGGCCAGACGGGCAACGATTGACGAAAACCGTCGGCAAGCAAATGCGAGAATCGCAATGTATGAACACGCCGCCGCAGAGCTTGAGGTTTTGGCCGAGCTGGAAAGAGAAGAAAGAACGGCGTTGCCGCCGATATTCGATGATACGGCTGTTTTGCGGCATATTTACGATGTGGTTTACCCACACACAAACCCCGCCAATCCTACAATAAACATATCGTTTGGCAATTCGCAAGCGCGACCGGGCGATGACCTTTGGTCTACGACGATTGAGCTTTCGTTTGAAACGTCGTATTGGCAATTTTTGTCCATTTTGCATAATTTAGTTGAAGGTGACCCCGACAGGGATATACTTGAACGCGATTTGGGCAATCGGGTTGTTGAATACAATTTTAACGTAAGGCCGATGACGAGAGAGGAATTTGGCGGAATGCTTATGCAGGAGAGTCCGCTGGGTTATGCGTGGTCGGAAATCCCTGTGCATATTCGCAATGAGTTTCATGCGGATTTTTTGGCGGGTCGAGACATTATGGGGCTTTACATGCTTAACGTAAACATGCGCATTGAGTATCTTACGCTTGAGCCGGGAATTTTGCCGAGAGATGTTTTGCGTCGGCAATGGGTAGCCGAAGATGCAGCGGCTGCCGAAGCGGCGGCACAGCCGGAACCGGAAGTTGTCACCGAAGAACCGGCAGAATAAATCACGTAGGGGACATCAAGTGTGAAAAATGGACGAGAGGAACGCGGGCGACCGATTTTTTAATGGCGATTTGTGCGCTCAGCGAATGACGAAAATTTATGAGAGAAATGGAAGAGCGAATCCTGCGTTATTTGCGGCAGGCGGCGGAGCATAAGGCGTCGGATATTTATATTATTGCGGGGCGGTCGGTTACTATTAAGGTGAACGGGCGGCTTATTCCGGCTGATAGTGATGTGCTTTCGGCTATGGATTCGCTTGCGCTTGTTGGCGAGGTGTATCGGCTAAACAATCGGCATATCGAGCGGCTTGAGGGCGGCGACGATGATTTTGCGATTGGTATTGAGGGGATTGGGCGGTTTCGTGTTAATGCGTATCGCCAGCGATTTTCTCATGCCGCTGTTTTGCGGGCGATTCCGCCGGGGCTTCCCGACCCTGCCGCGCTTAATATTCCCGAAGTGATTGTGAATCTTTCGGCGAATCAGCGCGGACTGGTTTTGTTTACGGGGACGACGGGCAGCGGAAAATCGACGTCGCTTGCGTGCTTGGTTGACCGGATTAATATGACCAGGGACAATCATATCGTCACAATTGAGGACCCGATTGAGTTTCGCCATCCGCATAAAAAAAGCATCATCAGCCAGCGCGAATTGGACAACGATACGCGCAGTTATCTTGCGGCGATTCGTGCCGCGCTTAGGCAGGCACCGGATGTAATTCTTGTTGGCGAAATGCGCGACCATGAGACAATTGCCGCCGCAGTAACCGCCGCGGAAACGGGGCATTTGGTTTTCTCGACGCTTCATACAATCGGAGCAGGTGCGACAATCGATCGAATTATCGACGTTTTCCCGCCGAACCAGCAGGAGCAAATTCGCACACAGCTTGCGATTACATTGCAGGCGATTATTTCGCAACAGCTTTTGCCGACCGTTGAAGGCGCGTTGTATCCGGCGTATGAAATTATGATATGTAACTCCGCGCTTAGAAATATTATTCGCGAGGGCAAGACGTTCCAAATCGACAATGTGTTGCAAACCTCGATAAACACTGGTATGTGTACGATGGATATGAGCATACACAATTTGTACAAACGCAAGCTGATTTCGCGAGAGACTGCGCTTACTTATTGTGTTAATTATCAGGATATGGTGAATCGGCTTAGCGGAGGTTAAGAATTTAAAAGGCCGCAAAAAAGAGTCGGCGAGTGACACTCGCCGACTCTTTTTTTACGGACCGGGAAACTGCTCCCGGCTTCGAGGGAACGCGCCGCCCACGACACATGCCCCCGGTGCCCACCGCGCGCTTGGCGCGCTTTTTTACGGACCGGGAAACTGCTCCCGGCTTCGAGGGAACGTGCCGCCCACGACACATGCCCCCGGTGCCCACCGCGCGCTTGGCGCGCTATCGTGGCGTTATGGATTTCATTGTCGGTACGACGCGGTTGTTTCCGCTGTCGATTCCGAAGCCGACGTGGGTTGTTTCGGTTGTTAAAATATGGTCGCGGTGGTCGGGCGAGGACATCCAGCCATCAACAAGGCCTTGGGGGTCGAGGTAGACATATTCGACGCGGCCGTCGGCAAAGGTGTACCATTGTTGCGAGTTCGCGTTTTCGAAATAAATTGTGCCGAGCGCGCCGAAAAAATCGCTTCGTGCCATTAAATCGCCGTAATAGGGGTCGTCGTGTCCGACGGAGTGGTAACGCACTTGAATATAGCTGAAAAGACGCGACGCCATCGACAGGCGCGGGCATAAAATAAACGGCGGCAAGCCGTAATCGACGCGAATTTCATTTATGATTTTATACATTTCAAGCTCTTGCGCGTTTATTCCGCCAAGCAAATTGTACTCCTCAATCCACCAGCGGCGTTCCGCGTCGGTCATTGCGCGTTCGGGATGGCGAGTTACGGGGCGTGTTTGCATGTAATGCGGCGCGGTTTCAATCATCTCAATAAGTTCGTCGGACGAAAAAACAGCGGCCTCGCCAATCAAACCCGACCAACCATCGTCGGGCATTTCACGAAATTCCCGAACAGGCTCGCCAAGCTCAATCGGCACATATGTAATTAGCGAAAAAATAATTATGCAAAGAAGCACAACCATGAAAAATCCCGCAATTGCCAAAAAATTTTTCATGCAATCCCTCCCCTGCAAAATATATTCTATTTCATGCAATTTGACAACCAAACCGCATTTTTATTATACTTCCGAGCGAAGGAGGTTGGACATGAAAGTTTTGGTAATTGTGGATATGCAAAAGGATTTTATCGACGGCGCGCTGGGGACAAAAGAAGCCGCCTCGATTGTTCCTAACGTTGTGGCGCGGATTGAGGCGTCCGTAGGCGAAATGCTTTTGCTTACGTTGGACACCCACGGCGAGGATTACCTCACAACGCCCGAAGGCAAAAAATTGCCCGTCCCGCACTGCATCAAAGGCACGGAGGGTTGGGAAATCGATGAACGAGTCGCCGCCGCATGTGCCGAGAAAACCGAAAAGAATTTTGAAAAATCCGTGTTTGGAAGCGTGGGGCTTGTGGAATTTTTAAAAGCCCGCGAATCCGAAATCTCCGAAATTGAGCTTGCGGGGGTTTGCACGGATATTTGCGTTATTTCAAACGCAATTATGCTTAAAAATTTCCTGCCGAACACGGAAATTTCAGTAAACGAAAAGTGTTGCGCGGGAGTAACGCCCCAAAGCCACACAGAGGCAATAAGCACAATGAAAATGTGTCAAATAAATATCATTTAGCGACAAACAAATTCGAGAGGAGAATTTTTAATGTTAGGAGTAAATTTACTTTTCGCAGGCTTCGCGCTGACCTTAAACGGCATAAGCTATTTTACGGCGGTTGACAACAGGATTAAAGCCATCGCGAACATCTTGGTCGGCATTGTAATCGGCACAAACGCGATTATCCAAACATCAGGAGCCGCAGAACTGGGATTCTTTTGGGAATTCGGATTTGCGGCGGCAATGTGGCTTTTCTCGCTGAATTATTTCATTATCGCGGCGCATATTTTGCTTAAAGCCGACAACTGGAAAATTTTTGGCATTTTTAGCGGCTTCGCGACGCTTGTTTCGTTAATTTTCATGGGCGAAACAATTTGGCTCGTACTGAACGACGCTGAAGGCATTGCCGTAATGATTTATCTGTGGGCAATGTGGATGGTCTTGTGGCTCCAGAGCTTCTTGGCAATTTTCGTACCCTCCATCGACAAATACTCCCCGCACACGCTGATTGCTAACGGAATCGCAAGCACATTCATACCCGGCGCATTGATACTTTTAGGTATAATCCTGTGACGCTGAACGTAAAGCCAAAAGAGCAATGCATGTTCGACGAAATTTCCCTCGGCGAAGTCATGCTGCGCCTCGACCCGGGCGAAGGACGCATCCGAACCGCACGGCAATTTCGCGCGTGGGAGGGCGGCGGAGAATATAATGTCGCGCGCGGCTTGCGCAAGTGTTTCAAATTAAATACCGCGATTGTCACCGCCTTTGCCGACAATGACGTCGGCTGCTTAATTGAGGATTTTATCCTGCAAGGCGGCGTTGATACGCGTTTTGTCAAATGGATGGAATTTGACGGAATCGGGCGAAGCGCGCGAAACGGGCTGAATTTTACCGAGCGCGGTTTCGGCGTCCGAGGTGCCGTCGGCATTTCCGACCGCGCAAACACCGCCGCGTCGTTGCTAAAGCCGGGCGATATCGACTGGGATTATATTTTCGACACATGCGGCGCGCGCTGGTTTCACACCGGCGGAATTTTTGCCGCCCTTTCGGAAACCACAGCCTCTGTCACCCTCGAGGCCGCAAAAGCCGCGAAAAAACACGGCACAATCGTATCATACGACCTGAATTATCGCCCCTCCCTGTGGAAGGCCATCGGGGGCAAAGCGAAGGCGCAGGTCGTCAACAAGGAAATCGCAAAATACATCGATGTGATGATTGGCAACGAAGAAGACTTCACCGCCTGTCTCGGCTTGGAAATCGCGGGGAACAGCGAAAATCTCGCGACGCTTAACACGGACAGCTACAAACAAATGATAACCGCCGCCTCCGCCGCGTATCCGAATTTCAAGGTAATCGGAACAACGCTTCGCGAGGTGCAAACCGCGACGATAAACGATTGGTCGGCAATCGCATGGGCGGACGGGCAAATTTATCAGGGCATGGAGTTTACCGGCTTGGAAATTCTTGACCGCGTAGGCGGCGGCGACAGCTTCGCAAGCGGCTTAATTTACGGCTTGATGCACGGACACAGCGTGCAAACCGCGCTAAATTACGGCGTCTGTCACGGCGCGCTCGCCATGACAACCCCGGGCGATACATCCATGGCGACACAAAAAGAAGTCGAAGCGTTAATGAAAGGCGCGGGCGCGCGTGTGGTGCGCTAAGCGCACAGTAAACACCGGGAACCCGTGTCAGCGGCGAAGCGTTCCCTCGAAGCCGGAGGCGGTTTTTGTTGGATAAAATCATCATCATAGCAGGCGCGACTGCAAGCGGAAAAACTGCGGTCGCGCTTTCTTTAGCGCATAGAATCGGCGGCGAGATAATTTCCGCCGATTCTATGCAGGTATATCGCGGCATGGACATCGGTACGGCGAAACCGTCCCCCTCCGAGCTTGCCGCAATACCCCATCACCTCGTAAGCATTATAAATCCGTCTGACCAATTCTCCGCCGCAGAATTTCAATCCCGCGCGACACAAGCGATTTTGGAAATTCGCGCGCGCGGTCGCGTGCCGATTATCGCGGGCGGAACGGGCTTTTACATCAACGCGCTCCTTTACGGCGCGGAATTTTCCGATAATCCGGCAGAGAACGAACTTCGCCCAAAATTCGAAAAACTCGCACGGGAACGTGGCGCGGAATTTTTGCACGCAAAACTCGCCGCCGCCGACCCCGAATACGCCGCATCGCTTCACGCGAACAATATCAAGCGCGTTGCCCGCGCCCTCGCCTACTGCGAAGCCACGGGCAAACTATTTTCCGCGCACAACGCCGAGCAAAAAGAAAAACCGCGACTTTTCGACGCGGCTTTTTTTAAACTCTCGCTCCCTCGCGACGTCCTGTATTCTCGCATAAATGCCCGTACGCAAGCTATGTTTGACGGTGGTCTTGTCGAGGAGGTGCAAAATTTGCTTGCCGCCGGATTTTGCAAAAATCTCGCGTCAATGCAGGGAATCGGCTACAAAGAAACCGTGCAATATCTCGCGGGCGAAATCCCCCTCGCGGACGCAATCGCCCAAACCGCACAAGCCACCCGCAACTATGCCAAACGCCAAGAAACCTGGCTCCGCAATCGGTCGGCGCGTTCCCTCGAAGCCGGAAGCAATTTCCCGGCGCATGAAAAAGCGCGCCAAGCGCGCAGTGGACACCGGGGACATATGTCGAAGTCGGCACATTCCCTC
>JGI24703J35330_11748371_pt1 | contig 14851 bp, 12 predicted proteins | sample TergutNt197P1_FD_35330 | JGI IMG/M metagenome (IMG submission 35330) | reverse complement strand
ACTTTTTTGAAAAAAGTTTTCCCCCAAACCCCCTTTCAAAAAACTTTATTTTTGGAAGGGGGTTTTTAATTCCTACACTCCGCGTTTTAAAATGAGCAACTTCTGGCCTGCGACTACCTTGCCGGGATGCTCAATGTCGTTTACGGATAGCAATTCGTCTAGGGGAGTGTTGTAGCGTTTGGCGATTTTCCAGAGATTATCGTTGGGTTGGACGATGTAAACGGTCATTGAGGCTTGGGTTGCGAGGGTGGCTTGGTCGGTTTCAGAGAATTCGATGTCGCGGATTATGCGGGTTTCTTCTTGCTCGGTAACGCGGGTGTTAAAGGTTAGAAGAAAGCGAACTTCGGTTTCGCGTGGGGAGAGCATGTTGAAGGTTACGTGGGAGATGTCTACATCTACGTCTACGCTCATTGTGGGGGTCGCGCCCTTTGCTTCGATAACTTGGCGGTAAGGGACTACGGTTCGGAAGCTGGACAGAGGGGTTATGTCGGATTCTGCTACATAAAGGATGTCGGTGTTGATTGCGCCTTCGACTATGATTTTGTCGTCGATAATTTTTGTGTCGTCTATGTGGGCATTGCCTTTTACGCGGAAAACTTGAAGCATGTCGGGTACGGCATTGCCGAGGGTTGCGATTTCTTTGACATTTACTTGGTTTCTGTTGAGGCAAACGAGGCGCGGGTAACGAACTGCGGTTTTTGCCAGTGTTAGCTGAGTGTTTATAATGTATGCGTCTTCGAGGATTGGGAAGGTTTCGGTAGAGTAGACCTTCATTTCTACGCCGACGGAAATTTCGGCTTCGAGAACGCGGTCTTCGCCATCATCGTCCGGGCGAATGGATATGTGGTGGTCGATGATATTCAAAGCGACATCTGCAAGCATGTCTTCGCGTGCGCCGGAAACGTCCAGTGGCCCATTGAACGGCAGTTCGCTTTCGATAAACTCGATTAGGCTGTCTTCGCTGTCGCCGCGGTAGAGGGTTGTTAGTGCAAGTTCGCCGGAGAGATTTACACGTCCGTTTGAGATGCGTACTTCGCGGTTTGTGATGCTCGCGCTTACTTGCAAAATTTCGCGAACATTGGGCTTTGCCGCAGGTAGCGCGATTTGCTCTTTAATCGTGAAACGGTCTATACGGTTTTCAACCGTACGGTTTAAGCTAAGATTAGATTTTAGCAATTGATTTTCCGGAACATCGTTTATATGTACAACCATCTCATGAGCGTCGCTTCGCTCTGCCACTATAGAAACATTTACGATTGCGCGGTAGTTTACCTTGCGGTCATTTACTACGCGGTAGTCTATATTGGCGATACTTGCCCTTGCGCGAACCCACATCTCTTTTGTAACGCCGTCGAGATTAACAAAATCGTCCAGCGGACGGCTTAGGCTTATGGCGTGTACAGATTTATCCGCGCTTTTTGCCGCGTACAATACCGACAAGTTCAGCCTTCCTACATAGCTTACGCGGTCTGTGCCTGCTTCGGTTCTGTCTATCAGCACAACTTCTTCTGTTTGCAACAATAGAGCCATGTCGGGTTTTGTGTCAGGTACAATCAAGTCACCTTCTAACATTATTTGTACGCTTTCGCTTCCTACCGACTGGTCTAAAAATACTTGTTCTCTTACTAATTCAGGCATAAAAAAACCTCCTTCACATATCCCAATATATGAAGGAGGTTTCTTATTTATGCAAAGTTTATTTAATCACATAGTGTAATCTCAACAGCATTAGTTAGAACATCTGTATAGCTGAAAGATAATTTACGAGAGGGGTCGGGGCCGTCGCTTAACTGCACTGTAAATATACTGGGATAAACATTTGAGATTACCCCTTTACTAATAACCGACTTATGGCGACCTTTATTGGTTTCAAGCCTCACCTTACTGCCGATATTCCTTTGAATGTCACTTCTTACATGGAACACATCGTTTCTGTCAAACAAGGTCTTCACCTCTCCTATTTAGAATTATAGTCTTTCCGGACGAACTACCCCCTTTTCCAAGAATATGTCCTAGAATTATACACCAAAAATGAGATGAAGTCAAATTTTACCTAAGCTGATTTTGACAGAATTTATTAGTCGGAATTGGCGGAATTATCGCTAATAATGGCGGTTTCACGCGATTTATCGGCTTCTTCCGGGGCTACCAAAATTTCACATTCTTCGGCGAGACGACCATCTGTTTTTGTTACGGTAATCGTTAGTTTTTCAAAGGTGAAACTGTCGCCTTTTTCAGGGACGCGGCGTAGCTTATCCATTATCCAGCCACAAACTGTGTTGGATTCCGACTTTGCTTCTATGCCGAAGTATTCAAACATTTTGTCAATCTCGGCGGTTCCCAGAACTTTGTGCCTGTTTTCTCCAAGCGAGAGGAATTCTTCTACTATTTCATCACTTTCGTCCCAGATTTCTCCAACCAGCTCTTCCAGAATATCCTCCATTGTTACAAGCCCTTCTGTGCCGCCATATTCGTCCGCGACTATTGCCATGTGGCTCTTTTCTTTTTTAAGCAATGTTAGAACGTCTGCAAGCGGCGCGCTTGTTACTGTGTACACCGGCGGAGAAATTATGTCTTCCAGTGTTACCGGGTTTTCGCTCGCGCTTGTTGCCATGCATTTTAAGAAATCGCGTAAATGGACTATTCCGCGTATCGTGTCTATAGAATCGTCCACCACGGGCAATCTTGAATAGCCGTTTTCCAAGAAAATCTCCGCTATTTCTTCCACAGTCGCGCTTATGGGAACGCTGACGATATTCACACGCGGCGTGATTATGTCCCACACCGTTACGTCATTAAATTCGATTGCGTTTGTAATTAGCGTAGAATCGTCTTCGTTTATAATTCCGTCCGTTTCGGCTTCTTCTACCATGAAAATTAATTCCTGCTCAAGTAGAACTTGCGGCGCGGTTTCTGCTTCTTCATCTTCGGATGCCATTGTGGAACTAAGGGCATTTTTCAGTTTAATAATGCCTCTGTTTATCGGCAAAAAGAACGCCATCAGCACCCTGATTGTAGGCGCGGAAGCAATGGCAACATTTTCCGGCTTTTCTTTCGTGGTGCTTTTAGGCAAAATATCCGTAAACAAAATAACTATCGCTGCAATCACAAACGTTGAAACTATGTATCCGTACTCAGGCATTAGACGCACAAACAAAGCCGCCGACACCGTAGCCGATGTTATTGCAACAAAATTATTGCAAATTAACAATGTCGATATAACCTCGTCAAACCGCGTCTCGTAAAGCTCCACAACCAGCTGCGCCCTTTTGCCGCGCTTTCCGCCGCTCTCCGCCAAGTTATTTATTCGCGCCCGCGATAGCGACGAATATGCCATCTCAGCGGCACTAAAAAACGCCCCCGCCGACAATAAGCCAACCAGCGATACTATCGATATTAAATCCATTACCAGAGGACTCAATTGAAATCCCTTTCTTCGTACTTTTTTATATATAATATGAAGCTTCTCTCTAATGTAGTATAACTGATTTTTGTAAAGTTATCAAATTTCTATAAAATCTGCAAAGGTAGCACAATGTGACCAATGTGATTCCTGCCAATCGGAGCAAATAAATTTTTAATTCTACATCGCGTAGTGCGGGGGCAACGCTTAAAAACTCACGTATGCTATCGCCTCCTTGTTGTAGCAAGTCTGACCAAAATGAGAAGTCGCTCCATCCGGTTGGTATTAACCACGGCGGCAAAGCATTAAGTGCGAAGGGTAATAATATTGCAATTATAATCAGCCCTGCGTAAACTATTACGCCGCCAATTAAATTATTCGTCCGGCTTGGCATTTTAATTGTTTTTGCGAATTTGAACGCACCAAATATAACGAGCATTAAAATGGGAGCAAAGGACATAAATCGAGAAGCCATTGCGCCGCCTGTAATTATATAATCGGGCGAACCAAGACCTGCGGATATTGAATAATTTTCAGCATTAATGCGAAGAGGTTCTCCGCCATAAAGCTCTGCCGCTGTCCAGTTTTGCAATCTGCATTCTATATGGAAAGACAGGAGAGCAATTTCATTTCTGCCTTCAAATATGCCGCGAACAATGCGTGTTTCTTCGTCTACATATAATGACTTTCCTATGATGTCTGCGCTTCCCCACAATCTGTGGGCAAGGGTTTCTGATATTGCGATTCCATAAGCGTCGATGGGGCTTGGCGCACTGCCCGCAATGTACCGCGTATGCCAAACAAGGGATGCGTCGCCGGAAAATAAAATTGCATTTGCGTTCGCTGTCCTTGCGCCGACAGTTAGCTCTGCATGGGTTTGATGCCAAAACGTAGGCCAAAATGTGTCGTTTTCAATGGAGAATTGTCTTGCGCGGTAAGCCGCGTCTCCGCTGACAGGCTCGCTAAAGCGCAAAGAAACATTGGAAAATCGCTGAATAATATTCGCTTCGCGAAAGCCGATAGCCACTAAAATGCAAAGCACAGACCATATCGTAAAAGTGGTTAAATATTTCCTCCAATTTTCCATCAATTACTCCATTCTAACCCTGTCGCCTTCAGATATCGGCTTATTACTGCTTGTAATAACTTGGCTGTCGCGCCCGACTGCTCCTTGCACTGCCACCATATGGGTATCGTAGGCGATAACTGTGATATATGTGCGGAACACTATATTTTGTAAGCCCATGATGGTGTTGCGTTCTTCGACTATGTGTAGGAAGTATCCGGCATTATCGGAATGCAACGCGGAAATGGGTACGGCAAAATCATGATTTTCGCGGCTTAATGTAATTTGAGCATCTACCCTTTGTCCTACACTCCAATTACCTTCGGGCAAAGATATTGTAATGTCAACGCGATTATATTCATCAGGCTGAGAAATACTTGAAACAATGCCGACTACGGTTGGCGTGAAAAACAGATTGCCGCCGCTTGTGGTAACTTCGCTTTCACTGCCGACGGAAAGACTCTCTGCCTGTGTGCGCGAAATTTGCATACGCGCCTCGAAATTGCCGTTGCTTGTGTCGCGAAATGTAATAAAAGGCGCGTTGGTGGAGGAAATAATGCCGTTGTACTGCGAAAACATAATTCCGCCTGAGTAAATTAATTCGTCCAGTTCGTATATTCGCGCTTGTTTGGCGGCAATATCCAGTTGCAGAACCGAAGCGGTAATTGCATTTTGCGCCTCGGTATCCATGGCGGTACGTTGGGCGTTTTGCAATGCCGCCGCCGCATCCTCTACATGCCGTGATGCCTGTCTGCGATTATCTTCTGCGCGGGTAATGGCGTTTTGCAAAGCGACTTCGGGGTCTTCTATGGCGGCATCTTCCAGTCTTCGCTGTGCAACTTGGAGACTATTTTCAACTTGATTCTGTGTGTTTTCTAAAGCGGTTGCGGCGGTGTTTATGTTATTTTCAAAATTTTCATGGGCTTGTGATAGATTAACTTCGGCATCCTCCAATATACGCATGGCGGATAATAGATTATTTTCGGCGCGGGTTTTTGCTGTTTGCAATGCGTTTTCTGCGTTTTCCAGCTCATCATTATTGCTGTTGTCAAAGTTCTGCTGTGCCTGTGCCAGATTTGCTTCAGCGTCTTCGACTTGGCGTGCGGCGTTTGTCCTCATTGTATTTGCGTTATTTTGTGCTTGCGTTAATGCGGCAAATGCGGCTGTTGCATCGTGCGGGTAAGTACTCCATGCTGTCATTAATGCCCTTTCTGCCGCCCATATTGCTTCTTCGGTCTGTTGCCTTGTTGTATTATAGTCGGCTCTTGCACGTTCAAGATTACGCCGTGCTGTTTCTATGGCGGTGCGGTAGCTGTCTCTAGTGCGACGGTTTTGGATTTCTGCGAGGGCAGATTCCGCGCTTTGTATATCCGATTCGCTCTGTTCGCGGGTGGCGTAGTAGTCTTCCAATGCCCGCTGGTGGTTGCGCATTGCTGTTTGTATCGCCGTGTCATTGCTTTCTGCCTCAGACAAGGCAAGTTCGGCGGCGGCTATGTCTGCCTCGCCCTGCGCTTTTGCGGCATTTAAATCTTGCAAAGCGCGTTCGTAAGTACGCAAGGTAGAAGGCGTTGCTTCCATTGCTTCGATTATATCCGCTTCGCCCTGTGCTACGATATTTTCATAATCTTCCTGTGCGCGTCGTAGATTGCGTTGGGCTGTATCTATGTTTTCTCCGCGATTCATTATTTCCAAGTCCAATACCATTCTGTCCAAAACAGCTGTTTCGCGAAGGCGAATTTCCTCCAGCTTAGTCAAATCAAAGGCGGCAATTGCATCGCCTGTTTCAATATTTTGCCCTACATTTACTTTAATTTCCGACGCTTCTAAGTCCGTCGGAAGGGTGATTTCGATATAGTCAACTGCTTGCACAATCGCACTGCCGCTTATTGCATCAATAATTTGACTGCGCATGGGTGTTTCAAGCACCACGCGGGCAAGCGTTACGCCGCTTGTTCCCCGCGCAATCAAAGTAAGTGCCAGCAAAATAGCCAAAAATTTGAAAATATATCCTGCATATCGGCGTTGATTCATTATTCTTTCACTCCTGCGGCCTGTATGCCAAGCTCTAAGTATTTTTGTCCAAACAAGAAAAATAAAATGGCAGGGATTAGCATAAGCAAAGATGCAACCATTGCAAGCCCAAGTTCTTCTGCAACAATTTGCGGCAAAAACAAAGAAAGCGGCCAAGTAGAGGGATTGTTTAAGAATGTCATCGGTTGCTCAATCGCGCCCCAAACTTCTAAGAAGCCAAGTACGAGTGCCGCCAAAATACCGGGTGTCCCCAAGGGAAGCCCTATACTAAAAAACGTGCGTACAGCCCCTGCGCCGTCAATAGAAGCGGCCTCCAGCAAAGCGCGTGGCACTGCGTCAAAGCTCTTTAGCATGATAAACACGGGAAACGCAGAAAAAGCAAAAGGCAGAATCACCGCAAAAACACTGCCCATTAACCCAAGGCGGTCAATCACAAGAAAATTCGGAACCATTGTTACCTGAAAAGGCATTAGCATAAGCGCGATATACGTAGTAGTTAAAATTCTGCGTCCGCGAAAACGGAAGCGGCTTAAAGCCCATGCCGCAGGCGCGCCGAAGATTAACTGCCCCAAAACAGACGGAGCAACCAACCTAAAGGTGTTCCAGAACATGGTAAAGAATTCAGGGGTGTCGAGCAGAAGTTCTGCAAGTGGCTGTAAAGTGGGCCATGTGGGTAAAAGCGTCCAAGTTGCACGTCCATTTTCTTCAGTAAGAGCAGGGCCGATTGTGGAATTTAGTTCCTCTAAGGACATAAGACTTCCCATTACCATGAACCAAATTACCCACCAAACTGGAAACGCGAGGGCAATAAGTGGTATAAATCCCAAAAAATTAATCTTTTTCATTATCAAAAACTCTCCGCATTAAAAGTATGGCAATAAGCAGAACCGCCGCCATCATAGTGGCCGCCGCGCTAAGCCGACTTATATCTAAATTTTGAAACCAGTTGTTAAACAAATGTTGCAAAAGATACATAGAATCGTGGGGATAAGCCCCCGCCACAAGATATGCATCTCGGAATACCCGAAAGCTGTATAACAATGACAAAATAGAGACAATGCCAAAAGTAGGAAGCAAGCAAGGCAGAGTTATATACCTGAAGCTTTGCAATTTGTTTGCCCCGTCTACATTTGCGGCTTCGTACAGCGTGTCGGAAATACTGTCCAATCCCGCAAGCCATAGAATCATGTTATAGCCCGTATTTTTCCAAAGATATGTGAATACCAGCACCCAAAAAGCCGAGGCGGAATCCATTAAATGTCCAAAAACAACCTGCCATAACAAAACGATGCTGGCCACAGGCACAGCCATAGGCAGAAGAAAGGAGGTTTTGAAAACTCTGCCATATGGCTTAATGGAACGAACAAGTAGAGCAGTGCCGAGGCTTATTACAACTAATAGGGGAATGCATATTAAAACAAAGCGCGATGTGTTTGTGGCGGCAAGGCGGAAAGCCGCATTATTTACTACAGAAATATAGCTTTCCAGCCCTATGAAATTTACGCCGCGCACATCGTAGAAACTTCTGCGTACCGTGTCTATAAACGGCAGTAGAAAAAATATAAATATGCCTGTCAAGCTTGGTGCTAAAAAAACAAGAGCCGTTATGCCTTCGCTTTTACGAACGCTCTGCCAGATAGTTCCGAATGTTTTGTTCAATTTCCTGTACAGCCCCTTCCGGGTTGATTCTGCCTGTGGCAAGCCGTTCAGTTGTGTTCCAAACCATTTCGCGCAGATTAGCTTCGCCAAGTGCAGGTGTTTGAAGCCGATTAATTAGCGCGTCCATGTCAATTTCAAAATACGGCATGTGAAAATCAGGAAATTCTTCGTTTCCTTGGGTTATTCGTGCGTTTACTTGGGCAATTTGCGCGTCAATCGCGCCGCGCAGTACAGGCAAGCCCTCGCCATGATTCACGCTTTGAACATCCATCGAAAGCATGGTGTTTACAACTTCGATTGCGAAATCGGGAGCGTCTGTATCCGCAGAAATACCCACAATCGTAGAGGGTGTCCATGCCCCCTGAACCAGACCCGGAAATAATTCCATATCTGAGGCGCGGTCCAAAAATGCGTTTAGAAGCATCACATTACCCACTTGAAATGCCGCCAAATTCGTGGTTTGCATCATATGCTGTGTAAGCGAGCCTGTAACGACATTTGCGCGTCCACCGCCACCTGAAATTACAAACATGCCTTCATGAGCAGTGTCATCTGTTGCCAGTTCATATTTATCGCTTATTGCTTGAATTGCAGACAAAAATTCCAATAATGCTTCGGAGTTAAGCGTGTTATCGTAGATAAACGCCGCCATGCTTGTTTGCCACATTATTTCAAATAGTTCGTCTAAATCTGTAAAGGCAATTTGGGCGCGTTCATCTTCAGGTATGCCGCCAATCCCTATGCTTGGGTCGAATGCGGGTACAGGGTTTCCTGAAACAATGCTTTGCACAAGTTCCGAAAGAGAATTAACTTGGCGCAAATGATGTGCTTCGCCCAGTAACATTGGAATGGTAAACTGCATGGGAATTACATTAACTTGCCCGTCGTTTACAAATGGCTCGATTAGATTTTCATATATAATGCCTGCGTCAATACGCCCTGTTAAATCCAGAAGCATATTACGACTTGCATAACTTTCGATGGGTGCGCCGTCCAAAATTAAAATATCGGGGCCTCTGCCGCTTAGCAGGCGCGTGTTTAGTGTGCGGATTGCATCGGCGGCTGTTACTGCCGTGTCGTCTGCAAGCGCGGTTTCGTGAATGATTTTCGCATTGGGGTTGTTTCTCAATACCTCTGCAATGCTGGCGCGAACAAATGGATTGTCTTCCAGCGACCAAATGGTTATGCTTTGCGCAGGGTCAATAAATGCATCTTCATCCCAGAAATATTTGAAAAGCCGACCGGACATTCCATTTGCATCCGGTTTCATCGCGCTAACAATTAAACCGCCCTCGAAAGACCGTGCAGACATTACAAAACCCGAAGGCGAACCAAAGGCAAATCCTGTGCTGTCAAGTATAATATCTACATCGCCGCCAATGCCGTAACGCACTATATTGAAATTTTCGATTGTGTATACATCGCCATTCGCATTCGCCCCGACAATGTGAATCGCCTCTGTATGGGGAAGAGTCTGTAGCTTCAGGCTCGTTTCAACATCAAAAATCGCTGTGATATTACCCATAAAACCCATAACTGCGTTCCCGCTGCTGGCTGTGCGTATTCTGGTTGTGGGTTCGCCGCTTTCATCGTACTCATCGTATTCTCCGTATTCGCTGTTCTCGTCGGCTTCTGCGGCTTCCATTTCTTGTTCCTGCATAAACCTTGCCCACATATCAATGCTGTAAGTCAGCATAATTTGCTCATCGTTCAAAACGTGAATAAGCGAAACATGTAAATCATCGCCGCCGGAAATAATATCGTCGATTTCCGAAATAGGAAGATGTGCGATTGTGCCGTCGGGTGCAATTGTGGTCATGCCTTCGCCATGCAGATACACAAGCAATCTGCCATCCGAAAAAATCCCGATTGCGTTTACCCTAAAAAAATCTTCGTTGCCATAACCCGGTCCTTGGGACTGTGTCCATGTTTGCCCGAAGTCTGTGCTGTCAAAGCGCGTGCGCAGTCCGTCGTCAAATGCAATAAATGTGCCGTCATGTGCTACAAGACTTAAAATTCGCCCTTCAATCGGAGGGGTTATGTCATTTTCCACATAACGCCCCATGCTAAGTGGCGTGGCTGATGCACCGCCTGTTCCGTTTCGTGCAGTGCCGCCGTTTGCTTCGTCGCTTTCACCACTATTTCCTCCGCAAGCGGCAAAAAGCAACAATACAATTGTAATAAGTAAACCTCTCAAAGCTTTCATTTTCGTACCTCCTGTTTTTTAGGCGGTTGCCTTTAATACGAAAATGATAACAGTGAGTTGTTACATAGTTTCGTCAGAGTTGTGACGAAGTTGTAAAATATTATCCAACCATCATTTGCTCTGTAATATCCAACAATACGAACCAGCTTGGACTATCGCTATTATCATGGTTCATTGCAAAAAAGTGCCGCTCTCCCGGTGCCGTTGTAAACGTAATTCCGCTCCACGGCAATGAGCCAAGACCGACATAATTATTAATGATAATAAACTGGTTCGGATTCAGAAAGTCCGCGATTAAAAACGATTCTGTTACAGTAAAGCCGTCTTGATTTAGGGCTTCGTCCCATATATTTTCAATAAGAATCAGGGAAATATTGTAAATCGACCGCGTTGCGCCAATAAGTATATCTTCGCCTTGAATATCAACGCCCGGAAGCGCAGGGTGAGGCATATAAAGAATCGCGTCAAAATTTGAAAGGTCAAAATCTTCCGGACGGTAGGCGAAAAGCATATAATCTTCAAAAGGCGCGTAAAACCCCTGTGAAAATTCAGGCTCGATTACAGGCCATTCCCATTGCCCAAACCCGCTATCGATTCTGCCGTTTTCAAACACAATGCGGAATGTTGCTTTTGGCATTTCGTTACCGCTTGCGCGGTGGTCATATGCAAATACCACTGTTTCAACCACGGCAATATCATCGTCTTGCGAAATTAATGTATGGGTTGCCGTTGTCCAGTCCGGGCGTATGAAACCCGCTCGTGCGGATGCTATATAAAGAACGCCGTCGTATTCCTCGAATGCCCACGGCTCGCCAAAGAAAATCGCATCAGCAGGGGTTACTGCGCGGTCTCCAAACATTTCCCTGTTTATCCATGTATCCGTATAAAACTGTTGCAAGTGAAGGGCGATGTCGGTAATGGTTTCAAATCCCGATGATGGCAAGAGTTCAGAAAATCCCCTTGAGCGCGGATGGTGGGGTTGCTCTATCCAATAAGCCCAGTAATAATCGTCGATATGCTCCCATGAAAAAGCACCGCGCAAGTTCCACCAATCTTCCCAAAACGCACCTGCCGCTACAATCGTTGCACCGAAGTCCTCGATGGTGTACTCCGTCTCTTGCGGCTCTCTGCTGAGGTATCGCCACTGGTGGGCAATGAAAAACTCGATGGTGTACTCCGTCTCTTGCGGCTCTCTGCTACATGCCGCAAGCCCTAAAATTACCATGAACAGCATGGTTATTACCTTAATTTTTTTCATTTCTTACTCTCCCTAAAATAAATTTATGGCGCGAACCACGGATTGGCAATAAGTTTAATATCCAACCCGGTAAAATGCAGTGTTTCGGCGGCTACAACCCCGCCTGATGCCATAATTACAGCATTCGCATCTCCATCGGCAAAACTTATCCTGCCCAGCGGTCTATCTGCAAAAGCAAAGACCGTTACAGTTGGATATTCAATCCACACCGTCGCTTCAGGCGGCGTTATCGGTGCGATTAATATCTGCCCTGTTGTTTGAACAAATTCACCAGCGGAGTTTATTCCGGCATTTAATAGAAACTCGGATAGAATATTCTCCATTTCATTAATCTCTAAGCTCGGCAGCCCGAAAGCGGGAAGGATAGTCGCCGGTGCGCGTCGCGCAAATGATGTTTCTATACCCCAAATTTGCCCTGTAACGGCGTTCATTGTTACATTAGTATGGGTGTTTTCATGTGAAAAATTTACATTCCAATAGCTATAAACCAAGGGAAGAAACGCGTCGCCCGGAGGCACATTTTGTCCCAGATATGCTCTAACGCTGTTAAATTCCAGCATTTCTGCCGGAATGATATTCTGATTGTACAAAAATTCCAGCCCAGCCCTGCCTGCCATTATAGCTTGCTCCATATCCAGTTGACCCGGAGCAGGTTCGTGGAGTCTTTGGTTTTCGGCTAAACCCCAGTTCCGCAAAATGGAAACTATTTCGCTTTCGGTTAAACTTGGGTGGATATCCGGATACTCACTTTCTTCTTCGAGAAAATGAACCGACTGTATTGTAGGAATATCCACAATAAATGAACTTGTGCCTGATAGCAGTCGGTCGGATTCCATGTCAATCAGCCAACTTGTTATCATCCAGCCGCCCACAGCAATGGCAAAGGATAGAACTATTCCTATTGCCGTAAGCACATTTCTTTTAGCCATCTCCACTACCCCTTCCGCAAGTTAGGAACTGTCCAAAAATCAAATCTTACATCCGTTCCAATGTCTTCCGCGCTGTTAAATTTCAGCGTGCTGTCATGGATTTCTACGATTTTTGCCACAAGTGCCAAGCCTATGCCCGCGCCATGCTGTCTGCGTGAGCGGGACTTGTCAACGGTATAGAACGCTTCCGTTATTTTGGCAATCTCGGATTGTGGCATACCTCGTCCATTATCAATAATGTTAATGCTGTAAAGGTTGCCATTTTTCTTTCCGCTTATAATAACGCGATTGCAACCTGCCTTTACTGCATTGTCTATGAGATTAAACATCAAGGTTTTGAACAAATCATATTCAACTTTGATGTAGGCGGGCTGGATATTAAGTTGAAGCGATACATCTTTATCGCTGAGCATGGGTTTCAGGCTACCCGATATATCTCCAAAAAGGTCTTCGGTGTTCATTTCTTCTAAAATAAAATTTTGCCTGTTAAGCACAATTAAATCCATCAGCTTTAATGATAAGGATTCAAGCCGCAATCCCTCATTAAGAATATACCACGCCGCATCCTTAACCCTTTCGGGGGGAAGGGATTTTTGATAAATCATATCTGCATAGCCAATCACAGAAGTTAGGGGCGTTTTTAATTCATGGGCGAAGTTTGCAACAAAATCTTCTTTTTGGCGTGCGTTTTCCGAAAGCTCGTGAATTTTGTCCTCTATGGCATCAGCCATTAAATTAAAGCTATTGGAAAGCTCGCCTATTTCATCACCGCTTGAAATTTTTAGTCGTTCATTGTAATTTCCCTGTGCTATTTTAGCGGCGGCTCGGTTCATTCTTTTTATAGGTCCTGTCATAAATGCAGACAATACCACTATCATTGCCATGCCGAAGAGCAAAGTGAAAAAATAAATCATTATAAAACCCTGCGCCATATATTCCCGATGTGCGGTTACGGAGCTTATGTCGTTTGCAACTAAAAAATATAGGGTAATATCGCTTTGGGTAATTCTTCCGCTTACCATGATATAGGTCGCGCCGTTTACCGTTTGGAACTGCATAACATGGGTATTGTCTGCAATCTCACCAAGAAACGAGAAATCCGTTTCGGTTGGCAAGGCAGAATAAATTAACTGCCCATTAATGTCAAAAAAGGCCGCCAATCCGCTTAACTCGGATGATAGCCTATAAAATAAATTTGTCGGAAGTCCTTCTTGCAAATTTTCTGCGTCTGCAATTATATTCGCCTGTACCGTAAAGCGGTCGAATTGAAACTGGTTTAATGCCCGCTCTGCTTCTCGGATGATGGCGTTTTCATGGGAAAGGGTGATTAGCAAATACCCCGATATCAAAAGGGCAACGCTAATTGTAAATACAGCGCATAGAAAGAATTTTGCAAAAAGTCGCATATGTTAGCCCTCCAATCTGTAACCTATGCGGAATACCGTCTTTATATATTCCTCCCAGCCAAGCTTTTTGCGAAGTCGTTGGATATGGGAATCCAGAGTTCGAGTTTCGCCAATAAATTCTTCTTGCCAAACTTTTTCATAAAGCCTGTCGCGGTACAAAGCTACATTTTTATTTCTTACAAGCTCCACAAGCAGGTCAAATTCTTTTACGGTTAGGTCAATGGGGCTATCGTTTTTTGTTACTTGGCGGGATTCAATTTTAATGGTCACGTCCTTGAAAAATAACGCTCTGTCACTTTTTCCGTAGCGTCGCATTACCGCTTCTACCCTCGCCAAGAGTTCGCCGATTTGAAAAGGCTTGGTTAAATAATCATCTGCGCCAAGTTTTAATCCTTTGATTCTGTCATTTACCGCACCCTTGGCTGTAATGAATATTACAGGCGTTCCTGTGGGTTTTATGAATTCGAGAAGCTCATAGCCGTCAATTTCGGGTAGCATTATATCCAGCAAAATTAGGTCGTATGCCCCTTGTTCGATATAATCAGCCGCCTGTTTGCCGTCTAGGGCGCAAGTGCAGTTATATCCTTCTTCGGTTAAATTTACATTAATCAGATTGGAAATTGCCTGTTCATCTTCTACTATCAGAATATTCAGCATATGCTATCCCCCCTTCGCCTTTACTTTATCATAAAGATGTGTCAAAGTTGTGTTATAGCGTTTTTCATCGGTTCGTCGTTTTCATTTTCAATGAAAACGACCGTATAAGAGATTCATACTATTTCCACTTAGGAAGCTCTATTTTGCTATGCCTTGCAAACGGTGAACTCGATGCGATTTTTCGGGAAAAACACCCGAAAAACGCTCGGTCGTTCACCGCAAGGCATGTACGCAAA
>JGI24703J35330_11748372_pt1 | contig 14856 bp, 9 predicted proteins | sample TergutNt197P1_FD_35330 | JGI IMG/M metagenome (IMG submission 35330) | reverse complement strand
TTGCCGCAATGCTTCGTCGGCTGTTCCTTGCGTGCCTCCAGCACGCCGCGTCACTGCCTCCTCGCCTTGCAACAAAAATTCTCGCAAATATACCGAGGTTTAGGAGTGGAAATAATATGACTTGGGTAAATTTTTTAAAACAAAACAAATTTCTTATAATTTTTATTGCGTTGGCGGCAGTTATGGCTGTAACAATCATAGTTGTCGCTGTTTTGCGTAATGGTGACGAATACGAATTGTTTGCAGAAGCGGGCGAAACACTGGAAGAAACTCAGCCCGCACCTGTTGAAGTTTACATCAGCGAACCCGAGGAGGAACATATTATCGAAAACGACGAAAACGACGATGATGAGCCTGAGGAAGATACTCGCCCCAATCGCCCATTACGCACATATTTTCCAAGCATTCACGACGACGATTTTGCAGAAGCAATGCCCCTTTTTGACCGGTTGATGTGTCCCTTTACTTTTTTTGCGTATTCGGTGGGGGCATCTGCCGAAACTTTGGCGGCATACGGAATCCCTGCCGACGGAAAAGTTACAACGGCGGCACACTGGGAGCTTCGTCGTTCAGAAATTCGTGATTTAATGATGTATTACTACTACGGATATAAATGGCCTACTACCTACGAAAATGTAACGGTAAACACCACCGCACGCCCGGACGGCACAGGAACGGAATCCGGCAGTGAAATTAATATAACGATAAACGATACCCGCCTTGACGGCAGCCCGACTACCGCCACCGGTGACATTGCATTCGGCACATGGTTGCCGAGTTTTGAGCAGTTGGAAGCAAATGGTTTCTGGTGTACGCAAACAAACACCGGAACGGGCGGGCCGCTTGTTATCGCCAATTTTCACTTTTTCACCGAGCCGCAGATTGAGGCGTTTTTAGAGCGCGGAATCGGGCTTACTCTTGTTTTTGGCTCGCCGGGTTGGAGCGAGTCGCGGGACGGAATTTATTTTGATTTATTCCCATTCGACAGATATGTAACGCAGTATAACACCGGTACATTAATGGCATCGGCATGGCATTTTTCGCGCATAATAGACGTATTTTATCTGCGCCGGGAATGGGGCGTTAACCCCAATGCCATTGCTGTTTTGGGTAATTCTTTTGCGGGCAAACGCGCACTTTTTGCAGGAATAATGGACGACCGCGTTGCGTTGGTAATTCCCCATGAATCGGGCGGCGACGGTGGTGTCGCGCCGTTTCGTCATTCACATTCCGGGCGGATTCATTTTTACAATGCAGACGGCGTAAACCGTGTACACAGCCGCCACGAAACAACACGCACAGGCAACTCCGGGCGTGGAGCAAGCGGTGCCGTCGCGTCTTTTTTCCGCCGTGCAGGTTATTATGAAGAAAGCATTTATTTGCTTCCCTTTGATATGCACCTTGCAATCGCCCTTGCCGCACCCACCGCCGCAAATCCCCAAAGAGCATTTTTGAGCCTTGAAACAGATAACTTTGGCACATGGACGGGCTGGGGGCCGGCAAGAACCGCAAATGCCGCCGCCGCCGAAGTCTTTCATTTTCTGGGAAGTGACAATATAGCATTCAGAATGCGCAACAGCTCCCACGCATTAACAGATTCCGATTATCCCGTTATATGGGCAATTTTGGATTATCTTTTTGGGAAACCCGTCCATGACACAACCACGGGCTTCAGGGGTAATCGCAACGAAAATCAAGTCTATGTTGAAGATTTATGGAATGTGGCTTTGCCCGGCGTTTTTAATTCTATCGGTGAGCTTTCGCGCACGCCCATCGAAATTTATTCAGCGTGGATGCCTTGGTCGCGCCCGGAAGTTTTTACGCTTTGGACAGAAAATCAAATTGTAACCGCCGGGCTGCCCGCCACGATTACGGCACACACGGACGCTTCTCATGCAGAGCTAATCTTATGGACGCACGGCGACGGAAATGTTTTGCGAAACGCCGCCAATCCGCCACGCATTCTCGGGACATGGCTGGCAGAGGTTATCGACGGCATTGCCACATTTGAACTCTCCGGCGAGGAAGTGCAAGTAGGGCGTTTTCAGTTGCTCACACGCGATTACGGCGGCGCACGTTATGGCGAAAGAAGCGTATTTTTCCAAGCAATTGACGTACACACAGCGTTACGCCACGGCACAACACGCGACAATGTGGGCGGCGGAAACGATTCTACAATGATTGGTTTCACAAGCCGCATCAATCCCGAAACATTGCGCACATACATTCGTGGCGCAGACGGCAATGAATCCGGCATAAATGCTGCACACTTCCAAAGCGGCGGAAACTGGATTATGCCTTACGGCGTGCGCTTTAATGCCATCCCGGGGGAGGGCGACGAACGTGCATTTATCATGCGTGGTTTACAATTTGAGGCAATGCCCGGTTTCACCTTCGAGCTTTCGATGCAGGAGAATTTGCACACAGCAGGACAGCCTGCCGCAATATGGCAAGCAAGCCCCGAAGTGCAATTTATCGGCGCGTATCCGCACTGGCGGCCGGGCGGCGCGGGTGCCGGGCCAACCGCAGAACCGCTTTCGCCCGTGCAACTTCGCGGCACAAGCTTTGACATCGGTTTCACCGTCGGTTGGGTTGCCAACGCTGAAGCCGGCGAAGAAGTCGATTCTCTTACAATTTCATTCGATGCCCCTGTTAACCCGCGTGACTTCGGCATTGGCTTTAATTTTTCCGATTTCTCCCTCTCGTGGAATGACGAAAATACAAGCCTGCAAATTGCGCTTTCAACCATTCCCGAAGAGGAAATTATTATGTACATCTTCCGCGCACGCGCCGAAGACGCAAACCAACACAATGATGTGATTAATACCCCGCTGCGTTATTCGTTTATGCCGTGAGTTTTCCACCTTTCAACAATCTCGGCTTTACGCCAAAAGAGGGCTTCCTTGCTTTAGTTAAGTCCGGCAAGATGTTCCAACATCCAATCTACGGCGCGGCGGCTTGTAATAAAGCGTGGGGCATCGCCGTCGATGCTTGCGGCAAGGAAAGTGGCGTTGTAATTATAAAGGCGCAATTGGGTATCCGGGTTATTTATTCGATGGAAGGTGATGGTGGTTTCCGGGGGCGAAGTAGGGGAGAAGGGGTCTATTTCGGCGTCGGCAAGCAGGCTTATTATTATGCGGAAAGCCGTGCGGAAATCGCTTTCCTCTATTACAAAGCCGTTGATTGTGGGGCTGTCAAGGTCATGGGTTTCGTGGATGTGGTTCATCAAAAGCCTGAAGGAATCCGGCGAAAAACCCGGTGAGTTAATTGTGATGCTTTCTGTGTCGGCGATGGGAATAAGTGCAAGAAAACGGTCAACAACGGACATTGGGTTAATGCCGAAAAGTGCTTGTGCGTGGAACGCCTCTGCGTAAAAAACATGGGGACGGTCGGCAACTTTTACATAAATAAATTCAATCCCGTCGCGGGTGAAGACGTTGCCGAAAAAAAGATGCAGCTCCATTGCCGGCGTGCGAAATTGAAATTCGAGGATGGGATTATCCAGCCCGAATGGTGACAAATCCTCGGGGTGAACGTCTGCGACGCCATCAAATAAACGCAGTTGGGACATTGGATGAATTACATATTCCATCAAGCGCGAGGTGCTTAAAAGTAAACCGGAAGTTGGCTCGTGCATTACAAGGTGTTCGCCGCCGATATCGGGAACAAGCCCGGCAAGGGGCGAAACTTCGGCATCTTCCCCGCGAAGCCCAAGCACAATAGGTGCTGTGTCGCGCTCTGCAAGGCGAATATAATCGGCCTCGTGAATATCTATAAAAGGAATTGAAAGGTCTAACATGTCGGCAGAAGTAAACTTCAAACGCTCTGCCAAAACAGCGGTAATCAGGTATATTGCGGGCTCATTGTCAATCATTAAAAAACTGTGTTGCAGGTCAGCCGTAAGGCTTCCGAGTTTTATAATATGGCCCGTGCCGTCGCTGAAAGTCGGCTCGATTGTAAGAAGGGGGGGCGAAAGCCCAAAATCCGAAAGGTTAACGCCGTCGGCATTTTCGTGGGCAATTTCCACGGCGGCGAATAACCATGCCGGCCGTGCCTTGTCGCGTGTGCGAAAAGTATCAATTATATAATCCGCCGCGCCCGAGTACGCCCATTGCAATCGCCCGGCTTCGTCGGTGAAGGGACGCATGTATGTCCGTTCGCCACCCGCAGTAAACGCAATTTCCATAACTTCTTCCTCTGCGCGGTTGATTAAACTAATCGAGATGGGTAATGGTCTTTCGATTTCTTCTTCTTCACCAATATCGCGAATTTGCCAAAAATACAAACCTGCCAGCAAAGCGATTACAATTGCGCTTATTGTTAGTGTAAAAATTCTTTGAGATTTTCCGCTCATCAACTGTGCCTCCGTTTAAACCATATAAACGCGCCTATTCCAAGGGTAATAAGCGGAATGCCGCCCATTGCCGCGCCACCCAAAATATTTGCCGTGCCGTCGGTGATAATCATGGGTTGTTGGCCCGGGGGGAAGCGCAAAGGAATGCGTATGCTTGGGGGTTGACCAAGCATCCAGCGCAGGGAGTTTAATGCAAAATGCCAATTTCCCTCGCCAACATAAGCGGTAAACCATGGGTCGATAAAACCGATATTGCTTGTTGCTACAATTCTTGTATAAATTGCAACTGATTGTGCGGCATCCCAAATGCGGTCGGTTACTGCAACGGCTAAATCAAAAATACCGCCAACATCGCCCGGTGCAAATGACAATGTTTCCGCATCCGAATCAAGCCCGCGAGAAAATGCGTCGCTTGTGGTTTGCCATAAAGTTTCAAATTCAAGGGTTTGCCTGTGCGCATCTTGAATTACAAGCTCGGCAGGGAAAAACGGCAGCATATTTGCAAAGCCGCGTGCAAGCAAATTTGCAGTAATATCGTGGGCAACAAGGTCTGGTATCATGTAGCGAGAACGCCCGATTGCGCGCATATCGAGAATGCTTTGGTCGTTTCCTTCAAGCAAGACGCGCCCTGTAAGGTTTAAGCCGTACTCGTTTAAAACCCGTGTTAAATTTGGGGTTTCTGCCGTGGTAATATCCATCGCAAAAAAGGCGTTGCCCTCGTGGCGCAAAAAGCTTAAAATGCGTTCGGTTTTTGGTTCGGTCCAGTCACGCGCCGGCATTGGTATAAACAAAATATCTGCGTCTTCCGAAACATCACCAAGCACAAGATTTGCCTCGCGCACTATAAAATTCTCCGATTCAAGAAAAGCGATAAACTGTGGCGAAAGAGGCATTTCGCCACTGCCGACAACGTAATATATAACCGCCGCCGCGCCCTGTGTTACATGATGAATAGCCCTTGTAATCTCGCTTTCGATGTTGTAACTGGTAATGCGCGATGCCCCCGTAAACGGGTTAAACTCGAAACCAATCATTTCGTGTGGCTGAATCACGCGGATTTCCCCCAAGGCTTCAACCACAATGCTGTGGTCCGGCACGCCTGCTTCAAGCCCGGCGTCCGCTGCAAAACGGTGTATTAATGCAGGGTTCAAAAGCGGGTCGCGTGTTTCCACTGTAATCCGTGACGAAGCGGCAGTGTATTCGTCCAAAAGACGGTTTGTAATGCGCGAAATAACCGGCAATTGCGGGTGTTCCTGCCCCGTGCGTGCAACCACGGTGATTCTTACATCATGTTGCAGATTTTCGGCAAAATCGCGACTTTCATCGGTTAGAGAGAATATTTGCTCGGCGGTGAGGTCGCGAGTGTAATCAAATTCCCCCGCAAGCAAATTAACAAGTACAAACATCACAACGGCAAGAAGCATCATTACCGTGGAAAAAGTCCCGTAGCGAAAACGCTTATCTTTAAAAAGTCGCATCAACGCCACCTCCTTTTTTCGATTACATTAACCGTGAGGTAAATAAACAACGCGCTGAAAGAGATGTAATAAACAATATCGCTTAAATTCAAAATGCCCCGCGTGAAAAAATTAAACCGCGAGAAAACAGAGAGCCATAATAAAACGCGGACGATTATACCTTCAAAAATCAAATTGTTAAAAAGATACAACCCACCCGCGATACCAAGCCCAATAACCCCGACAATAACCGCCGCAATAATTTTTCGCGTAGAGTTGTACCAAATGCCCGTAACTGCGGCAATGATAAAAAGCACAAACATCAGCGACGCAAATGTGGATGTTGGCATACTTACGGCAATTGCGTCTATCAGAAACATTACAAAAACCGCCGCCATTGTGCCAACAGCCGCGATGATTTGATTTTCTGTAAGTACCGAAATAAAAACGCCTATTGCTATACACGCCGTACCAAGCAGAAAAAAACCGATATACGTCCCTGCAATCATGGAAACGGGCAAGTCACCATGGTTGCGCACAAGAAGCGGCAGAATAACTGTGGCAATAACCCCCAACAAAAACAATGTTAGTGCTGCAAGAAACTTTCCAAGCACTATTGCAGTAACCGATAGTGGGCTTGTGAATAAGAGTTGGTCTGTTTTTTGCCTTGCTTCCTCGGAAAAAAGTCGCATTGTAAGCGTGGGCATCAGTATGAAAAAAAACGTTGTAACGCCCGATAATACAAAATGAAAATTTGGGTCGCCGCCGCGCACAGTAATTAACGTAAACCATATTCCAACAAGCAACAGCAAAAACGCCAAAAATACATAACCCATCATTTGCGTAAAATACGTTCGCATTTCCTTTTTATATATCGCCGTCATTTTCAATCTCCTTTGAAGTTTTTGCATTATCCCGGATTGTTGCGTCAATGCCTAATCTGTCGCTGTCGGTGAGGGAGAGGAATATTTCTTCCAATGTCATTTCGGTGGATTTCATCAGCAAAATCGGAAAATTGTTTTTGGACATACAACGGAATATGATTTCGCGAATATCCGCGCCGTCGTCGCCGCCCAGCTCGAGGTCTATTGTGCCGGGCTCGTTGGCGGTGGTTGCTTCTATGCTTGTGATTACAGGGAATTCCGAAAGGGCAGAAAGAACCTGCTCGCGCACGCCTTTCACCCGCACAAGCATTTTGCCGCTGCCTTTTTGCAAGCTTTCGGAAAGCCCCGACGGCGTGCCTGATGCAACAATTTTACCACGGTTTATTATCATCACGCGGTCGCAAACCGCGCTTACTTCCTGCATTATGTGGCTGGAGAGAATTACCGTGTGTTGGTTGCCAAGGCGTTTTACAACGTCGCGCATCTCAATTATTTGTTTGGGGTCAAGCCCGATGGTAGGCTCGTCCATTATAATAACCTTTGGGTTGCCCACCATTGCTTGAGCCAAACCCACACGTTGGCGGTATCCGCGTGAAAGGTTTTTTACAAGCCGCCGCGAAATATCTTCGATATGGACTTGCTTCATTATGTTTTCCAAAATCTCTTTTCTGTTGCCGCCGGCTTTTTTTACGCCTTTTATATCTGCTACAAAGTTCAAATATTCGCTTACGCGCATGTCGCCGTAAACGGGCGGCGTGTCGGGCAAGTAACCGATGTTCGCCTTTGCGCGTTCCGGCTCGGACAAAATATCAATTCCGTTAATTTTTACATCGCCCGCTGTTGCCGCGATAAAACCCGTCATTATATTCATTGTGGTAGTTTTTCCGGCACCGTTGGGGCCCAGAAACCCCACGATTTCCCCGGCTGCTATAGAGAAATTTAAATTGTCTATTGCCTTTCGCGCCCCATACCTTTTGGTCAGGTTTTTTACCTCAATCAAAACTATCACTCTTTCCAAGAATTTCTAAGAAATGCGCGCACAGTATATCATAACCGGAAAATACAGGGGTTAATACTTTGTAAATATTTTATGAACGCTTTATAATAGGGAGCGTTGAAAAATATCAAAATTTCGGTGAAGGATGTATCCGGTGGAACTATTCGGGTTGATTTTTACAATTGCAACATCGGTTATATTTTGGGCGGTTGCGGGAATTACGGCTGTGCGGGTTTTCCGCAATGCTGACCCCCCGATTGAAGTTTGCCGAGCAAACTCCAATCACCCCCCTAAAAGGGGGGATTGCGACACCAACATTGCGGAAAGGTTTAATTGGTGTCGCAATACCACCAACAGCAAAGTTTCGACGTTTGATTGGAAAGACATTCTGAAAATTATAACATTTGGGCTTGGGGTGCGGCTGTTGACGCTGCTGGTTGCGTCTTTTGTGTTGCGCGAATACAGCGACGCTTCTGTTACAGTTTTTCAAGCGTTTTTGCGCGGGGATGCTCCGCACTACATAAATTTGGCGCGAACCGGGTATTCGTGGGAAGAGAACGGCAGAAATATACTGCTTGTTTTTTTCCCGCTTTACGGGTACTTGGTAAGAGGGGTTAATTTTATTTTTCGTGATTATATTTTTTCGGCATACTTTGTTTCGTTTATTTGTTATTTAGCGGGGCTTGTATTTGTTTTTCACTTGGTATCGCTTGATTTTTCCAAAAAAGTTGCGTGGTGGGCAGTTGTTCTCATATCCATATCACCGCCGGCATTTTTCTTTGGCGTACCAATGACAGAAAGCCTGATGTTGTTAACGTCGGCGGCAACACTTTATTATATCCGCACGCATAAGTGGTTTTGTGCAGGGGTTGTTGGGGCTTTGGCCGTTTTTACGCGAATGGTGGGAGTTGTGCTTTTTGCCGCCGCAATTGCAGAAATTATACAAAGTGGGGCGTGGGAAAAAGAGCGCAAAAAAATCCCGTGGATTTTATTGATGACAACAGGCGGCGCGGCGTATTTGCTTATAAATTGGCAAATTTCGGGCGAACCTTTTCGGTTTATGTATTATCAGCGCACGCATTGGTTTAATACAACGCAATATTTTGGTGTTACCGTTTACAATCAATTTGTTAATATCGCAAGCTTTGGTAATCAAGATGTTGTAAATGCGTCGTTTATTCCCAATATTTTGGCGTTTTTATTCGCAATTTCTTTGCTTGCATACGCTTGCGTTAAACGACTTAATGCTGTGTACATCGTTTATACTCTTGGTTATACCTTCATTTCGTTCTCGCCCGCGTGGCTTTTAAGCGGCGCAAGATACATGGTTGCTTGCGTTCCGCTTTTTATTTTCCTCGCACATGCTGCAGACGAAAATCCTACCTTCAGCGGCGTTGCCATTGCAGTTTCCCTCATGGGAATGTTCGCGCTTATGCGTGTGTTTATTCTTGGCGGGCCTGTGTTTTAGGGCGTTAGCGGTTGTGGGAACACGCCCTAATTATCCATTCTGCCATATCAGCTATTACATAATCTTTTACATGTTGCGGTTTGGAATATTCTTCTTTTACCCTTCTGATATCGCCGTGAACTACGGGCATAAACACATGGTTCAAACCGGGGTAGAGTTTAAATTCGGCATTCGGATGGTTTTGTAAAATTCGTTTATATTCATTAAAGTCTTTTTCAGCCGAAACTTGAAAATCACCTTCGCCGTGCATCACTAAAATGGGTTTTGTATTAGAATCCAGGTATTCGCCCACCCGCTTTTTACCCATATCTTTTAAGTAGATGCCCCTCATACCGTTCGCAATATTAATTTTAGTGGCTTCTTCATCGCTCATATCATAAATATGAGCAAGTTTTGAATGTAATTTTGTCGTTTGTTTTTTTACGAGCCATTTGATTAAGCCTTTCGCCGTTTTCAAGAAATCTTCTGCTTGTGATTTCATAAGCTCCTCAAACCTTCGTGCAGGGGCGGCCAAAAGAATCAAGCCGGCATAATGGCCGCATTCTTCATCTATACGCGGTACCAGCATTCCCCCCATGCTGATTCCGGCGATAAAAATCCTTTCGGGGTTAATTCGGGAATCATTTTTTAAAAGATTTGTTGCCAGAATCGCATCTTCAATAGTTTCTTCTTTCACCGTGAAACCATTTTTATACATTTTCTTGAATTTTTTAAGATTAGAAAAACTACGCTTATCGTAGCGAATACTCGCAATATTATGTTTTGACAGACCTTCGGCAAAATCTTTGAATGGCCTAACATTATAAACTTTTGAATCCATATCTGCCGAACCGGAGCCATGTACAAAAACAACAGCAGGGTAGGGGGCATTTCCCCCATCAGGAATTGTTAATAAGCCATTTAACGGAAAGTCACTTCCGTTTCCAACTATAATTTTTTCTTCAGTCATTCTGATTACCCCCAAATACTTTTTCCTAATTTTAAATCCTTTAGGCGATTCTTACAACTTTTTTTATTCTTGACGTGCCTGTGTTTTAAAGCGCAGCGGTAATTTTTGCACCCATCCCCGCATAAAATTACTGTACTAAAATTTAAAGGGGTTGGCCGATATGAAGCAAACGACATTCGAGAATATCAAACAAATGGACATTTCTCTTGGCGGGGGAATTTTGGGGGAACAGTCGCGGATTGACACAATCAACCACCCGATTTTGGTGGTGGGGCTTGGAGGCACGGGAACGGATGCATTATTACGATTAAAGCATCAGGTAAGCCGGCGATTTAAGTTGCCCGATAATCCGATAACGAAGCAAAAGAAGCCAAAACCCGATAATATTGAGTATCTCGCCCTTGAAACAAACGAGCATGACAAGAAGAGGTATAAAGGTATTTCACTTGACCCCTACACGGAAATGGTGTGTTTGTCGAATGCGGGAATAGGCGCGATTTTGAATAATCGTTCTACTTTGCCCGACTATATTTCCAAGTGGTTAAACCCCGAACTTACCATAACCGACGGCACAAAGGGAGCAAGCGGAAATCGTCAAGCGGGACGTCTTCTTTTATTTGAAAAAATAAACACAGCAATTGATGCCATAGACAATAAAATACGCAGTTTGCGCACAGACCAAGAAAATAAACTGCTTGTTTACTTGCTCTCGGGGCTTTCGGGCGGCACGGGCGGCGGAATGTTTTTGGATATTGCCTACATTATCCGTGGGCTTATGGAGCGCGAATACGGCGCGAAGGGCATAGACAAGGTAGAAATCACAGGTTATTTATTTACGCCGGATGTTAATCTGTCGGGCAACAATATGAATATTCACACAGAGGAATATATTCAACGAAACGGTTATGCCGCACTAAAAGAGTTGGATTATTTTATGAACATAGAAGAACGCGGCGAACGTTTCAGTCAAAAATACGGCACGCGGCTGGAGGTAAACTCTGCGCTTGCGCCGTTTAATCTTTGTCATCTTGTGAGCGCGTGCAACATAGACGGCGTTTTTCTCAAAGGAGCGTACGATTATTGCCTGAATGTTACGGCAGAAAATATCGTAAACTTTCTTGCGCCGGAGGAAAAAGAAAGCGGAAGCGAATTCGCAGTTCAAGATTATCACAGCAATTTACTTTCAAATATTGGCACGATGAAGAGTAATTTGCCGCCGGAAATGCCCGACTCTGCCAATTTTATTTACAATATAATCGGCGCGTCGGCGGCGGTTTTGCCCACAGAGGGTTTGAATGCATATCTTGCGCACGCATTGTTTCGGGAAATGGGCGCGATGTTTGATGCCGAGCCCGGCGACCATGATTTGCAACAATTTGCGCAAACGTCGGGCTTGGAAATTAACGCGCTTGGCGCGGAACTTTCGCGTCTTATTCCGCCTATAAAGCTTGATTTTGCCGAAACCGATTATTACAGCTGGCAAAACGTAATAAAAACCGGCCGCGTTAATGTGGATGAAAAACTGGCAGAGCAATATGCCGCTGCAACCCTTGCCGCCGGCGCGGCCGGTGCGGCAGGCGCGGGCGGCGCAACAAGCACAGTTATATCCTCAGCAACAGAATCCGCAAGGAGAGAAATTCGAGAGGCATTTTTAAATCCTAAGCAGGGCCCGATTTACGCATCACGAATAATTTCAAGTGAGCGCAACCCATGTCTGACGGCACGCTTGGAAGCATATATGCAACACCTTAGGGAAAAAATCGACAGGCTTGCAGAAGAACTTGACGCACAGGAAATCGTTGCCGATACAAGGCTTGAAGAGGCGAAAAAAGCATTTATTTTCTCACGCGAGGGCAAAAAAAATGCATATATAAATGCAAAAATTCAGGTATATCAACTACGCTTGCAAATCGATATTTTTACGCGGTTGATTGAGGTTTACAAGGAGATTCGCATCGCGCTTGAAGCCGAAAACGATAAAATTTACGGCGTTTATGCAGAAATTTTAAAAGAAATAAAAAAGATTTTTGAAAGCAATGCAGAAAATATTTCTGCCGGCATTCCCCTTGATTCCGCCACGCAAAAAAATTATCACTGGGATGTAATATCCGTAGAAAATTTTGCACCAGAAGTCGACCGGCTTTTAGCCGAAACGGGCGCGGATGTTTTAATACGAGAATTTGCAAAATCTTTGTTGGCAGATTCTGCAAAATGGCTGAACGAAGCACAATTAAACATCACTCGTGCTGTTTCAGATTTTATTTACAACAGGTTCAGCGAGCTTCTTTCGCGGCCCATGACTGCCTTTCTTGCAGTGCGCCACGGTCGCGAACGCATAATTCAGCACATTGTTGAAGAAGAAATCGCGCCGCGTCTGTATCGCGATGCAAAGCCGATTTTTCACCTGGACAACGCCGCGGGCATGTTTAATTTTCCCAGCTACGGTTTGGTTAGCGTGCCGGCGGACGCGCCCGAGATTAAACGCGGCATCGAGGCATATCAGCAGCACGCATTGGCAAACCTGCGTTTTAATATTCGCAAAAGCAATATAACAGACCGTATTTTTTGGCTTAACACACAAAATGGTATTCCGCTGTTTGCTTTCGCGCCAATCCGCGTTTACGAAGAGCTTTACGAGCGCACTATTTTGACAAAAGAAGGAGTGGGGCGGCATCTTGTTATGAACGAAAGGGAAAATTGGCTAAACCTTCCGTCGCCCATTCCGGAAAAATTATGGGGCGATACCTTTGAAAATCCGCGACAAAAATCCTTAAACGACGAAGCAAGAAAGATTTTCCGCAAAGTTATTGAAAACGGCACGCAACCGGCAGTATTAACCCCCCGTCAAAGTTTTGCGTCGCAAAACTTTGCCACCCCCCTTGGAAAGGGGGTTACGCCACCAAGTCAAACGAATAACTTAATTGGTGGCGTAATATCTGAGGAATTTTTCATCCGATGCCCCAATTTAATCGCGGCGGCAAAAGAGGAAAACGCCCGCAATGCCGAAATTTCTGCCACCGACAAAGAAAACGACCTTACCGAAGAATTTTTGCGAATTCTTGTTTGCGAGGCAATTGTAAAGCGCGGCGCGCTGTATCTGTACGAAAAGGAATTGGAAGACGACCCGTGGCCGCCATTTGTTAACCTTATCGACAACGCCGATTATCCGGAATTTGCGATGTTTGGCAATTACAAAGCGTTAAGCACAGCCCGCAAAAAAATGCTGAAAACAAAGGCCAAATCCCACGAAGAAATTTGGCCCGATGACAAATTAATTATCAATTTAAAAAAGTGGCAAGGAAAAATTGCAGTGCGCAAAAATCAGCTTGACAAAGAAATGCATCTGCAACCCCGCGAAATGTACCTTTTTTACCGCAACGCGCTTCTGCGGCTTAATACGCAAATCTCTGCTTTGGCAGGGTGAGCGGCGGGTGGAATTAAAAACATGGCATAAAAATTGGTAAAATGTAGCAATTTGCGAACGATAATTATTGCAAAATTATTAATTAACTGTTACAATTTACCACGAAATGATTACGAGGATATTTGGTAATTATGTCAAATATCCTTTTTTTATTGAATCCGAAGGCGAATATAGCAATCGGGACGGAAGGAGTTTCATATGAAAAGCATTAAGGCGATTTTTGTTGTGATATTGGCTGTTATCGCCGTAATAGCTTTCCCATTGGGGATGTTGAGTTTTATAGCTGCCGAATCTGCACTTAACCATGTTATTTTTTATGACGGCGGCGAACCGGAAGAATTTCTGGTGGGGGCAGATACTGTAGCGGGGTTTTTGCACGAAGCGGGCATTACTCACAACGCGGCAGACAGACTTAGCCACGCATTAGATTCACTCCTGTGGGACGGCATTACGCTAACAATCGAGAGACAAATTTCATTCTATGTACAGGTAGATGGCGGCGAGCCCGTAAACCGAATATCCGGGCCTGGCATCACAGTACCCAACCTGCAACGCCAGTTGCAACAGGAAACCGAAACGGCACTGCTTTTTAGAGGTGACGAAAACTCAGAAATTTCAAACGGAGACGTTTTGGAATTTGAAACATGGCAATCGCGCTTTGAAGTTGAGCTGGTTATTTTGCCATATGAGTTAATCGAAAACCACACAGGCGCAGTAAGCCGCGGGCGTGAGCATCTTCGGAACACGGGCATACCGGGCGTGTTGGAGATTACGACTTCCATCGTTTACATTGGGGGAATTGAAACCTCTCGCGAGATTGTAAACGAAGAGATTATCGCGTACCCGATTGACGCAATTCTTGATATCGGAACGGGCTGGCTTGGGGCATTAACAGATGTCACCGCACCGGATTTTCATTACTTCCGCCGCGTTCGCATGGAAGCAACGGCCTATACCGCATACTACTGCTGCACAGGAAAACACCCGGGCGACCCTTGGTTTGGTATAACCGCATCCGGGCGCAGGGTTGAACACGGTGTTGTTGCCGTAGACCGAAATATCATTCCGCTTGGCACGCGCCTGTACGTAGAAGGATATGGTTTTGCCATTGCCGCCGATGTTGGCGGCGCAATACAGGGTTATAAAATCGACCTTTACATGTACACAATCGACGAGGCACGCCGCTTTGGACGCAGGTTTTTATACGTATGGATTTTGGATGAGATATAACGCGAATCAAGAGTTCAAAAATAACGGCACGCCGTAAAATGCCTTGTGGTGAGCGATAGGCGCACAGTGAGCCGCAGGCGAACGTTTCCCGTG
>JGI24703J35330_11748373_pt1 | contig 14868 bp, 12 predicted proteins | sample TergutNt197P1_FD_35330 | JGI IMG/M metagenome (IMG submission 35330) | reverse complement strand
AAAAGCGGCATTCGCCGCATCTTTTCGCCGCACGAAGTGCGGTGCGCCGCCAAAGGCGGCGGAGCGGAAGTGGGCTTTGCCCACTGTAGCGAGGGGGATTGGGGGCGCAGCCCCCATTGGCGACGGAAACTGCGAGAGCAGTTTCCTAGCAAATAAAAAACTATACCTCGAAAGTAGGTTTACGGATGTTTGTGCGGGTGACAAGCGGTGCGGTTTTGGGCGTGGAAAGCCGACGGGTGGATGTAGAGGTTGACATATCAAGCGGGTTGCCGGTTTTTGATATTGTGGGTTTGCCGGATTCGGCAGTGAAGGAATCGCGAGAGAGAATACGAGCGGCGGTACGAAATGCAGGTTTTTCATTCCCAACAAAACGAATCACGGTGAACCTCGCACCCGCAGACATTCGTAAATCGGGGCCGTCATTTGACTTGCCGATGGCAGTGGGCATTTTAATCTGTATGGGCGCGTTAAAACCGGAAGCGGTCGAAGGGGCATTTTTTGCGGGCGAGCTTTCGTTGGACGGGGCATTGCGCCCGGTAAACGGCATACTGCCGATGGCGATTGAGGCTAAAGCGGGCGGCGCGTCTGCTTTTTTTATTCCGGCAGAAAACGCCGCCGAGGCCGCGTTGGTAGAAGGTGTGACGGTTTTCCCCGTTACAACGGTAGATGCGCTGGTATTGCATTTTTCCGGTATGCCAATAACGCCCGTTGAGGTTAACCCGGCAGGCAACTTTAGGGCGGAAAGCAATACATACGATGTAGATTTTGCCGATGTTTCGGGGCAAATTTATGTAAAGCGTGCGTTGGAAATTGCGGCGGCAGGGTATCACAACGCCTTGATGGTGGGGCCGCCGGGCGCGGGCAAAACCATGCTTGCACAAAGAATGCCCACAATTTTGCCTGATTTATCCATGGAAGAAAGTTTGGAAATAACAAAAATTTATTCCATCGCCGGCCTGCTGAAAGACAGAGAAAATCTGCTTATGTCGTCGCGGCCTTTTCGCACGCCGCACCACACGGCATCGTATATTTCGCTTACGGGCGGCGGACGAATTCCCGCCCCGGGTGAAATTTCACTTGCCCACAATGGTGTTTTGTTCTTGGACGAGTTGCCCGAGTTTCAAAAAAAAGCATTGGAAACTCTGCGTCAGCCCCTTGAAGACGGCCAAATTACCATAGCGCGCACGGGCGGGGTTTCTACATATCCGAGTGTTTTTTTATTGCTTGCCGCAATGAACCCCTGCCCCTGCGGGTACATGGGAACGCCCCGTTGCACATGCTCAGAGGGTGAAATCGCTCGTTATCGAGAGAAAATATCCGGGCCGCTTTTGGACAGAATCGACATTCAAGTAGAAGCAACGCCCGTATCTTATGACGATTTGCAAAATGCACGAAAACCTGCGGAAAGTTCTGCCATTATAAAAGCCCGGGCAGAAAATGCCCGAGCCCGCCAATTGTCGCGCTTTTCCAAAGATGGCAAAGATTCCAAAGGCGCGAAAGGCATTCGATTTAACTCAAAAATGTCTGCTGCAATGACAAAAAAATATTGCAAACTTGACGCAGATGCGCAGGAATTATTAAAAAGCGTATTTGATACAATATCCCTTTCTGCGCGTGCGTATCACAAAATTTTAAAAATAGCCCGCACCATCGCAGACCTCGCCGATTCCCCCGAAATTTCCGTGGAACACGTAGCCGAAGCGATTTCTTATCGCGGGCTTGACAGAAAATATTATTAAAGTTTTGTTCAAACTTTTTCAAAAGTTTCCGGGTTTGGGCAGAGCCCAAGGTCTTAAATCAGTGCATTTTCAACTCTCCCCTTGCTCAAGTTGGGCGACGTACTGCGCAAGAAGCGGCTCTACCTCCGCAAGGCGTTGCCCCATATCATTGTTTTGCTGTTGAAGCATTTCAATTTGCTTGTTTTTAAACTCGATAGTTTGCTTGTCTGCCTCGACTGAAAGCTCCGCTTCCCTAAGCTTCGCCAATCGCCTGTTGTAATCCTCGTTTAGTTCGGCAAGCTCTTCGGCCTGCCTGTAGCTTGTCTTCGACTGCCGCGCAATATCCTCTTGTATGCTTGCTAACCGCTCGTTTTTGTATGAATCCAAGTAAGTTTCAATTTCTGAAAGTTTTGCCAGTTTCATTTGTGTAAGTTTTTCTGCCGCCTCAATTTTTGCTGTTTCTGTAGCGGTTAATTCTTCGTCGCGCTGCTTCTCAATTTCGAGTTTTTGTGCCGAAATCATGCGCCTGAGTTCCAGCAGGGTTTCTGTGCCGTCGGCAATGTCTGCGGCAAGTTTTTCTTCCTTTGCGCGCCCGTTAGCCTCTGTTTGTTTTGCGCGCTCGCTCGCAGAAGCTAATCGTTCGTTACAAATTACTTCAATCTCGGCAAGTTTTTCATTTGCCCGTTTTTCAAGCTCTAACTGCCGCTCGATTAATGCCGATTTATCCAGTGCCGCGTTTTCTTCTTTTATTTTTTCGTTTTCGGCGCGCAAGGCTTTAATTTCGTTTTCAATGTCGGCGCGTTGTTGTTTAAGCGCGGCAGTATCGTCCTCGGCGGATTTTTGTAATTTACGGAATTCTTCAAGTTTTTCTGCGCGTGCGGCTTCAAATCGTTCGGATTTTTCAAGATACATAGTTTCTAAAGCTGCAATGCGCTGTTGACGCAACTCTTCAACTTCTTGAAGCTTAACCAAACGCTGCTCATCAATTTCCATCAAACGCTCTGCCCGATGAGACTCTAAAGAAGCCTCGTTATCGGCACGTTTTTGCTCGTACAAAACCTCTAAGCCATCAATGCGCCGTGTAATTGCGTCTTTTTTCGCGTTGCACTCCGAAATTTCTTTTTGCGCGGCTTCTGCTTCTTCACGATGTTGTTTTTTTAACTCGGCAGCCTTTAGTTTTAATTCTGCGGAAAGCGCGGATTGTTCTTGCTCCAGTTTTTCCAATGCTTCCGCACGGTTGGCGTCCAACATTTTTTTATGCTCTACGGCTATTTTTTCGTGTTTTACAATGTTTTCAGATTTATTTTTCTCAAACTCATATTCCAAAAGTTTAATCTCGTCCAGCAACTTTTGCTTCTCTGCCTGAAATTGCAAAATTTCCTTTTCCCAATCGCGTCTTTGCCCGGATATTTCTGCAAGCGACTTATGCTCTGCCGCACGAAGTTGGCTTTCAAGCACGCCTTTTTCTTTTTCCATTTCCGCCAAAAGTTGATTGCGCAAAGCATCAATTTCAGACAATTGCGCGGTTTTGTAGCGCGAAATCTCTGCCTCTGCTCTGTTTTGCTCGATGGTTTTATTTTGTTCCAGCGCGGAAATCTCGTTTTCTAATTCTTTTTTTTCGCGTTCAAGGTCGGCAATTGCCACAGAATGTGCCAGATTAATTTCCTTTAAGCTTGTCTCGCGTTCGGCACGAGTGCGCGAAAGCACATTCTCTTTTTCATCGGCAATGCGGTTTAGCTCGCGGCTCGATTTTTCTTCCAGCTCGTCAAGCTGTTCCTTCAAACGAGAAATTTCTTCTTCCAGTTCCGTTTTACCTTTAAGCAAAAAATTAATTTCGCTTTGAAGTTGCTTCACATGGGCTTCACTTTCTGCGGTTTTTTCGACATGCACCTTGTTCATTTCGCCGCCGAAATTCTCGATGGATGAATCTCTTTCTTCTCTAAGACGCTTAACTTCCGACTCAAGCTCGTCTATTTCCTTCAAAAGAGACTGCTTGCGCTCGGAAGACGTGCCTGTTTCGTCATTTTGCACTTGCTCACGTTGTTCCAAAGAAACGCGCAAAGCATCAAGCTCGGCGCGTTCTTTACGGATTTGTTTAATTTGTTCATCAACGATTTGCGTAATGGCCGCCATTTATGTTCCAACTCTCTAGGTTCTTCTTTGCGTAAAAACCCGCCCCTTAATTTTTGTCGCATTTTTCATATCGTTTATTGCAAAGTTTGTTTCCAGAATGCACTTTTCGCACATGCGGCCAATATTAATGGGCTTTCCGCACTTACTGCACAAGACATCGCCCTGCATTCCGCCGCTTGCCTCCAGCCGCCCGTCGCGAATATATTGCAACACACGTTTCACGGTTACTTCGCATTCTTCCGACACTTCTTTAATTGACTTGTTGGGATTTTCTTTAACATAGTCTCGTACTTTATCAAAAATGTTTACTTCTGCTTTCACGCAGGCGTCACAAATAGACTCGATAATTTTGACAAATACTTTACCGCAACGCGGGCAATTCATAGCTTCCATAGATAACCCTCCTCATTTTTGTCGCCATCAACAAAAGCCAATAACTTCTTTAACTTTTGCCAATGTTGGCGCGGCCATTTCGGCTGCTTTTGCCGCGCCTGTTTTTGCGACGGTATCCAAGTAGGAAGGGTCGGACGTAAGGCGGGCGTACTCTTGTTGGTAGGGACGAAGCTTTTCTGCAACGGCTTCGCCAACGGCTTGCTTAAATTGACCGTAGCCGCTGTTTGCGAATTCGGCCTCGCAATTGGCTGCGGTTTTGCCTGTGATACAAGAGTAAATTGTAAGCAGGTTGCTTATGCCGGGTTTATCTGCCGACATGCGGATTTGGTTGTCTGAATCCGTGACCGCTCGTTTGAACTTTTTTATAATAACATCAGGTTCGTCGGAAAGATAGATGCAATCGTTTGAGTTATCGTCCGATTTTGACATTTTATCCGCAGGGTTTTGCAAGCTCATAATTCGCGCACCCACGGGGGGAACAAATGCCTCGGGCAAAGTAAAGATATCGCCGTTTTTGCCGTAAACAGAGTTAAAACGCCCGGCAACATCGCGGCAAAGCTCCAGATGCTGGCGTTGGTCTTCGCCAATCGGAACAAGGTCTGCTTGGAAAAGAACAATGTCGGCGGTTTGCAAAACGGGATAGGTGTAAAGGCCAGCGTTGATATTTTTTGCATTTTTTGCAGATTTATCCTTAAATTGCGTCATGCGATTAAGCTCGCCAACATGGGTGTAACAGTTAAGAATCCACGCAAGCTCGGCATGGGCGGGTACATGGGATTGAAAGTATAAGATATTTTTTTCCGGGTCAAGCCCAAGGGCGATTAACCATGCAAGCAGATTTCGCCCGTTTTCACGCAGAACCTCGGGTTCTTGGCGGATTGTAATTGCGTGAAGGTCTACGACGCAATATAAGCAGTTGTATTCCGAAGAAAGCCTTTCCCAGTGCGACATTGCCCCAAGTAAGCTGCCCAAGGTCGGTATTCCCGTAGGTTTGATACCGCTGAAAATAATCTTTCGCCCCGTGGAGCCATTGCCAAAAACCTTCTCTACGTTCGCATTTTGTTGACTGTTTGCTGCATTTGTCATGCCATATAGCCCCTATCTTTATTTTCGTCAATATATTCGTTTGCTTGGCCGTCGCGGCCATATGTCAAGCCCGCATAAACCTTTGGTATTGCCCCGGGCGCGTCACCCGGCGGTGCGTCTTCTGCCACACGTTTTTCTGCTGTGTCGCGCCAGCCTTCAAGCAGTATTTCCATAAGCTCGTACACTTCTTTAACAGCGGCACAAGCCGCTTCGCCGTCGCGTGAAAATTGGACGTCGCAAAGCAGCTTGTATGAGTAGTTATATATTTCGTAAAAATCAAGGGAAATTGGTATTTCAAAGTTAAGCGATTGAATTAATTGCTCCAGCCCGTTTTTGGCTTTTTGAACAGCGGCACGGAAGATGTCATTTTCTTTCGCTTCCAAGGCTTCGCCCAAAAACTCAAGCACCAACTCGAAATTAATCACAACAAGGTCAACGGGGTTTGCCTGCGTGATTCGCAAGATATATGCCTCTTTGTCAATCATCCATGACTCCTATTGCATCAGCTGAAGAATTTGTTGCGGGCGTTGGTTTGCTTGGCTTAAAACAGACATTGCCGCCTGGAACATTACGTTGTATTGTGCAAAACGAGTGGTTTCGCGGGCCATGTCTGTATCTTGAATGCGGCTGCGTGAAATTTCGGTATTTTCTGCAGAAACGTCGAGGTTACGAACCGTGGATTCAAGACGATTTTGATACGCGCCAAGCCTTGCGCGAACATTTGAAACTGTGGTGATTGCGTCATCTATAATGTTGATTGCACGGGTTGAGCCGGCAATGCTGCGATAATTTAATTTCATGCGCTGGATGCCGCCTACATATTCCAAAAGCCCCAGAGTTTCTGCGTTAAGCCGCGGTATTTGCACTGCCATAGCAGTGTTATGGCTTGGGCCGATTTGAAGCATTAACGGGCCGAAACTGCGGAAGTCCTTCGTCATGTGAAGCCCGTTTATGAAGCGTCCGGGGTCTGTAGCGGGTACATAGCCGGGGTCGGCCGGGTCTCCAATTGCGGGGCTGCCTTGATTGGTAAGCTCGTTGATTGAAATACCGTTGGGGAATTCAAACTCGCCTGTTGCAGCGTTAAACTGCACTTGAATGTTTAAGCGAATATCTTCGCCCATGCTTCCGCGGATAAGCACTTTGTTGCCATGGGAAGTAGCCGCTAAAACTGCACCGGGTACGGGTTGGCCGTTTACATCCAAAAGGCCGCCAAGCGGAATTTCGCCGTTTTCTAAAATAGGTTCGCCCCCTGCCAATGTCGGCGGCGTGTTGGCGGCAACCCTCGCGTCTGTGCCTGTGTCGCTTCCTGCGGCAATGCTTGGAACACCAAACATTTCTATGTCGCCCGAAACAGCAATGGATTGGTCGCTTCCCGCAATATTTGTCACAAGGAAATATGTGCGCAAGCCCGTTGTCGGGTCAACAACGCCTTGATGCACTGAAATACCCTCATATTGCAACCTATCGTTCATGTGTGAGCGCAGGCTTTCCCAGCTCTCGCCGGCACGAACACTAAATATCATTCCGTTTACGGTAATGCTCGTGTCGCTGTTAAAGCCCAATTCTTCGGGGACAAGCGGCAGGTTTGTTTCTTGGTCAATCAAGGGTTCAATCTGCGGCGTAATGGGAACAACTGCACCCCTGCCCGCTTCCAAAATCGTATAATTCAAACGCCCAGCCGGAACCTGATGGGATACAAAAAGCGTTGTAACAATCTGGCGAGTCATGTCCCTTGAAGGCTCGTCGCCCAAAGCGTCAACCATCCAAACCGAATTTTCGACAACCCGGTTGGCTTCGCCGTTCAAAATCCTCATTCTGTTAAACTCTGTATTGCGCGCAATGGAGTGAATTTCATTCGTAAGCTGGTCAATTTCCATTTGAATCATTGCCCTGTCTTCGGGCGTATACGTACCATGCGCACTTTGCACCGCAAGCTGACGCATGCGTTGCAGCATATTGTGAACCTCGTTAAGCGCGCCTTCCGCTGTTTGAATAAGTGAGATGCCGTGCGTCGCGTTTTCGCTGGCGCGTAAAAGCCCGCCAACCTGATAATTAAGCTTATTGGCAATTGCTAAACCTGCTGCGTCTTCACGCGCACTGTTAATCCTGCTGCCGGACGACAGTCTTGTCATAGCTTGTTGAAGCCCTCTGTCTGCACGCCTCATGCTTAAATGCGTAAATAACGCCGGAACATTGTGAGATATTACCATGATTTACAACTTCCTCTCTAATATGCGCCGCTTGCGGGGGCAAAGCCCCCTTGCGGTAAATTTAATTTAAACCGTGGGACTCCGTCCCACGCCCTGCAAACTTTTTGAAAAAAGTTTGACAAAAACTTTAATGCTTGGATGTTGCTGTAGAGAATACATACCCTAAGGTCTTAAAAAAATAAAATCATCAATCACCGGATGAAGCGTCATCGTCGGCAGTTTCGATAAAGCGAGCTATGGCAGAGACTACGGCGTAAAAGTCATCTTTGCTTTTAGTTGCCATGTTCATGCTTTCGACGCCTGTGGTTTCGCTAAGTGTATTTTCCATGTAAATTCCCCCATTTCTTCGGCGCGTTTTCATGTTCCGGTTTACACTATCAATTTTAACTCGCCTTCGGCGCGTTTTCATGTTCCGGTTTACACTATCAATTTTAACTCGCCTTCGGCGCGTTTTCATGTTCCGGTTTACATTATCAATTTAAACGCGCACGTCTACGGTGGATGAAGTCAGATTGCGTACCTCGGGGCTGTCGGAAGCCCATTGTTGCAAAGCATCGGGCGGCAAGGAGGTTTCAAGGGTAGGCTCTTTGTCGAGTACAATTTGAAACCCTTCGACGGGTATCCCCGCGCCAAACAGCATTTGCGTAAGGGCGTCTAAGCGGTTTTCCAGTGCAGAGACGGCGGCTTCGGATTGTGCCGTGACAACAACTTCTATGCCTTCGGGGTTCATTGTGAAGTAGGCAGTGATTAAGCCAAGGTTTGCGGTGTCAAGGGAAAGCAGGACGCGCGCGCCGGGTTGAGTAAGTGCGCGGTCGTTAAGCACATACAGTTGCAGGTTTGAGATTCTGCCATTAACTTTTATCGGCAGCTGGAAGCCGCCTTCGGCGTCGCCGTTGAGGGCGTGGGTTACGGCAAGAAGAGACTCTATGGAGGATGTGGACTTGCCGGGCAATGTATTGTTTACGGCGTCGAGAATGCGGGCAAGAAGAACGCCGGGGGTTGAGCCTTTGCGGAGGGCAGAGAGTGATGTATCCAACAGTGCATCGGAGATGTTGGCGGCATCGGAGCCTTCGTGTTCGGAATTATTTTCGGCTTCTTCCAATTCGTCAGCCAAAGCGCGATTGGAGCGCGTTAACTTTTCAAGGGATTTTATATTGCCAACGGTTGCGGCAATGTTTCGCGTTGTAAGAAAGTGAACGAGTTGCGGGTTGGCGGCGATAAATGTTTGAATCTGCTCGGCAACCATGCGCTCGAATACAATTTTTGCGGCATTTACGGTGTCTTGCGCGGTGTAGTCGGAAGGTTCGGGTAAAATGCCGGGGGCGGTCAGGTCTTCCAGTGGTTTATCAAGGCCGTCTGGCGAAGCAAGAAGTTCTTCCAAAACCATGGGCGAGGCTACGTCTACAAAGCGGTCAAGAACAAGGTCGATGTGAGACATGGGCTTTGCGGATTGGTCGGCGGTATTTTCCACCGCGCCTTTGATGTTTCCTTCCGGGCGAATAAGGCGTTGGAGTTGGCCAAAGGATTCGTCAATTTGCATGTCAACCGCTTCGCCGCTGCGGATATGCTTGAAGTTTTTGGCAAGTTCCATTAATGCGCCAAGGGTGGGCGACGAGCCCATTTCTGCCACAAGCCCCAGTGCAGATGCTTCGTCTTTTTGGATGATATGAAGCATTCTGTAGAGGGCAACCATGGATTTGCGTGTTTCGGGCGAAAGGTCGTTTGCATTGTCCATCTCCATGATATATTGCGCAATTTTGCCTGTAACATCCTTGCCCTTGCCAATGTTGAATTGCTTCACATATGCCAAAACTTGGTCTACATGCATTTCTAAGGGGTTAAGCCCTTCTTCAACCATGGAAGCGGCAATTATCGGGTGAAGCTTTGAGGCAAGTGCTTGAATTTTTGCGTCAATTTCTTTAACGGCGGTGAGGTTGTCGCTGTTAACGTCCATGTCGTTTTTGCTGAGAATGAAGGATGCTTTAAGGTTTTCGGCAGAAGGTTTAATATTCATTTTTTCAAGAAGCGGAGTAAATTCGCCTTTTACTTTTGCGAAGGAATCCCCGAAGCGCGGGTCGGGTACGGTTGCATATTGTTCGTACTGCGAACGCGCACGCGCATAAAGCACCGCTTCATGTATGCCTTGTACGTTAAACTGCGTTTCGCCTTTGATAATGCCCGCGTGTACGTTTGCCGTAAGCGGCGGAATGTTGGCAAGAAAGTTAAACAACTTGGTCATGCGTGTTGTGGCGTAGGCTGTTCCCGTTCCGCCTGCCATACGGTTGAAGCGGTAGGCATCGGGCTCTGTCATGTTGAAGGGTTTCATTACTTCCAACATGTGGCCGGGTTCTACACCAAATGAACGTGCGCGTGACGCCGCTTGCTCGGCAAATTTCATTTGAACCTCGCCCATGCGCGAAACCTCGGGCAAATCTATATTTCCTATGGGGTTGTCGGTTGCAAGCTGAAATGCCGCACGGTCAAAAAAAGCGTCTTTTGGGATATTATCCGACATTGCGTTAAGGAAAATAACTTTGTCGATGTTTACGCGGGTAAGCGGCAAGTCTCTGTCAAGCAGAAAACGCGCTGCTACAAGGTTATCTTGCACATAGGCTATGCCTTCGCGGTCAAACAAACGTTTTAACGCGCCTTGCAATGCCTCCCACGGCGCACCGGCCGGCGGCGGGGCAGCAGCCCCTCCGGAGGTGTGCTTGCTTTTATATACATTATCAAGGGTAAGGTCTTTTTCGTCGGCAACAAGTTTTTCTATGGCTTGAGGCTCAACTTTTTCAGGCAATTTTTCCCACGCGCTTTCAAGCGCGTTTACGTTTTGGTCGGATATAGGAACGCCGTGCTTGTACAAGTTTGTAACAATTTCTTTTGCGTTTTCGGGCTTGGCAAAATCGCGCTGCATCTCTTCCGCAAGTTTTGCTTCGCTTATAGGCTCTTCGGGGGTTCTGTCAATATTATGCATAACGCGGCTAAAATCGGCAAAACTTACTTTGCCTATGTCTAACCCGCTTTTGACCATTGCAGAAACGGCAGACTTCCTTTCCGTACCCGATGCAAAGGATTGCGCACGCCGGATGGATTTTATTGCCTGCGCCACTTTTGCCGCTTGCTCTTGGCGATGCTCGTCACGAAGTTCTTCCGTTTCGCGCATTTGGTCAAGGGTGTTTGCAACGCCCCGCAGTGCGTCCAAAGCGGAAGCAACACCGCGCCCCACTTGCTTTTTGGCTGTGGCAGAATTTATATCTTGCATTAACTTGAAGCCTGTGCGCGTACGCTGAACCATAAAGCGCAGGGTATCCCCAACTCGCCCTTGTATCGACGACGCATCGGCAGTGAATGTAACACCGTCTTCGGTGCGCAGGGTTGCAGTGCCGTTGCTTAAAGACTCAAAGAGCGCATTAATGCTTTGCCCCGTTGTCCAGGCAGGCCCTGTTCTGCGTTGCTCGTTAGCACCCGCAGATGCCCCTGCAACTGCATTCGGATTAATTGATATATTAAAAGAGGTCATATCCATCTCCTTCTCTCTATATTACTTTCGTCTTTTTGCGGGGAATTATTTAGTGTTTAATTCCGGATAAGTTTACAATGCTTAATATGCGGCGTATAATTGACAAAATTGAACCCCTAGATTAATTCTTGTTGCAACATGTTAAGGAGACTTGCACATGAAAAAACAAAAAAGCATAATGCCCCGAATAAGAAAAGCCATGACGGACGGTTTTGACGCGACGGTGCAAATTTTGCAAACCTGCAGGCCGGACGAAATTTTTGATGCCGTAACGAATGACACCAAGGTAACGCCTTTTGAGATGGCAAATTATCCGGCAGGGGTTTTGTCAACAACGCACAACGGGCAAGTGGTAAAGGGGACGTATTTAACATCTTTAAAAGAAATCCATACAAACATAGGCGGGTACGAAAATTTTTACTCCATGCTTTACGACGAAGAATCAAAGAGGGTTTTTGCAAACATGTCGCTTTACAGGGTTTATCCTTTTAACAAGCTTGCAAACGACGTGTGCGACAGCGTGAACCCTATTTTTTTTGACGAAAATATTATAAAGACCGGCAAAACAGAGGTGTTTGCAGATATCTGCGACCCGGGCGAAGACACTGTTTCGCCATACTTGCGGCATTGCGGAAGATACAGCCGCATTTATGTTTATGAAGTTTTTGAAAACCCCGGCGAAGATTTGCCCGAAAAATGTAAAGACATTGTTTTTCGCAAAACATCGGCGGATTTAAACCTTGATGCCGAAATTAAAGAACGTCTTTCCTTTATTAAAATAGACGCTTCCGGCGCGGGAATTAACACAATAGAGGGTGCCGCGGGGCATATTAAAAACCACAGCCCAAAACTTGCCGTAAACATCTCTCGTTTCGACACCGATTTTAGGGAAATCCCCTCACTTATACACTCCATTAACCCAAATTACAAATTTTATGTACGCCATTATCATTTTAACCCCGAAAAACCATTGCCGGATATGAAGACGATTTTATATGCCGTTTAGTGTTTAGTACAACCTAAAAAACCGCATTGGGTAGCTGTGCGCAACTACCCAATGCGGTTTTTTTAGGTTTTTTAATCTGCAAAAAGCGTGGCAATTGCGAGAATATCTTCGGGGATGGCGATATCCAGAATTTCTGCGGAGCTGATGTTTACAAAGAATTCGTATTGAGCTTGGGCTTGGATGGGCATTGTTTGAGGCTGTGCCTCGCCGCGAAGAATTTGTGCCGCCATTTGTGCGGTTTGTCTGCCGAGTTCGTAATAATTTATGCCGTAGGTGATTAGCGCGCCGCGTTCTACACCGCCGCCGTCGCCGGCTACCACGGGTACGCCAAGGTTTTCTGCTGCACGGACGATTGCTGTCATTGAAGCCGCCATAAGATTGCAAGTGGGCGTGTAGATTACATCAACGCGGCCTACAAGGATTTCTGCCGCTTGCATAACATCACCCGCGACGGCAACCGTCATACGGTCAAGGTTTATGCCCAGACTTGCCGCCGCTTCTTCTGCGATATTGGCTTGGATTACAGCGTTGGATTCACCCGCGTTGTACAAAATCCCCACCGTTTCTGCTTCGGGGAAAATGCGCGTTATTAATTCAAATTGAAGTGAGACAGGCGTCATGTCTGTTGTGCCTGTTACATTGGTGTTTGGGCGTTCGTGGGATTCCACAAGGCCGGCATTGTAGGGGCTTGTTACTGCTGTAATTGTGATGGGAATTGTATCGGTTGCCCCAGCTAACGCTTGCGATGTTGGCGTAGCGATGCCCAGTATTAAATCGGGGTTCATATCAACTATTTGCGCCGCCATCAAATGCGCGTCTGCGCCCGAGCCGCCTGCGTCAAATACTTCAAAGCGTAAGTTCCGGCCCACCGAAAAACCTTCTTCTGCAAGCCCTGTAACAAAGCCTCGACGCGATGCATCCAATGCCGGGTGGGCTACTATTTGCAAGCTTGCAATTAAAAAATCACCCTCAACAAGCTCTTCGCCGGGTACATTCCCGCCGGGTACACTCTCGCCGGGTACATTCCCGCCGGTTTCGGCAACCGCGTCGCTTTCGTCGCCACATGCCGCAAAAAATACCAACAGCAGTGCCGCTGCCAACAAAAACCAAATTCTTTTACTCATAAATACCTCCTAGTTTTTTTTAAGTTGCTTGCAATTTTATAATTAAGACCGTGGGACTCCGTCCCACGCCCTGCAAACTTTTTGAAAAAAGTTTGACAAAAACTTTAATTTTCGGGCAATTGCATTCCTTCTGCCGAATTTGCGTTATTTACACCTTCCACAGCCTACGCCCTATACCGCATCAACACAAACTATGAATAACTCTCCGGCTTTTTTAGCCATTTGATAAGCCCGGTTTTGTCATGAGAGTTAAAACCGCATTTTTCGTAAAAACGCAAGGTGCTTTCCGCTTTTGTGCCTGTCATCAGCATAATTTTGTAGCATTCAAAATCGGCGGCAATTTCAGCTGCCTCGCTCATAAGGGCGGAAGCGTAGCCTTTACCACGAAAATCTTTGTGCGTTACAACATTTTCAATCACAGCGTAGGGTGCAAGATTTCGTGTAAGGTTTTCGATTACCACAAGCGTCACAGAGGAAATTATGCGGTTATCACTTTCCCCAACCAACAAATGATACATTTTATCAACTTCAAACCGTGCGATTTTTTCTCGCCAAAGCTCAATGGTTTTCGGCTCTTTCGGCGGGTGCTGTGTCAAATGATTATGATACAGTTCCCGCAAGGCTTCCGCATCAGAGGGGGTTGCTTGTCGGATTTTTATAAAAATTGCCCCTTTCGTGTGTCGTCTGTTTTCTGCTTGCGGATTCCAGTTAATTTCTTGTACTTCTTCAATATATCATAAATGCTGATAATGCCGCAAATTATTACCATGTGTCCAATTATTTTTAAAAGCCACAAAAAGCGGGCATTCGTGGGTTGTTTCTGCCGCGGGTATAAAGTGTTTTTGCTTTATACCAACATGCGGATAATTTTAAAAAATTTGAATTTTTCGCGCCTTGTGCTATAATTTTTCTCGGACGGAGGCAGGATATGGAAGATTTGGAAAAAGTAAAGGGAAGACATTTATCCGAAGACGAAGAAATTGACGTAAAAAAGGAATTGTGGCGCGACGCTTTGGGTTGGCTCAAAACCATTCTGGGCGCGCTCTTTTTTGCGTGGTTCTTTGTAAACGTCGTGATTGTTAACGCCATTGTTCCAACCGGCTCTATGGAGGGTACCATTCGCGTTAATGACCGCATTGTTGCCTTTCGGCTTTCCTACATCCTGTCCGAGCCGGACCGCTTCGACATTGTTGTTTTTCGCGGAACAGAGGATGAATCTTCTTTGTATGTAAAGCGCATAATAGGATTACCCGGCGAGATTATCACCATAGAAGACGGGCGCGTTTTCTTGTACGGCGAAACCGAGCCCATTCGCGACGACTTTGTTAATGGCGAGTTTTTTGGAAACCACGGCCCTTACGAAGTGCCGGAAGACCATTTTTTCGTGCTTGGCGATAACCGCAATAACTCCGTCGATTCACGCTTTTGGAGCAATCCCTTTGTTTACATCGACAGAATTCAAGGGCGCGTGATTTTTCGCTACTTCCCGGGATTCCAAAACCTAACGAATTAGGGTTCCATCCCGTGAAAAAGTGAAGTGAATTGCGAGAATTTTTGTCGCAAGACAAGGAGTTAGCGACAACGCGCACCCGAAGGTGCGCTAGGAGCAAACGACGCCGTATTGCGGCAAAAAGACCGCAAGTCACTTTGCTTTTTTGCAGGATGGAACACTAGTATA
>JGI24703J35330_11748374_pt1 | contig 14872 bp, 15 predicted proteins | sample TergutNt197P1_FD_35330 | JGI IMG/M metagenome (IMG submission 35330) | reverse complement strand
TTATTTTTGGTTATTTCAACTTTACACTGCCTTATAATCCGCTTTCTGTATGGCTTTGCTGGCAGTTGTATTTTCAGTTTTGGGGAAACTCAAAGAATCAAGAGACTGTTCTTGCGTCGCCCCAAATTCGTTCAAGGTTATAATACTCACGCGATTCCTTATCAAACAGATGTACAATCACCGAGCCAAAGTCTAAAAGCACCCACTTACCCGACTGCAATCCTTCTGTATGCTTTAGCAAAAGACCACGCGCCTTTAGTGTTTCCTCTGCGACCTGCGCGAGCGAAGCAATTTGCGGCGCACTACCGCCGGTAGCCAACACAAAATAATCGGCAATCGGTGACAACTCGCCCAGCTCCATGATGGTAATATCTTTTGCAAATTTTTTGTCCAGCACCTCGTGCAATGCCTTTACCGCCGTAAGTTCGTCATTCATAGTTTATCCCTCTTTTTGCGTGATTTTTTAATGTGTCCAATGCGGCTTTGCTCCATTTATGAATAGGCTTTCCGCGTTTTTCCAATTCATGAATTGTATCCTTCATACCGATTAATAACGCCTTGTTAATGTCGCTATATGCATGTATCCGCATCTCTTCCAATGGGGGATAGTCTTCTCGATACGGTTCTATAAAGTCGGCGAGCAAAATGATTTTATCCAGCAATGTCATATGCTTATGTCCCGTCGTGTGATATGCAATGGCCTGGTAGATTTCATCATCATTTATGTGATAGTCGCGTCTTGCCGATTCTGCACCCAGTAGGCTATGGGTTATATCTATATCTTTAGATAGGATTTCGTCGAGACTAATCCCCCACAAGGCACATGCGGCACGTTTTTTTTCCGCGCTGTATTCCTTTGCACAATCATGCAAAAGTGCCGCCCAGCGTGCTTTTTCTATATCTGCGCCATAGTGACGTGCGAGCTTTTCTGCTTCGATTATTGTACCAAGTGTATGCATAAATCTTTTTGGCGAAAGACGTGATTGCAACACATCCTTAGCATGTTCAAAGTTGGGGACTTTGGCATACAGCCTATTTGCATACTCTTCTACGGAAGGTGGAACAAGCCCACCAACGGCTTTGCCTTCGGCCAAGCTCTCTCTGACAAATGTGCTGGAAATTTCGAGCTTAAGCCCTTCCAGCATATGCATAATCGCACCACGATTAGATAGCTCTTCAGCAAATTTATCATCGACCTCATAACCCGGTCTATATACCACAATCAGCTCACAGTTTTTAAAAATCTCATCCACACCACGCCATTTTAAAATATCCAAAACAGCGTCTGCACCCACGATAAAATAAATCTTTGCCAATGGCGGACAGATTTGCCTTAGTTCCAAAATAGTATCCACCGTGTAGCTATATCCCTTACGACTAATCTCCATCCGTGATACATCAAACTCCGGCACATGGCAGACTGCCGACAATGTCATCTTAAACCGATGCTCACCATCGGTAGAAGGAGACTTTAGCGGCGATTGTCCACAGGGTAAAAAAAGCACACGCCTTGGTTTAAAACTTTGCAAGACAGCGTGTGCCACAGCGATATGCCCATTATGGATAGGGTCAAACGAGCCGCCCATTACCGCGAGCCTATCGCAACGCTCCAAATAGTCATGTGTCGTTCCCATCAAAGCACGTCCTTTAAATCAATATGTAGTTTATTGCTGTCCCATAGCCTCTATGGCAGTAATCGTAGCAAACAGCATCTCCATATCTGCGGCCTGAAACGCCTTAATCGTATCATCTCCATGAGAAACAAAACGTAAACGAGCGTTTTTTTTGTACAGAGTGAGTGCTTCGTCAATATTTTTGACCGAAACAAAGTCCACCATACCCTGCGCAGGCCCTGCCAACACAGAAAGATAAGGATTAATAGAGCGCACAGAAGGCGCAGACCGACCTGCCGGTGGCGGGGGTGTGTTTCTATCAAAGCTTGACGGCCCAAAAAGCGGCTGTGATGTACGCACACCTTGCATAGGATTACTAAGAATAACTGCACCTTGGTGAGCGGCTGTTTTTGCCGCTGAAAGCACATCTATGGCAGGTGCGGCGACCCATTTTATTTCAATGGGGCCACCCGCCCGCTCTTGAAAAAAGTCTGCTACTATGGAGTTGTTCGTAAATACTGTAAATTTATCCATTCTCTTTTTCACCCAGTATATTTTCCAGTTCCGGCAGCACTTGTTGCTCATCCTCACCGTCTGCAACTATTTTTACGGTATAACCACCGTGCAAATCCAACGATATTATACCCATTATACTCTTTGCATTTGCTGTTTTTTCTTCATGAACCAACGAAACACGGCTCTTAAAACGACTGGCCGCCTGCACTACCCTTGCCGCCTCCGCCGCCGCAAACGATTGGTCTACCTTTACTGCTTTTTCAAGCATAACCTTCATCCCTTTTTAGCTCCTCTGCGATTTTACATATCTTGCGGAGCCTATGATTTACTCCCGATTTCCCTACGGGTGGGTCGGTCAGCTCACCGATTTCTGCCAAACTCATGTTTTCATTTTCCAGCCGCAGGCGTGCGATTTCTTCCAAAGATTCGGACAAATACGAAAGCCCCACACTCCGCGAAATAAATCCGATGGCCTCAATTTGGCTCTGTGCCGCATCCACCGTTTTGTTCAGATTTGCTGTCTCAAAGTTTACCTTGCGATTAACATTGTTTGCAATTGCCTTCTCTACCCGCATTTTTTCAAACACCAGCAGAGACTTATGCGCACTTACGACCTTTAAAACATCCGCAATCTCCTCTGCTTCTTTCAAATATACAACAAACTGACCGCCACGGGCAAATTTTTTTGGCCTAAGTCCAAATCCTGACAAGATTTTTACAAGTTTGTCTGCCCCTTCCTCGCCCAGAGAAAACTCCAAATGATAGGTCCTGCTGGGGTTAGAAACCACCCCGCTTGATATAAAGCAGTCTCGCACAAAAGCACGTTGCCTATCCATTTTTTTATTGTTTTCAGAAAGCTCCGACCGCACCGCCTTTGTAAACGAAGAAATCATAATTTTAAATCCCTGTCAATATCCCTGTGATGCACCGCTACGGGATTTTCGTGTGCAAGCAAAGCCTTATGCAACTCCTGCGAAAGTGCAACCGACCTATGCCTCCCACCCGTACAACCGATACTTATAATCAACTGGCTCTTACCCTCACTGATATAGTGAGGCACAAGAAAGCTAATCATGGCAAACAAGCTATCCATAAAACGCTTGCTCACCTCATGACCCATCACATAATCCCTCACAGGCGTATCCAGTCCGCAAAGTGGCTTTAGCTCCTCGCTATAAAACGGATTGGGCAGAAATCTAACATCAAACACCAAATCAGACTCCTCAGGAATCCCATTTTTAAACCCAAACGACAAGATATTTATGAATAGCTTGCCCGTATTTTCTGATTCTGCAAACAAGTCTAAAATCTTTATCTTTAGCTGACGCGGCAGGAGTCCGCTCGTATCCATTATATAATTAGCGCGACCGCGCACTTCTTCCAACAAAACGCGCTCCTTCTGTATGCCTACACTCACCAAATCATTTTTGGCCAGCGGATGCATATGTCGCGTTTCCTTATATCTTTTCAAAAGCACCTCGTCAGAAGAATCCAAAAACAAAATACTCCAAGCCACACCAAACTTGTCCATTTCAAGCAATCCCAACGAAAAATCCGTAAACATCTTGCCGCCCCGTATATCGACCCCGAGTGCAATCTGTGTAATCCCCGTATCCTGACAAAAACGCACAAACGCACCCAGCAGTGGAGCGGGCATATTATCCGCAACGTGAATCCCCGCGTCCTCCAGTATTTTGAGCGCAGTTGTTTTTCCTGCTCCGCTCATACCCGTCACGATTACGATACGCATATTTCACCTATGATACGGACCTCCGGCTCCAGCATCACACCCGAGCCTTCAAATACTTTTTTTTGCACATGTTCCATGAGTTTGATTACATCACGAGCTGTGGCATTCCCTCTGTTTATTACAAAACCCGCGTGCTTTTCGGAGACCTGCGCATCGCCTATTGCAAATCCCTTTAGCCCACTATCCTCTATCAACCTACCTGCATAATGCCCCTCGGGACGTTTAAAAAAGCTGCCCGCACTGTGGTATTCCAAAGGCTGTGACTCACGGCGGCGCGAGTTTAGCACCTTCATTTCTTCTTTTATTTCATGCACATCGCCTTGGGCTAGTTCAAATGTCGCGTCCAGTATCAGAATTTTGTCGTTTTGGGCAAAGCTTTTACGATAACCAAACTGCATGTCTGCGTTTGATTTTACTACGATTTCACCATCGATATACAATGTCACCGATTCACAAAAATCCTTGATTTCAGAGCCGTATGCACCTGCATTCATGCAAATTGCACCGCCTACGGTACCCGGGATGCCCGATGCAAAGGCAAGTCCGGAAAGCCCTGCACATGCAGCGACCTCTGCCATGGCAGAGAGGCGTGCGCCTGCTTGCGCTATTATACGCTCGCCCTTGCATGTTACATCCTTTATTTTATTTGTAAGAACAACTACACCACGTATACCTTTGTCAGCCACCAGCACATTTGCACCATCGCCCAATACTGTTAGCGGGATGTTGTTTTTCTTACAAGCATCCCAGATGCTTATTAGCTCCGCTGATGTTTTCGGCAAAGTAAAAACATCAGCACTCCCACCGATTCTAAATGAAGTGTGACGGCTCATCGGTTCGTCTGTATGCACTTCTTCGAGCAAGGGTCTTATAACATCAAAATGGGTCATGGACTTTTAGGCCTCCGCTTGCTTTTTTCATAACACGCTCTGTCAATGCTTCGGCGGCATTATAACCCATCTTCTTTTGGCGATGGTTTATGGCTGCCGATTCACATAAAATCGCAAGGGAGCGGCCGGGGCGTATGGGGATGGAATGGCTGTTTACCTGATTGCCCAAAACCTCTGTAAACTGCTCAGGCTGGCCGATTCTATCATAAATACGGTCTTTTTCCCAAAGCTCAAGGCTTATGATTAGCTCAATCGCTTGCGTAGGTTTTATGGACTGCACACCAAACATTTGCATTATGTCAATAATTCCTATGCCACGAAGCTCCAAAAAATACCTGATGTTTGCCGGACAAGAGCCGATAAGCGTCTCTGCGGAGACCCGCCTTACTTCCACAGCATCATCCGCGATAAAACGATGACCGCGCTTGATAAGCTCAAGTGCTGTTTCGCTTTTGCCTATGCCGCTCTCGCCTATAATTAGTATGCCTACGCCATAAATATCAAGCAAGCAACCATGCATGGTAATACGCGGCGCAAGCTGTACCTTCATCCATCGTATGATTTCGCTGATAAAATCGGTGGTGGCAGAGTCGGTGGTCAAAATCGGAACGCCGTATTCTTCTGCATACTTTAGCATTTCCGGGAAAACCTCCAAGCCGCGGCATACTACCATGGCAGGGATTTCGTGCTGAAAAATGCGCCTAAGGTTATTTTTGCGTTGTCCGTCGTCGAGGCCTTGCAGATAGGTATGCTCTACCATACCCATGATTTGCAGACGCTTTGTATCAAAATAATCAAAGAACCCCGCAAGTTGTAGCGCAGGCCTGTTGATATTTGCGCGGGTCAACTCGCGTGAATCAACGCATACGGCGGGGGTCAGTAGTTCAAGCTTAAATTCTTGGATTACGGAAGAAAGCGGCACGGCATGTTCTTCTCCGGGGTTATTAAACGCCCCGCTTGCCTGTAGCCCCGTCACAGAGGCACAATCCCTTTTACTTTATGCTCATCATCAAAGGCAACCTTAAATATCCTGCCCTTGTAGTCCAAACGAGCCGGGTAACTGCCGTTTAGCTTCATCTGCATTTTGTTCAACACATCGGCCTCAAAGCCCAACAAAACACGCTCCACCTCGGGGAGAGTCATGTTTTGCTGTGGTTTTATCGTTACGATTTCTTCCATTTCTGTGATGTCCAACGACACATTTACTACACAATAATCCCCCGTGTTGTCGGCCTCATAAACATATTCTTGCTCTAGTATCGGTTTGACTGCCATATAATCAATCTCCTTTTCTGAAAAAATTATAAACCTCTTGGGCGGATTTACTATTCATAGAAGGGGCGGCGGCGAGTGCTGTGACATCGGCATTACGGATTGCCTCTATGCTTTTGAAGTGACGCAGAAGCTCTCTCCTGCGGGTCGCACCTATTCCCTTTATGTCATCAAGTACAGAGCGGACTTGGCTATCAGAACGGAGTTTTTTATGGTATTCCAGCGCGAAACGATGCACCTCGTCCTGTATGCGTGTTACAAGCTTAAACCCCTCCGAGTGACGAGGCAGATTGACCTCCTCACCTTTATACAAAAGACCTCGGGTGCGGTGACGGTCATCTTTTACCATTCCGCACACGGGTATGACAATATTTTGTGCCGCGAGTGCCTTTTCTACCGCCGAGATTTGACCCTTGCCACCATCTGCAAAAATCACATCAGGTAGCTTAGAAAAAGATTCTTCCGCTTGGGGAGAATTATATCGTATAAAACGGCGGGTCAAAACCTCTTCCATACCTGCGTAGTCATCAGAACCGACTACGGCTCGTAGTTTAAATTTTCTGTAATCGCTGTTTTTTGCCTTGCCATTTTCGAATACGACCATGGAGCCTACGGACTCATAGCCTTGTATGTTAGAAATATCATAAGCCTCTATACGTATCGGCATGGGAATGTCCAAAGTTGTAGAAAGCTCGTGCAAGGCATTTTTGTTACGTTCGGCCTCTCTTTTTATATGCGCACCAAATTGTCGTATAGTCAGCTCTGCATTGGTTTGTGCCAAATCTGCCAACTTGCGTTTTTCACCTGTTTTTGGGACGGTGATTGTTACTTGCCGCCCTGTAAGTGAGCTTAACCATGAGCTGATTAAGTCTTGCTCTGCAAGAGGGCTTACTATTACCAACTCTTTTGGAATAAACGCCGCCTCGCTATAAAACTGCTTTATAAATGCCGACAGGATTTCTGAATCCATTTCGTCTACAGCTGCGGCCATCATGTAATGTTCTCGCCCGGAAAGTTTGCCGTCCCTCACAAAAAATATTTGCATCAATGCTTCGTCATTTTCCCGAGCCAAGGCTATTATGTCGCGGTCCTCGTTACCCGACTCTGCTTTTTGTTTTTCGGTGATTAGCCTTAATGCGTTGATTGTATCACGGATTTCTGCGGCTCGCTCATATTCCATAGATTCTGCGGCGGAGGACATCTCCTGCATTAGGCGAGATAGGACTGTTGTGTCTTTACCCTGGATAAACTGCTCTGCTTCGGCCAGATAGCCTTCATATATTTTTTCGTTAAGAAGGTGATTGCAAGGAGCCTTGCATTGACCTATATGGTGGTTTAGGCATGGGCGTGTCTTTTCGAAATCACGCGGAAACACTTTACTACAACGTCGTAGCGGCCACAGCCTGTGTATGAGTTCCAACAACTCGCGTACATGCATTTTTGACACAAACGGTCCATAGTATTTTGCCTTGTCTTTGCCTCGGCGCGATGAGTACAGTATGCGAGGCAGACGCTCTCTTGTTATTTTGATATATGGATAGGCCTTGTCGTCTTTTAAGCGGATATTGTATTTTGGGCAGTGGAGTTTGATTAGGTTGTTTTCTAAAATCAAAGCTTCACTTTCATTATCCGTCACCACATACTCAAAATTTGTTGTATTTTTTGCAAGCTGTAGTGTTTTTGGGTTGTTTTGAGATTTTTGGAAATAGCTACGGACCCGATTATGAAGGTTTACTGCTTTTCCTACATATATTATGCAATTGTCGTCACGCATTATATATACGCCGGGGAGTGATGGAATTTTTTTAAGCTCTTCCGAGATATTCACATCTATTCCCCTGCTCCGGGAGGCTGTAGCCACCACGGAATATCACTCTGGTTGTTTTGAGTACCGGTATCAGGCTGACCGTCAGGCGGCAATGTCGGGAGTGGTGTCGCGTCGGGGATTGGGTCTACGAGTGGCTGTGTTATATTTGCCAACGGGTCATCTGTCGTTGGTACAAGCAGTATGGTGCGCATTATATCGTTTGGCTCATTGCCCGTAATAGTCAGCGTGTAGGGTGGACTTTCGTAGCCCGGCAGTCTGGCCCTTATTTCAAATGTACCTGACGGCACCACATGCGTTAACGTAGAGTGACCTATGAATATATTATTGAAGAAAATTTCGGCATTTGTTGGCAGTGTAAAAATCACCACTGTATTTTCGTTAACAATTTCTACAAGTTCAAAGTTTATGCCTGTTGCGGGAGCGGTGACATCAAGGTGTTGCTCTTGCGGCAGGAAGCCTTCACGCTCTACGCGCACTACCACTTCACCAAACTCTACGGTCACGGGCGAGCCTGTCACCTGTTCGCCATTTACAAAGACGGAAGCATCCTCAGGCATGACCCCAATATGCAACAACGCGGCACGAAGCTGTGCATCACCCATGTTAAGCCTTGTGATTTGCCCTGCCGAAATTTCTACATTTTCTATGAAGGTCTCAATGTTGTCACCTTCTACGGTTACGCGATGAGTACCTTCGTGCAATTGTATATCGTTTGCAATATCATCCAATTGGAAGAATAAATTTGTTCCAATCATAAGCGTGCCATTTGCAATCACATCAGCATTGTTGATTTGCAAAAATCCGTGTGCCGAGTCTATCTGTACCAGCCAGACCGTATCACCATAACCCACCAACGTTACGGAGTCTATCGGACGTATTTGGCTAATAGCAAACGGCTCACCTCGGTGCATGACAAGCGTCTGTGCATTAAAACTCCATACCTCGTTACCAAGGGATATTTCAAAATTTTCTAAATCAACCTGTACATTAGGACGTGAACGACGCTCCCATGCCTGGCGGCTTTCGTTTATCGTCGCAATATCAAAGCTACGTGCGTCATAGCCTATATCTATCATATTGCCGACACGCAACTCCGAGAAGGTAAGCGGGCGATTCAGGCGGTCGTGAAGTCGTACCTCATCAGAGACTGTAAACTCCTGTGTGCGACGAGTGCTAATATCCAAGAGTGTAAGTGTACGGCTATCTCCAAACGGATTTATTGCTGTAATAAGTGAGGTTTGGCTACGCAAGTCAATACGCTCTACCGTTGTGGCAGGCGGAGGCGAAGGCGTAGGGGTAGGTGCCGCACGCCCAATCACAGGCAGATTATTCACTGCACCATCCATATTTTGCATCACTATAAGAAGCACCGTAAGGCAAACGCCAACAGCAATCATAAGTAAAACTATATAAAATGCCGCAAACTTAGACTTTTGTGCATTTCGAGGAGCATTAGGCCTACCCGATGCATTCGCTGATGAGCGTGAAGAGCGCGTGCGTCCCGCTCCATGCGGAACCGAAGAATCACGGCGACGTGAGCCATCCGACCTTGATGGGCGTAACCCATTCAAGTTCACTGTATCGCCTCCAACACCACGGCGAGTTGTGATAGCCGCTATGCGGGGGTCTACCTGTGTTACACCGGGTTTGCGTGAGTTACCGCTTCTTTGGTCCTCGGCAACACGCTTTATTGTCTCGCTACGAGAAGGCGGACGGTTTCTTGTAGAATAATCGTCGCGGTCGAGAGATTTTTCGCCTGTGCGCACAAGAGGCGCGGTATCATAACGGGAGGAGGTCAACGGCACATCGTCATCATCATCTCGCGTAAGGCTGTAACCATCATCATCGGTATAGTTGTCATAGCTATCATAGTCATAGCTTTCGTAGGTATCTTCGTTATAATTATCAAAACTGTAATCGTCGTCATCGTTTGTGAGTGGGCGACCATTGTATTTGTTTTCGTCCATTTGCGTCTCCTTTCCGTCCATGTTGTTACATTGATTTTGCTATATTAATATACTTTGACATTTAAAAAAACGCAAGGGGGACAATAAAAAAGGAGCGAAGTCGCTCCCTTTTTTTAAATTTAAAAAAATCTATTTACCGTTCTTCACCAAAAGATACATCAAAAATTTGTGCATATCCACATCTCTCTCTTCGACGACAGGTGTAGATGGCGGGTCGACGGGTGCCATGGTGACTTGTGGCAATGTCAGCATTTCTACGCCTACCGTTTCTGCGGCTTTTGCAGGCTCTACCGTACCTATTGTCTCTTGCATAAACTCTCTCTCCGAGTCATCCGTAGCAGCAAAGTTTGGTGAGCACTCTATGCCCATGACAGAGCAATCAGCAACTTCCACCGACATTTCCACGGGAACGATTCCGCAACGACTCATCAGATGTCCCCACGTAATCGGGCCAACGATTCCATCTACCGCTAGAGCGTTTGCGCGTTGATAGTTACGAACTGCCGCGTCTGTCAGCGGCCCGAAAATACCATCGGTGGCCAGCCCGGCATGGTTGACACTGTTTAAACAAGACTGTATCTGCCGCACATAATCTCCACGGGCACCTTGTCGGATTAAAAATCCCGGGAACGGAGGAGGATTGCCTGCACCATCGCCATAACACTCCGGCATAAGTGCGCCCCAGGTGAGAGGACCCACAATGCCATCAGGGTTTAATCCAAACAATCGCTGGAACTCGCGCACGCTGGCTTCTGTAATAGGCCCAAAAATCCCATCAACATTAAGAATCCCTATGGATGGGAAACGACCGCGTACAGAGTTGAGGCAACGCTGAATCCGCTCAACATTTGCGCCACGCGAGCCTACGCGGATTAGCTGACCGGGATATGGCGGAATCCCTCCCGGAGGTGGCGGTACAGGGGGTTGAGGGGGAAGAGGAGGTACAACCTCTCCATCATCACCCGGAGGAAGGCTAATATTGTCACGGATATTCCAATACACCTCGTAAAGCCTGCGCCAAGTCAAGGGACCCACTACGCCGGCTACCGTCAAGACAGGACTAAACCATCATTAAAGCTCCACGAGATTTCAATAGAATCGTGACTATATACATATATATATGACACCAACGCTTTGACCATCGCCTCGGAAAGACAGTGGACAGCACCGATAGATTGCTGAGCGGGACGGTTTTGGATATCATCTATTCGGGCATTGATACTCGAAATCTCATGCTCGATTTGCCCTCTTTTTGCCAGATATATATCTTTTGACAGTTCATCAGCCTTGTATTGCTCATAGAGCTGTATCTTAGATTGTTTTAAATTATCAACAGATGCCCTTAGTGCCGCCGTATCTTTGACCCTTATGTCTGCGAAGAAAGAATCCTTCTTTAATATCAGTCCTGCTTGTTTTTTTATGACATATAGCAGAGTGTCGTGCAATTCTGACTCCGACAATCGGCCACTTGCACAACCACATTTGGCAAACCTGTATGAGTTACATATGAAATAAGCTCCATTGGTTTTCGATTCACGTCTACGCAAAGCAAGGCGGCAATGCCCACAGATTACTTTGCCTGAAAACAAATGGGTATGCTTTACTCTTTGGGTTTTATTTTTCGCGCCCATACGCTTTTGCGCTAACCCAAACACCTCTTTTGTCACTATCGCATCGTGGTTGTCATGCAATATAATTTGGTCTTTTGGGGGCAAAGGTATCCGCTTTGAGCTTCCGACTTTCGCTACTTTTGTTTGCCTTGCAATGAATGTACCGATATAGGTTTCGTCACGGAGCATAATGCCTATAGTTTCCTGTGTCCAAAAACTTGCATTCCTTGGGAGGCCTTTGCACCCCATGCTTTTTAGATGCCGGGAACGAGTAGGTATTTTTTCTGCATTGAATACGGAGGCGATTGTTGCTGTACTGTTCCCCGATACGTATAGGTCAAAGATACGTCGAATATTTATTGCGGCTATGGGGTCAACAATTAGTCGATTTCTACGCTCGGTGCTAATCACATACCCATAAGGCGGACAACTCGACATAAATTCACCATTTTTCATCTTAGTGTATTTTGCGGTTTTTACCTTTTTGGATATATCCTTGCTGTATAGCTCGTTCACCAAATTTTTAAATGATATGTCGAGACTGCCACATGCGTACCGACGACTTTGGCTATCAAAGTTATTATTAACGGAGATAAACCTAACACCTAAAAATGGAAATATCTGCTCCATATAATCGCCAACCTCAATGTAGTTGCGACCGAAACGAGAAAAATCCTTGACTATTATGCAGCTTATATCACCGCGGCGTGCCATATCCAACATTTTTTTGACCGCTGGCCTATTAAAATCAGTCCCCGACCAGCCATCATCAACAAACTCCATAACCTCACCATCATCAAACTCATGGCGAACGGATATGTAATCGCGTATTAAATCTCTTTGGCCTGCAATGCTTTCACTCTCGCCGGACCCATCATGCAAAGATAGCCGCAGATACATGGCAATGATATATGCATCGTTCATCTTCTAATCAATCCGCTATACTCATCGCGACTCATAAAGGTAATATCAACGGAGCCGCCGCGCTCAATAATAATTTTTTCGATGAGCGATACGACCACTTTCCTGTTAAGCTCTGTAACATCGAAATCGCATTCCTTATTTTCACTCACAAAAGCATCAATATTCCGCCGTAGCGCAGAAGCTACCGCTTCTGCGTCTGATAATTTTTGGCTGTATAGAGCGTTAAATTCAATATAGTCCTCCCTCTCCAGCAGACCGTTTTTTAAATCCTCGTACACAAATCCCTTTAGGCGACGATACCTCTCTGCTTCGCATTCGCGGGCAGAAAGACTTGTTTTCAGCGTTTGCAATTCACGCTCCCTTTTTGAGTGCATGTTCTTGACCAAATCATCTACCGCCACTACAACAGACACAAATTTTTTTATTGTATGCAACACAATAGGAATCAGCTTGTTTTCACTAATGCCTTTTTGCGTACAGCTACCGCCATTCTTGCGTGTGGAGCAGATATAATAAATGTATTTTTTATCTCTATGCACGGTTTTTCGAATCATGCTGTTACCACATACATCACAGATTATTAACCCCGAGAATACATAGACAGATTCTTTGTCAGGAGCGATACGTGTGTCACTCAACAATAACGCAGTCACGACCTCAAAGATTTGCTTGTTGATGATTGGCTCGTGCATATTGTCACATATATGCCACTCCTCTTTTGGTTTATAAATACGGTTTTTAAGCTTGTGGTTTGGCGTTCCGCTTTTCCCCTGTTCCAAAACACCTGTATATATGCGGTTTTTCAAGATACGCCCAATAGCTACAGCCGTCCACAAAGCCTTGTTGTTTCTCTTAAAATTGTTGGTATAGTTTAGGCCGACAAATCGTTTGTACTCCATTGGCGAAAGCTCACCCTTAGCGTTTAGCAAATCTGCAATACCTTGTTGGCTAAACCCTTCCAGCTTCATACGGAAAATATCCCTGACGACTTCGGAAGCGTATTTATCTATCACAAGTTGGTTTTTGTTTTCAGGTGATTTAAAATAACCATATGTAGCAAAAGCTCCCGTAAATGCACCCTTCTTGCGCTTAATCGCAAGTTGGCTTCTTATTTTTACAGATATATCTCTCGAATAGGCATCGTTGATTAAGTTTTTAAAAGGCACAATTAAATTGTCCGAATCGGAATGTTCCCCCTCAGAATCATAATGGTCATTTACTGATATAAAACGCACCCCAAGAAAGGGGAAAATGTTTTCCAGATACCTACCCACCTCTATATAGTTTCTTCCAAACCTGGAAAAATCTTTTACTATAACACAATCTATTTTTCCGTTGCGTATGTCCTCCATCATTGCGACAAAAGCGGGGCGCAAAAAGTCAACCCCACTAAACCCATCATCAACGCGCTCACAGCGCAGGTGGATTTCCGGCATTGATTTTAAAAAATCTTGCACAAGCTCGCGTTGTCCTGTGATACTGTGGCTTTCAGTCCTATCTCCATCATCCTTGGATAGTCGTGCATACAAACACGCACGCCAAATTTTTGTTTCGGAAAGAGTCATTGCCGCTCCCCTTTTGGATATGCTTCTTGCTATAGCATTTCAAAATAGTTTTTAATCCTTTCTTCGAATGTAACTTCTGTATCCGTAAAGGAAACCCTCACGGCTCTATCCTCATAGAGGAACAGATAAGGATTTTTTATTTGCTCAACAAAAGAATATATTCTCTCTGTCGTGGACAGACTTGTATCTATGCTTACATCTCGTATATCAACAAGCGTACTTTTATCAACTTCTCCACACGATTGCTCTTTCAGCTTCATCAACACATCAATTAAATCCATGCGCTTCCCCCTCCATCTACTATATGATGGTAGTTTTGTCTAAGTTTCCTAAAGCGGATTAATTTGAACCATGTTTTACACTTGTAAGCAAAAAGAAATTCGAATATACTAAAAGAGCGTACCGACGGGGTTGCACTGGTCTCGACGGGGGTTTTGAAAATAGGGATAGCCATCCGAAGGGGAGACTTCGATAAAAAGCCAACCTTTAAAAAAGAAACGACAATAGACAATACGCATTTGCGGCTTAGTTAAAGCCGTCGTTGGACTCGCAAGACTCGCATAGCGAGACTCCAACGCCGATATGCGAGGCACTTTTCCGCCGGTTGCTTTGCCGCGGCAAAAGATTTAAAAGCTACCGAAGCCCACCGCATGTTGGTTAGCGCAGGCTTAGGGAACTCGCTCGGGGTCCGCCCGGCAAAATAATCAACTATGATGGTAGAAGTCCTTATCTATGAGCTTTCGGACAGGGGTTCGATTCCCCTCAACTCCACTTAACCACTTCAAAACCGAACCAACCAAAGTACATTTTTGTCAATGGGCTGTTCGGTATCGTGATAGAAAGATAATCACGGCAAAAAAAGAACGCCCTGCAAAGCCATATAAGGCAATGCGGGGCGTTTTGCTGTACATAAGGGGTTTTTATCCCCGCCACTCGA